>Ga0310124_10001474_pt1 | contig 16409 bp, 12 predicted proteins | sample CB11b_AW_Bot5_MG_FD_203507 | JGI IMG/M metagenome (GOLD analysis project Ga0310124, IMG submission 203507) | Marine microbial communities from Western Arctic Ocean, Canada - CB11b_AW_Bot5 | ecosystem: Environmental > Aquatic > Marine > Oceanic | place: Canada: Western Arctic Ocean | collected... | reverse complement strand
CCGGCTCCACGGAAGGCGAGGCACCGACGAGCACCGAATAATACAAGGGCGCCTGTAGCTCACCGGCAATTTGCCGACAGGGCGCGAAGGAATTGAGAATGGCAATTAATCCCGACAATCCACTTATCGTTCAAAGTGACCGGTCGATTATTCTCGAGGCCGACCACCCCCGATTCGAGGAGGTTCGTGATCGGCTGATGCTTTTTGCCGAGCTTGAAAAAAGCCCTGAACACATCCACATGTACAGGATTACCGCGCTCTCGCTCTGGAATGCCGGAGCCTCCGGGGCGGATGCGGAAGAAATTCTGGAGTTCCTGGACTCCGTATCCAAGTATCCCGTTCCGCCGAATATAGCCAAGGAGATCACCGACGCCGTAACCAGCTACGGCCGGGTCGAGCTGGTCAGCGATGAAGATGGAGGAATCGTCCTGGTTGCTGACGAGGAAGAGCTCCTGGGGCACCTGGGGCAGCTGAACCATCTCGAGGAGTTTTTGCTGCAGGAGCCTGAGTATGAAAATGGCCTGGCGGTGCGGCCAGAGTGCCGCGGCCAGCTCAAGCTGGCGCTGGCCAAGATCGGCTATCCGGCCCGGGATCTTGCCGGCTACCAGGAAGGGAAGAATCTCGATGTGAGCCTTCGGGACTCTCTTGGGGATGGCTCTCCCTTCGCCCTCCGCGGCTATCAGCAGGATGCCGTTGATGCGTTTTATGCCGGAGGCAGCGCCGACGGAGGAAGCGGAGTGGTCGTGCTTCCCTGCGGTGCCGGGAAAACCATTGTCGGGATGGGGGCGCTGGCCGCGGTGGGTAAACAGACCCTCATCCTAACGACGAACGTTACAGCCCTGCGTCAATGGCGCCGCGAGCTCTTGGACAAGACAACCCTGACCGATGACCAGGTCGGGGAATATAGCGGCGAGGTCAAGCAGATCCGACAGGTGACCCTCTCCACCTATCAGATGCTTACCTATCGCAAGTCCAAGGTGGATGACTTCGAGCATTTCAAGCTCTTCTTCGAGCACCCCTGGGGTCTGATTATCTATGACGAGGTGCATCTTCTCCCGGCCCCGGTCTTCCGCTTTACGGCCGAGATCCAGGCGACCCGGCGTATCGGTCTTACGGCAACGCTTATCCGGGAGGATGGCAAAGAAACCGAGGTCTTCAGCCTGATCGGCCCGCGAAAATACGATGTCCCCTGGAGATCGCTCGAGAGCGGCGGCTGGATCGCCGATGCGGAATGCGTCGAGGTCAGGGTCGAGTTGGTGTCCGACCTGAAAGAGGACTACCAGCTGGCCGGCCGGCGAGGCAAATTCCGAATCGCATCGGAAAACCCGGCCAAGATGGATGTCATCAAGAACCTGGTAAGGCGCCATGCGAAGGATCATATTCTCGTCCTGGGGCAGTACCTGGACCAGCTGGACCTGGTTGCGGAGGCGCTCGGCGCCCCGCTGATCACGGGCAAGACGCCGCAGCAGACTCGCGATGAACTATACGAAGGCTTCCGCAACGGCGAGATCCAGACCCTTGTCGTCAGCAAGGTGGGCAACTTCGCCGTTGATCTTCCGGATGCGAATGTGGCAATACAGATTTCAGGGACCTTCGGGTCCCGGCAGGAAGAGGCGCAGCGCCTCGGACGGATTTTGCGGCCGAAACAGGATGCCGGTTGCGCGGTATTTTATTCCCTGGTCACTCGCGGCAGTGGCATCGCAGCCAGCAGCCGAGAGCAGGAATTCGCGGAAAAGCGACAGCTTTTTCTTACCGAGCAGGGCTATTCGTACCGGATCATGGAGGCCGAAGAGTTGGCGGAAAGGGTGAACGAGGTGGAGCCCGAAAGGGAAAAAGAAGGAGCGCAGGAAACCCAATGTTCCTGAAAGATTTTCTAACAAGCAGTCCGAAGGCCGACCTGCAGAGCTACCATTTATACTGGCTGCCCGAGAGCGGCAGGGAGAGCGCCAAGGAGAAACTCGCTGTCGTTTTATTTAAGTGCATGAGTAACCAGGATGCCGTGCGTGAGCGCTTTGAGGGGCTGGGCGGGTCCCACCGGGCGTTTCTCATTTCTTTGCTGGGGCGCGAAGGCTACCAGGGCACCCTGCCCGAAGTCCGCTCGGGAACACACGGAGAGCAGATCGCCGACTACGAGGTCGAAACGATTCTTCGTTCCCTGGTTGACGGAGGCTTTGTATACAAGGACCGTAACCAGGCCGGGGGAGGCGGTCGGCACGACCGCTTCACGATCCCGGAGGAGCTTGGCCATGCCCTCCGGCGCACGGTCTCCATAGAGGATCGCGGGCCGATGGAGATGTTGAGTTTGAGGTCTTCCGGCTCCGTGGAGGAGGCCTCCTCCCGCCCGATCAGCCCGATCAGCCGGATCAACAAGCTTGCGGACACGACCCTGCGCAAGGTCGCCCTGAAGGCCGCCGAGGAAAGCCGCGGGATCCTGCCGCATTCAGAGGTCGCGACATGGAAAAACGGCGACTCGGTGGCGCTGGAAACCGACGGCGCGGCCGACGAAGAGGGTCTCTTCCCCCAGAGCTGGCGGGGCCTTCTCGAGGATGCGTCGCTGGGCACGGTTGGGGTGTTGAACCTGAACGATTACGGACTCAAGTTCGAAGAAGAGGCGCTGGTTTTGTACCAGGAGCACCTCTGCGAGGTTTTCCTGGAGAGCAGCCGGGAGCTTGTCGAGGCTAACGAGTCGGAGGTCTTTCTCGGCAGCGACTTCGTCATCGACCTTGAGCGCCTGCTGGACCTGTTGCGTTCCGACAAGCTGGAGGTTACCCGGGAGGGGAGGCTCTACAAAAAAACAGAGGACAGGATCTCATCTTTGTTGATCGCGACCCGGTACCAGGATGTCTTCGAGGGCAAGATTGTTCAGCACCTCCTGGATACGGCTCGCCGTCTCCGCTTCTTCGACGTAGAGGACCATCAGTTGGTCCCCACCCCGCTTCGCCGAAGCGGGTGGCAGGAAAACTCGTTGAGGGAGAAGCTCCAGGCGCTCTTTGAGCTCTTCCTGTCCGATCACCAGGATGGGCATTGGAGCTTTCATCAGAAGAGCCTCAGGAAGCTCTTTCTCGCGCAGCTGCAGGAGACGAGCCCGGGCTCCTGGCTGTCGCTCCAGCCCTTCCTCAGCGCGGTGGTGGCGCGCCTCCTCTCCACCCTGGAGGAAGAGGGAATCCACGAAGAATACCAGGCGCGGTGTGACGATGAGCATCACAGCAAGAGCAGGGGCATCGTGGACCCCATCAAGGTCTCCATGGCGAAGCTCTATCACGACCTGAGCTATTGGGTCGTTCATCGCATGGCGCTCATGGGGCTGGTTGATGTTGGCCTGCACGGTGGCGCCATCCAGTCCCTGCGGCTCTCCGATCTCGGCCAGCGCTTCTTCGGTCTGAAGGACTGGGAGGAGGGAAACTCGCTTGGCCGTCCGGCACTCATCAATCCTGATTTCGAGGTCCTGGTGTTTCCCGAGATGCCGCTGGAGGATGAGGCGAACCTGGTGTTGAGCCGCTTCGCCGACAGGCTGGGCTCCGACCGGGTGAAGCGTTACCGGCTTACGCGCGAGAGCGTCAAGAGAGGTATCTGTTCCGGGTTTACCGCCGAACAGCTCCTCGCCTCACTCAAGGAATACAGCCGCAACGAGATGCCTCACAACGTCGAGTTCTCCCTAAAAGAATGGGCCCAGGGAGTCGAAATTCTCCAGAGGGAACGCGCCACTCTTTTCAGGGGAGAATCTTTGGAGGCAGTCGATCGTCTTGCGGAAGTTTTTGAGCAGCAGAGCATCGCCTTTGAGCGGCTCAATGACAAGGTCGTGGCGGTCCGAGGCGCAAGGGACGGGAAGGTGGCGAAGGACCTTGGGGAGGAGTTTCGCCTGCAGGGCCTCTATATAGAGTAAGAGGTTTCCGTCGAACGCCCGGCTTGCCGCCAGGGATAAAAAAAACCGCGGAGGAGTGCCCGGTAGAGCACCACCCCACGGTGGACGGGTATCAAGAGTTTACTCTCGTAAGTACTACTTCGGTCAAATCGCACTCGGACTTGAGAAAAACCCAGAATGTTCAGCGAGCCCAGTACCATCAGCCTGCTTTGCGAATGCGTGCATCTGCCCACGAAATACACCATTGAGCAGGTTCGTGAGGTCTACAATAAGGTCTGTAATACCAGTGGTTATGAGAACTTTATCCGCACATCGACAGGGGCGCGGATAGAAAAGCAGGGCTCGGAGGGCAGGGGCTTTTCCAGACTTACTTTCGCCGGTGACCGGCTTCAGTTTGCCGAGGATCACATGGGGACAACCGCGGAGCAATTCGGGAAAAAGGTCAGAACGGTACTGGAAGACGCGCTGCCGGGCCTCGGCCTCGGCGTCATCCTGGTGCAGCAGGTAACCGTGCGGGCGGTCTGCACGCCAAACGCCTTCGGTTCGGCGGCCGAGTTCCTGGCCGACAGCATCTTCAGGGTGCCGCAGGATGATCTGCGAGAGTTTGAGCGCCCGGTGAGCCTGCACGGCTTTCGCCTGGTATTCCCGGCCACCAAGGAGCAGCCTGCCGCCTTTAACGTGCGGGTCGAGTCCTATCTGCGTGACCGGCGCTCGGTATACATAGAAAACGTGGGAACTTTTAAAGTTCCGATCCCATCAGGCAATCTCGACCAGATCGAGCGGCAGATCGGGACGGTCTCGGATTTCATCGTCAGCAAGATCATTCCCTTCCTGACGCAATATGACAGGAGAGATGTTGAATGAGTCATTCAAGGGCTATTTTTACCGGGGGTGTCCTGCTGGCGCTGGCGACCAGCCTGGGGCTGGGATGTAGAGAGCTGCTGACGAGAGGGGCCCCGCGGCCGCCCGCCAGGGTGGTTGCGTCAGTGGAGGGGGAGGGGCATCTGGTGAACGTTCGCCAGCTTACCTTTGAAGGGGAAAATGCCGAGGCGTATTTTTCCGGCGATGGCAGCCAGCTGGTTTTTCAGAGCACCCACGGCGAGCTGAAGTGTGACCAGATTTTTGTCATGAATCTTGATGGAACAGGCCGACGGCGCGTGTCGACCGGCAAGGGGCGCACCACCTGCTCGTATTTTGCGCCGGACGGGAGCCGCATCGTTTACGCCTCGACCCACCTGGGCTCGCCGGATTGTCCGCCGCCCCCACCGCCGCCCCCGCCCTATGTCTGGAGGGTTTACGAGGACTTTGATATTTTCAGTGAAAGCGCGGAAGGCGGAGACCTGCGGAGGCTTACCGATGCCCGGGGTTACGATGCCGAGCCCACCTACTCCCGCGATGGCTCGCGCATTGTTTTCACCTCGGCGCGTACCGGCGATCTCGAGATCTGGGACATGAAGCCGGATGGAAGCGACCAGCGTCAGCTGACCGATCTTCCGGGCTATGATGGCGGACCGTTCTTCTCGCCGGACGGGAAGACCATCTGTTTTCGGGCCAGCCGCCCCAGGGGCAAGGACCTTGAGAAGTACAGGACCCTGCTGGCGAAGGGGCAGGTCGAGCCCAGCCGGCTCGAGATCTATGTGATGGACGCGAATGGAGCCAATATCCGCCAGGTGACCAGCAACGGCCGGGCGAACTTCTGCCCCTTCTTTCACCCATCGGGGCGGCAGCTGATCTTTGCGACCAATCAGCACAGCACGGACCGCAGGAAACCCAATTTCGATCTCTTCCTCGTTGATATCGACTCAGGAGAAGAAGAGCGGGTTACCTATTCAGCCGACTTTGACGGCTTTCCAATGTTCTCTCCGGATGGAACCAAGCTGGTCTGGGCCTCGAACCGCTTCAATGAGCGCCCAGGCGAGACCAACGTCTTTATCGCGGACTGGAAGGATTAGCGCCGGGGTCCGGCGGCTCGTTGTCGCTGTCCGGCTTCTGTTTCTGGAAGATCGTTCGCAGCTCCGGAAGGACCACCAGGGCGACTCCGACACAGATCCCGCTGTCGGCGATATTGAAATTGGGCCAGACGTGTTCTTTGCCATCGATGACGATGTACCACTTGATCCAGTCTCGAACGGCCTCCAGGTAGAAGCGATCATAGAAATTTCCCGCGGTTCCGCCGGCGAGCAGGCCGAGCGCTATCACGAAAGACAGGGTCGGGGCCGGGGACCGGCCGAGTGAATACCAGAGCACAGAGGCGATGACCAGCAAGGCGGCACTCGACAGGAGAGCCAGCAGCCCGGTGTGTTCAGAGAACCAGCCGTTGAAGGCCCCATGATTATAATTTGCCTCGAGCTCGAAGAAGCCTGGCACGACGGACTTGGTGTGCTGGGTTACTACAAAGATCTTTTCTCCGTCGCCTGGGGTGGGCCTCATCATGCTCTGGACATCGAGGAGGTCAAATACGGCCGCCTTGCTCCAGAGATCGAGCCCGGCGACGCTTGCAGCGATGAGGAGAAACAGCGCCCAGGCTTTTTTCTTTGATGGCGCCGAAAGTATTTCGCTGGTGGCCGGGGAGTCACTCATACAGGAGATTGTACGGAAGAAGCGGGGCACCGTCATTACCGCGGCACGCGGCTATTCCTTCTTCACCTCCTTGAGCCGCTCGGCGATCTTCTCCAGGGATGTGTCCTGTGGCAGGAGATCACTGGCGGCGCCCACCGCGTTACGGGCGGCCTCGCGGTCGCCATCGAGCCAGGCCTCCATCGCCCGGACCAGGTGGTCAGCGGCCCGGGCCCTGGCGATGTTCTCCGACAGGGCCCGGGCTCGGGCGTTGCCCGGATTTAACGATTTCAGCCGTCCGGCCTCGGAGCGCGCAGCCGCATGGTCGCCTTTTGAGAGCGCGTCGAGGGCGCCGTTGAGCAGAGAGCCCTGCGTGCCGGCCTGGCTGCTATACCAGGCGGCCCCCGCGGTCATCATCAGGAGAACGGCCGCGGCGATGAGACGATGGGACAGCCGGAAGGCGGGGGCGGCTGGGGCAACCGCGAGAGCTTTTTTCTCTATGGCCGCGCGGGTATTTTCCCCCGCAAGAAAGCGGGCCAGGTCCTCGGCAAGCTCGGCGGCGCTTGAATAGCGGCCCTCCGTGTCGCGGGCCATCGCCTTTGTAACGCAGGCCTCGAGCGATGGCGGGATTTCGTCGGAGAGCGAGGAGGGCGATGGCGGCGGCCCGGCCACGATGGCCTCGCGGATGGCGACGGGTTCAGAGGAGTCGCCGCCGGCGATGGTGTAGGGCGCGTTCAGCGTCAGCATCTCGTAGAGGACGGCGCCGAGGGCGTAAATGTCGGAGCCCTTGTGGGCGGGCCAGCTGTCCTGCTGGAGCTCTTCGGGCGCGCGGTAGTGAAGCTCCCCGGCCAGGGAGTGTCCGCCGCCTCCGAAATCTACAAGGAGCAGCATTCCAGATGGAGAGAACATGAGGTTGCCCGCGGAGATCCGTCCATGTACAACCCCAGCTTCGTGGGCGGCCTGCAGCCCGCGGGCCACCTTCTCGAGCATTCTTACGCAGCGGTACAGGTGATCGGGCTGCGGTCCGCCAGCCGCGGTTGCTCCGATCGGGCAGAGGGAGGCCGAGGTACAGGAGCCCTCTCTCAGGCCGGACAGGACCTCTCGGAGTGAGTCGCCGGGCAGGAAGCGCGATGCTGAATACTTCCAGTCATCACAGGAGCCGATGTCCTCTACCGGGAGGATGCTGGGATGGCTGAGACTCCCGTCGCGGGAGAGCTTCTCGAGATCCTCCCATCGTACCCAGGTCTTCGCATGATAGATTTTCAGGGCGTAGAAGCGCCCTTCAGATTCGGCCTTGAAGACCTGTCCACGCGGCCCCTCTCCGCAGCTTTCCAGCAGCGCATAGGGTCCCAGCCTGGACGGCTCTACGCCGACGCAGCTGTTTTCCGCCATTGCCGTTTCTCCACTTCTCTTCAGTTTTCTCTTCGCTGACCTTGTTGTTACGGCAATACAGAGCCAAGGTCAGTGCCGATATACTAAACCTTCTGGCCCTTACAGGCAAGGGGTGGCCTGCGGGCCGATCTCAGGGAGAGGAGGCCTCTTTTAGAAGCGCCTGCAGGGCGGGGCTGACGGCCAGGCCGCCCGGGGGCAGGCGAATTTCAAGTGTCAGGTTTGTAAGCTCCTGCCAGGAACGGTTTTCGTTGAGGTCGAGGAGGTCGTCTACCCATGGCCCCTCGTAGCGTTTCCAGCCGGCGAGAGAGACCCTGAAGGTCCGGCTCTTGGAGCCGGCGATCTGAGACTGCTTAACGAGAACCTCGAGCTCAGCCGGCCCGGCCTCCAGGACCCAGGCCTTGAAGGGCTTCGAGAGCTTGGCCTTGCGGCCGATGGAGCCGGGATTGCGCAGGAGCTCGTCCCGGGCTCCAGGGCGGACCAGCCGGGTGATCCCATCCCCGGTCTGCCAGAATTTCTTTACTCTCAGGGTCGCCAGGCGGAGATTGGCCGGCAGCCCGGCCAGCTTGCCTTTGAGCCTGCGGTTGCGGGCGTCCCGAAGCTGCAGGGTTTCATGTCCCAGGCCCTTTGATTGGGTGAAGACGCGATTTTGTTTTTTTCCCTGCAGGTAGAGGGGGTTGGCAATCCTGAGTAGAAAAAGTCCCTGCCCTTCGTATCGTTTCCAGCGTGGCAGCGAGGAGGCGAGCCTGCGAATGGCCTCCTCGTGGGGAAGGCTGGATTTACGCAGCCTGAGATAGGTGGAGGCGGCCTTGTAGGCGACGGCATCGGGCGCGAGGAACCCCTTGATGTCGAGGCCGTGAAGGGAGAGCGAGGCGCCGCTTTTTTCCCAGTCCGCCAGGCGGAGGCGAATCTTTTCGATTCGGGCCAGGTCTTCGTCAGTCGGCCTGGCCGGATCCGGAACCTTTTTGCCGGCCGGAGCTTTCTTAGCCGCCGGGGCAACTTTTTTTACCACCTCGGCAGCAAGGGTCCCGGCGGGGAGGAGAAGCGCCAGGGCGAGCAGATAAGGGTAAAAAGAGCACTTTGCAGTCATAGAGGCATCCTAACGCCATGGCAGCGATTTGAACAATTTTTTCAGCCATGAGGGCCGCAGGCCGATAACAGAAGAGGCGAAAGCCATCAGGTAAATAAGGTGTCCAGCGCGGGAGGTGAAGGCGACAGCGTGGCGAAGAAGACCGCTCCAGAACAATCCGGAAAGCCGGGGCTCCGGCCAAAGACTTTTGGCCGGGCGACGGCTCTGTTTTTCTTTTCAGGCGCGCTGGGGCTCGGCTACGAGCTGGTCTGGATCAAGAAGGCGGCCCTGGTGGTTGGCGCGAGCCAGATCGCCCTCTCTACGGTGCTGACCTCGTTTTTCCTGGGAATTGCGCTTGGCGGATATTTTGTCGGAAGCAGGCTTCGCTCCACGCGCCGCTCGCCGCTTTTCATTTACGGAATTTTTGAGCTGGTGATCGGCCTCTTTGCCCTGGCCTTCCCTTTTCTTTTCTCCCTGCTGGAGCAGACCTACGGCGTGCTCTATCCCGTCGCGGAGGGGGTCGGCGGAGGCCTCTTCGCGCTGCGTTTCGGGCTGCTGTTCGCCCTTGTGCTCGTCCCGACCTTTTTTATGGGCGGCACGCTTCCTCTTCTGCTGGATGGGCTGGTGGCCGAAGACCGCGCGATTGGTTCGCGGACCAGCTTCCTCTACGGCGTCAATATTCTGGGCGCGGTGGCGGGGGTCCTGTGCACCGCCTATTTTGCCATCCCTGCGCTTGGCATGAACGGGACCAGCGTGGCCGGGGGCGTCGGCAATCTGTTGATCGCCGGCGCGGCGTTTCTTTTCTTTCGCCAGTCGGCTCCGACTCACGCGATTGCCGGGAAGGTCAGGCTGGGTTGGTTCTTCCCCGCGGCGGCCTTTCTTTCCGGCCTGGTCGCGATCGCCTACCAGGTCGCCTGGTCGCGTTATTTCTCTCTCTTTCACACAACCAGCGTTTATTTCACGGCGATGCTCCTGGCGGTGTACCTGCTGGCCCTGGCGGCGGGGAGCCTGGCCCTCTCCCCCGTGCTTCGTACGCGCTGGAGTCCGCTCAAAGTCCTCGGGGGATTGCAGGGGCTGGTGCCGTTCTTCGCTCTTACGATGATCTACTGGTGGCGGACAGCGGAGCACAGCGTGGCCTTGCAGGGCAAGCGGATCACCCTTCCCGATGGGAGCGTCCGGGTAGTGCCGCTGGAGACCCTCGAGATCGACCACCTGAACCCGTCATATCTGATGTTCTGGAGCGAGAAGGCGGACGCGATATTTTTCGCCCCGCTTTTCCAGATCGCCCTGTGTATTTTCATCCCGGTAGCCTTGATGGGCGCGGGGCTGCCGGCCCTGATCGCGGCGGCGGTCCGGAACGCCTCCGCCCTGCGCCCGGTTTCCGGCCGGCTTGTGTTCTGGAACACCATCGGCTCGAGCCTTGGCGGCTTCCTCGCAGGCTACGTTTTCCTCCATCTCCTTGGCCTGCATGCGACGCTCGTCCTGCTGGGCGCGGGCTCACTGGTCCTGTCGGGCGCCTGCCTGCTGAAGGCCAGAACCCTTCAGCCGGCGGGGGGAGAGGCTTCCTCCTCCAGGGGCCGCGGAAGCATCCTCCTCGTCGCGGCTCCCCTGCTCGGGCTGGCCAGCGTTCTCTACTTCGGTTTTTCCGAAGACATCACCCGGCAGACGATACTCCAGGATGGGTATGGCAAGAACCCTGCCCGGGGCGAAACCAGGCTGGTCGAGATCAACGAGGGGCCGCTTACGACCTCCTGGATCTTTGATGGGCCTGACAGCATCCAGGTGGGGGCGGGACATGTCTCGCTGGCGGTAACCTATAAGAAGTACTGGTCGACCCAGGCTATCCAGGGGCATGTGCCGATTCTTTTTTACCCCGGCACGGACCTGCCTAGCGATTGCCTGGGGATTTGCCTTGGTTCCGGCCAGTCCTTCGGCGCGCTCCTGATGTATCTGCCGGAAGACGGCCGTCTGGACGTGGTCGACATTTCGGAGGAGATGATAGAGCTCTCGTTGCGGAACTACGGCGAATACAACCACGGTCTTGGAAAAGACGGCCGGGTCAGGATCCATCTCGACGATGGGCGCCATTATGTTGACCGTGCTTCCGCGAGCTCCTATGACCTTGTCTCGATGGAGCCGCCGCCACCAACGGCGGATGGAGTGTGCAGCCTGTATTCCCGGGAGTTCTATTCCGGGGTTCGCCGCATTTTGCGTCCGGGGGGCGTCTTCATGCAGTGGCTTCCGCTCTACAGGATCACCCCCGCGGACACCCTGGGCATCGTGAAAACCCAGGCGGCGGAGTTTCCTTTTACCTTCGTGGTCAAGGTCGGCCGGGATGACTTCATGGTTCTGAGCTACCCATCGAGGCCGCAATTTGAGCTGGAGGCGCTGCGTCAGCGCTGCCGGACCTTCGCCCGGGAAAAGAAGATAGCCGGCTCGCGCTGGACCGCTCTTTGTCGCCACGAGATGTCCTCCCTCGAGGGAGTGCTGTCGACGGTGGTCATGGGGCCTGAGGAGATCGTGAGCCTCAAGGCCCCGATGCTGTACGATGATGACACCCAGCGCCTGAGCTATTCCAGCGGCGACCGTGAACTGCTGCGTCTCTACCGAGGGCCGGCGCTTTCACCGCTGGCCTTTGCCGCCTTACGGCTGAGCCCCTTCACCTCTCTCTCGGCCTATTTCAATCCGCCGCTCGAGGCGGCCCTCGCGGGCGAGCTGGAGAGAGAGCGCGCGAGGGCCCTGGCCTTCTTCCGGGTTCCGGACCCGGTCCAGCTGGCATCCCAGGCGCAGGCCTACACGCGGAGCGTCACGGGGGCGGAGCGGGCCGCCTGGGCCATCGCCGTGGCGGGCAGTTACGATGCCGCGCTCAAAAAAGAGGACGCGTTCGAGTGGATCGGCAAGGCCCTGGACAGCCTGCCCGGCGCCGCGCAGCCCGTTCAGCAGCGTCGTGTTCGCGAGATGGTGCGGAATCGCATCGCGGTGTATTACGCGGTCACCGAGAAGTGGATCAATGCCCTCGAGAAAGGGCATCCGGGCTCGCCGCTGGTGGTCGCCATGCGGGCCGAGCTGGAAGGCTACAAGCGTCGAGCGGCGGCGAAGAACGCGCGGTATCTCTTTCCCTGAGCGGGTGGTTCATCGCGGTTTATCAAAGAGCTTCGCGACCTTCGAGTGGTCGCCGAGCTTGTGGATGGTGTTATAGATTTCCTGTGAGACCCGGGCCCCATCGACCCCGGTGAGCTTGTAGCGAATGAGCATCTGCATGCAGGGTTTCATATCCTCGATCTCCAGGAAAACCGAGCGCCCATCTTTTGAAACGATGGCCGATTTGACGGAGACCTTGTCTCGGCCGATCTTGCCATCGGAGAGCTTGTAGTCCTTTGAGCCATACTGCTGACGCCAGAGGTAGTTCCATCTCTCGATGGAATAGCGGGCGGCGCTCGCGGCGCGTTTCCGCTCCAGGGGGTCTGAGAAGGTAAGGACGAGACCCCTGGTGGTGGCGTGGAGCTTGAGCGGAGTGTGCATGGGCTTGCCGGTATGGCGTATGCGATAGAGGCCGCCCGCCCGGGTCCGGTTGCCGGCCCAGCCGAAGAGCCCACAGAGATACAGGTGCTTGTCGCCGGGGTGAAAACGTCCGCGCATGATACCGGTGGGGAAGATCGGGATGTCGAGCTTGGTAGCACCGCCCTGCATCAGGTCGCCGGCCTGTTCATGGAGGATGTGCGAGATAGCGCCGGTTCCATAGGACAGGGAGATCAGGTGTCCTCCCAGCGGCCCCCAGCTGCCCTTGGGGACCCAGAGCTGTTCAGCCGGAGAGCGGTCATAGCGCGGGTGAAGCCAGCAAAGCGGCGGATCGTACGAGGTGGGCTTCTTGCCCTTGTGGAAGGACCACATGTAGCCATAGAAGCCGCCCTTCTTGACCCAGTTGATCCGGTTGGCGGGGGTCCAGTGACCCTCCTGGTCGCTGGTGAAAAAGGTCCCATCCGGATTTACGCAGAGGCCGTTAGGGGCGCGAAAACCGTTGGCGAGGATCTCTGTTCTTGACCCGTCCTTGCTGACACGGAGGATGCTGCCGTGCTGGGGGACGACGGAATCCTTGGCATGGCGCCCACCCTTGGTGTAGTAGAAATTGCCAGCGGCATCGGTCTGGAGGTCCATGGCGAATTCATGGAAGTGCTCGGTAACTTCCGCGTCATTGTTGAAATTCTCGTAATGGTCGGCTTCGCCATCGCCGTTCAGGTCTCGGAGAACGGTGATCTGGTCACGGCCCAGGACATAGATGGTTTCATCGACGATCTTGAGCCCGAGAGGCTGGAACAGGCCGGTTGCGATTCTTTGCCAGGAGAGCTTTCCGGACTTCGTTCCCAGGCCGTCAACCAGCCACACATCGCCCATCCAGGTGCAGGCGGCGGCGCGCCGGCCATCGGCAAAGAAGTCAAAGCCGCCCAGGCGCATCCAGGAGTTCCAGGGATTCTCCATGGGCGCGGTCAGGATGTCGACGGCGAAGGCGCCGTTGTCGGCGCCGAACCGGGTCTCGGTCTCGAGTTTTTCTTTCCAGCGCGGCGGTCCGCCTTTCGTCAGGGGCGAGAGGTCGGCGGGCTTGCCCGCATTGAGGGACGCAGCGTATTTTTCAAGATTCGCGGCCGGCCCCTTCCAGATCGAGAGCTTGAGCCGCCCCCCGGCCTTGTCGCCCGAGGGGGTGAGCTTCAGCCGGAGCTGCGAAGCTTCCGGTTGCCAGCGCGAGGAGATGCCCGCGCCTCCGCCGGAGAGGCTTACAAGCGTAACCGGGCCCGCGTCGCCCCCGGCCCGGTCCCCCAGGAGGACAAGGGTTGAAGCGGCGGAGCTGTCGTCCTTTCCTTTTTTGAGGCTGCCGCGCTCCAACAGAGACAGGGGCCCTCCGCCGAGGGCACAGGCCAGCATGGTCAGGGCGCGATCGGCATCCTTGATGTTCAGGGTCCGGTTCATTTCCTGGCCGCCGGCCGTTTTGCGATAGGATGCGAGCTCGAGCAGGTTGGCGTTGCCAACGGAATAGGAAAGAACGACCTGGTCCTTGTTCAGGTAGAGGCCCTTGAAATGGGCCCACTTTCTGGGAAGGGGGCCGTAGGGCAGCGCCCGCGGATCCTTGAACGAGCCGTCCTCGGGCCGGGCCCAGCCCGGAGCCTGCGGATTGAGGAAGACCGGGTTCCCCGAGATCGATGAATGTGTGCCATGCGAGCCATCCCATGAGATGTTGCGCATATTGAGGAGCCCGCCGGTCCAGCCGGCAGAGAAACGCAGGAGATCGGTGTCGAACAGCATCGCGGCGCTGTCGGCCGACCCCGCCGCCGATGTCCACTTGCCATCGACCCGGAGGACCAGTCCTTTATAGGTCAGGTTTTTGCCGGGGCCGGGGGCCTGTACAGAGCCTGAAAAGAAGGGGCCATAATTCATATCAAGCCACTTCTTGCCGGTCTGCGCGTTGGTTTGCGACGAGAGGAAGAGAAGACTGAGGAGCAAAGCCGGGGTGGCGAGGACGCGAGAGTTCATCTTTAACCTCATTAAAACAGGCGGGATGTTGAAGCCCGCATTGTAGGCGATGGGGGAGTCCTTATGGGGCTGGATTCCTGTTTACGCCAGGGCCTTCGGGCGGCCGAAGGGGGGCCGTGGGGACATCGACGGGAGCGGCGAGATTGACATCAGAGATGCTCTCGGCCTTCCGGGATATCTTTTCAGCGAGGGAGAGCCGCCGATTTGTCTTTCAGTCGCTGATTGCAACCGGGGCGGCAATGTCGATATAACAGATCCTGTTACAGTGCTGGTTTATCTTTTCCAGGGGGGCGTTGATCTCGAGCCTCTAAGTGTAGAGGAGCTGGACGAGTGTGTCGCGGGCGCGTGAGCAACCGAGCTGGCCGTTTGTTTGTTGATGAAGGAGAGCAAGATGAAGAAGTGTGCAAAGCTCGTGTGGGTTGTGGCTTTGCTGGGTATCCTGGTCGCCCAGCCCGGCTGTATGTCCCTCGATCACCTTATGGATCCAGAAGCAGAAATCTCCATTTACGGCGGCACTGCGGCCTCCCTCCGCGAGATGGAGGACCCAGAAACCGGGTGGTGGGGGACTCTTTTCAGGCTTGTCGACCTCCTGCCGACTGTGGCTGTAGACACCGTTCTAATACTGCCTGTGGCGCCGGTACAGCTGATGCGGTGATTGCGCGACGAGCCGGCCTCGGCAGGGGAGGCTTCTTCAGTTGTCGAGGTTGCTGAGCCCGTGGGGAAGACAGCTCAGCCGCCGGATCTTTATATTCCTGTAGTGGCATTCAGTGGGTGGGCCGCCGTGGATCTGCAGGCCGATCCGACCGGCCGGCTCAACGGCAGGGTCGGTCTCGGTATAGTCGACCGTTGGAAAGCCGTTGACCCAGATGCGGACTCGCGGCCCGATCGCGAGCACCCGGAGGCGGTTCCAGCCGTCCTGCTTCACCGCCTTGAGCAGAGGCACCTGTTCGGGCTCGTCGAGCATTCTTGCGCGGCGCGACTCGTCATAGAGCAGGCCCCAGATGAGGCCGGCGCTCCATTCTCCGATGTCGCATTGGTAGCCGATCATCTCGTGGCTGCCGGCGACCCTTTCGCTTCGGAACTGGACCCCGGCATTGCGGCCCGTGCCGAGGAGGCGGGCTTCGAAGCGGAGATCAAAGTCTCCGAAAGATTCTTTCGAGGCCAGGAACTCGTTATGGGGGATTGGCGAATCGAGGCGCCCGGCGATGAGGGACCCGCCCTCAACCCGGAAGAATCGAGAATTTCCCTCCCATCCGGCGAGACTTTTTCCATCGAAGAGAGGCTCGAAAGGCGGTGGCTCCGCGGGCGTTGGCAGCAGGTCGCAGGAGACCCATGTGGTCAGCGCGAAGATGCAAAGGAGGAGAAAGGACGAGCGAGGCACATCCTGGGTTTTTTCAGGCGCGGCCGGCCGCACCGCGGCTTCAGGGAAAGACCCAGCCTTCGGACTCATCGTAGCGCAGCTGGTTACGTTCGACCTTTTCCTGGGCTTCCAGGCTGAGGCGAATCCAGGGAAGATATTTAAGGCGAGGGATCCCGATGGGCTCGCCAGTAGCTTCGCAGATCCCGTAGCTGCCATCGCTGAGCTTGCCGAGGGCGACATCGATTTCCTGGACATCCCGGGCGCCGCTCTCCGCCAGCCGTAAAGAAATATCGGCGGTCTGGGCGTTGGTGGCCTGGTCGGCTTCGTCTCCACCGGAGGTCGTACGGTTTTCGTGCGTTCCAATGTGTTCGGCTTCGATAGCCTCGAGAGTGCCGGCAAGCTCCCCTCTTCGCTCCAGCAGCTTTTTGCGAATCAGGCGGAGGTCGGTTTTCTTGATCCTTTTCGCGAGCGGCGGGAGCCGCTTCATCGCCTCTTCGATGATGGTTCTCTCATCCGGGGGGGGCGCGGCGGGCGGCGCTTCTTTCTTTGCCGTAACCTTCTTCTTGGCTGGCGCTTCTTTCTTTGGGGCGGTTTTCTTTTTTGGGACCGGCGTCTTCTTTTTTGGGATCGGCGTCTTCTTTTTTGGGATC
>Ga0310124_10001471_pt1 | contig 16414 bp, 16 predicted proteins | sample CB11b_AW_Bot5_MG_FD_203507 | JGI IMG/M metagenome (GOLD analysis project Ga0310124, IMG submission 203507) | Marine microbial communities from Western Arctic Ocean, Canada - CB11b_AW_Bot5 | ecosystem: Environmental > Aquatic > Marine > Oceanic | place: Canada: Western Arctic Ocean | collected... | reverse complement strand
GGGTACTCGTGATCTGGATTCCACCCCCGTGGCGTTGCAGGATGGAGCGACACAGTGGCAGACCGAAGCGGGCGTGGGTTCGTTGACCATGAGTGAAGTCGATGTCGAACAAACCCTCCACCTTATCTGCCGGCATCCCTGCCACTGACGACGAAGTACTCCTGGCGGTCATGGGACAGCGGGGTGCCGCCAGCGCCTTGCCACAGAACGCGGGCGAAGAGACTGCGTCTGATGTCGGCAATGCCCTCGGCGCGGAAACGGGCGGTGAGCCGATACCGGGCGCCCGCCGCGATACCATCCAGGGCACGCACCCATTTGCCCTGACTTCCGGCGATGTGCGGGAGCCGGATCTGCAGGGACCCCGCCTCGTTCGCCCAGCCACTGTCCACGTCACCCAGACAAAACTCCGGCGCGATCTCCTGACGAGGGGCGATACTCTTCCATTGGCTGCGATAGAGACTCTGATCCGCCATGCGATCAACCGGGGATCGACGCCACGAGGCGACGAATGTTTTCCAGAGATCGGCGCATCGCATCGGCGTGCCCAGCGGCAGACTGGCCGACGCTTTTGATCGACAGGAAGCCGTCGTAGCCACTGTTGTGCAGGACACGAAGACAAGCGTCGTGGTCGACTTCGCCCTCGCCGAAGATCACCGCGTCACACAGGCGCAGCCGCCCACTGCTGGCAAAGTCGGCGGCGACCAGTTCCTCGTCGCGACGCTGCATGTCGCCGAGACGGACAGCGGCGACAGAGCCGGCAAGCCGCTGAGTCGCCGCTAGCGGATCCTCTCCTTCGTAGTACAGGTAGTTGCCCGGGTCCAGGCAGGCGCCGGCGTTGCTGGCACCCGTGAGCCGTATCGCCCACTGCTGGTGCCAACTCGTGCTGACGAAGTAGCAGTGATTGAGCAGAGCGATATCCACCGACCGCTCGCCGGCATAGTCGGCCAGTTCCCGCATCTGCTCGACAAGGGGTCCTAGACCATTGGCGAAGGGCAGACCGCCCTGGGACGAATCCCGCCCAGGGGGCAGCGGCTGCGAATCGATGGCGGGAAATGTCACCGAACGGGCACCGACGGCGGAGGCCACATCGATCTGTCGTTTCAGCGTCGCCAGCGCTTCGACTTTGCGTTCGTCCGCATACCCCAGACGTGTCGCCGATCCCAAGGCGAAGATCTCCACCCCCACCGCATCGGCGACGGCCCGCAGCGATGCCGCCGCACCGAGATCCCCCTCGCCGGCGCCCCACTCCGTTTCATAAAACTCCACCCCATCGAGACCGATCTCAGCCGCCGTCTGCAGGATCTGCTCAGTAGTCGGATTGTCGCCATCGACCAGTTTCGTCAGGGCGATACTCATGGCACCGATCTTGTACACGTTTCTCTCCTCCTGATTTTTCAGTCTACAGTAACGGCCTGGCCGGTACGCCCCGACTCCTGGGCGGCACAGACGAGCGCCACCGAATGGCGCACGTCGACGCCTGCGGCCTGCGCCAGCGGACGATTCTCGCGGATGGCGCTGAAAAATTCGCGGTGAATATCACTCTCGCCAGGCAAATTCACTGACTCAACCGGTGGCACGCTCTCACCATCGAGTAGCAACGCACCACCGGTGGAACTCAGATGCAGCACACCCTCGGTGCCGGCGATGATCCATTCGTATCCCACCTTATGATGAAAGGAGAAGGCGACGTTGATCATGACACCACGTGCCGTCGTAGCCACCAACGACACCTCATCTTCGATATCGACCTCCGGGTGCGGATCGATGTTGGCCACGGCAGCATAAACACTGACAGCGCGGTCGCCGAGCCACCATAAAATGGCATCGAGGGAGTGGGATCCGATACCGGGCAGAATTCCACCCGACGCTTCCTGTCTGGCGAACCAGCTGGCCTCGTCGCCCCCTCGACCGGGGCTCATGCGCCGGTGCACGATATGGCGGACCGTGCCGACACAGCCCTCATCGAGCAGTTGTTTGATCTGGCGGATACGGGGCGCGAAGCGCAGCGTCTGACCGGACATGAGCAGCCGATCCTGTGCCGCGGCGGTGCGCACCATCTCATCGGCGTCGGCCACCGTCAGGGCCAGCGGCTTCTCGACAAAAACGTGCTTGCCCGCCCGTAGAGACTGCAGTGCGTACTCGGCGTGCAGGTTGCTGGGTGTACAGATGAACACGGCATCGACGGCCTCGGCGGCCAGTGCCGACGCCAGATCGACATGCAGATGGTCGATGCCATACGTCTCTCGCAGTCTTTGGTGCGATGCCTGGTAGGGTTCTACAACAGCCGTGACCGACGCCAGGTCAGGAGTCTTGGCGATCCCCTCCAGATGGGCCGACCCCATGCGCCCCCCACCGACGAGGAGCGTGTTGATTAAACTCAATGTGTCCTCCGCATTTTTGTTTGCTTTAGAGAGTGAGTTTGTAACGGTCGAGTTCACGATAGACCTCGAATCCCAGCGACTCATACAGGCCGACGGCGGCGACTCGGTTACGTGACGTATTGAGCCAGGCCTCGGCGTAACCACGTTCAGCCAGTTGGCCCAGGGCCATGGTGTTGAGCGCCTTCCCCAACCCCACACCACGATCCTCGGGATCTACGCCGACCCAATGGATCAGCCCCTGGGGGCGGCCATCGGGGTTCTCAGCGTAGGCGGCCTCCCAGGCGATCGTGGTCCCCACGAGGCGGTCCTGCCGGGTAGCCACCAGAATCCGATCGAGTGCGAAACAGTCGGCCTCGGACAACTCCTGCCGAAAGTGGTCCAGCTGCCAATGTCCGTCCTCCGGAAAGCAGAGGTTCCTGAGTTCGACCCACGCCGCCTCCTCGCCGACACGGAGGGAACGCAGGTGATACTCCGCCGGTGCCTCTGCGATCGGCAGGTCCCCACGCAGCGACCGCCGCATACGCAACGAACCGAGCCCCTCGCCGACAAAAGCCAACGACGTCAACAGTCCGACAGCCTGTAGTTCACGACTGCTCACCGTGCCGGTGTGAACGATCTTCATGCCTTTGCGGCGCAGGGCGGAGAGAGCGCCTTGTACGAGAGTCGTAGCCAGACCCTGTCGCTGAAGGTCTGTGCGCACGGCGACCAGTTCGAGATGTGCCACCTCTGCGGATGTCGTCACCAACACCAGACCCGCAGGTTGGTCGTTATCGCTAACGAACAGACTGGCATCGACATCGAAGGATCCGGTCTCGATCGAGGCCTTACACCTCGCACAACGCTGATGTGCCAAGTCGGTCGATGCCAGCATAGGGATTCTCTCCAGCCACTGCCCGAGTGGCATGCCCCCGGACAATTCGTCGGCGCGGCGTAAGGTCCACATTGTTAGAACTCCAGTTGCACCGCTACCGGTTGACCTGATTCGATCGATTCAGCGACGGCGCAGCAGACCGCCACGGAACGGGCACCATCGGTGGCGTCGATGAGCGGCGTCTCGCCAGTGTCGAGGCAATGCAGGAAATGTTCGAGTTCTTCGGCGCAGGTGTGATCCTCCGGCGGGATGTCGATTGGCAGGGCCATGAACTGCTCCACGTGCGGGATGCCATCGATAAACAGCTTGTCGTTGAGCACCGATCCCTTGGTGCCGTAATAACTCAAGTTCATGGCGTACGGCGCCTTGGCGCCGCACGAGACCAGACACTTGCCGACGGCGCCGCTGGCAAATTTCACACTGCTGATGATGGTGTCATACCAGGGTGCCTGAGGGATGTTGCGACGGGCACCGTAGGCGCTGACCTCGACGATCTCACCGGCGATCCAACGCATCAGGTCCAGTGGGTGGCAGGCGCCGCCGATGATCGGTAGCTGGCCCTCGTTGTCGACATCCATCCACCAGTCGTGGCCTGGCAGATCGAGGAATGGGCCCAGGTCGTGCACATAGTCGCCCTCGACGTAGCAGGCGTCGCCGAGTGTGCCGTCCTGCACAAGCTTGTGGATGGCGACGAAGATCCGGCTGAAGCGGGCGCCGTGTCCGACCATTACCTGCCGTTGGCTGGCACTGGCGACCTCGACGATGTGGCGACAACCGGGGACGGTCACAGCCAGGGGTTTCTCGACGAAGACGTGTTTGCCAGCCTGAAGGGCGGCAGCCGCCTGGTCCCGGTGCGCGGAATTCGGCGTGCAGAGATAGACCACGTCTACTTGTGGATCGGCCAATACATCGGCGTAGGACGTCGTCACCCGGGCCGCACCGTGTGCCTGCATCAGCGACAGCGCCGTGTCCCGACTTCTTTCGGTAGAACAGATCACCTGCAACCGCGCCTGCTCGTGGGCGGCGATCGCACGGATGTGCTCGCCGCCGATGTACCCCGTGCCGATCACGGCGATTCCGTAAGTGCTCACATCTGCCTCCGTCCGGGTTGCTGAATGGCAAGGATAAAGGGCTGTAACGCCACCGGGTCAAGCACTGCCCAGAAATGGCAGTTATCTTGTGCGCTCCGATCACCGATTGCCGAGTTGTGTCTTTGGGAGTTTTGCCGTGAGCGTACTCTACCTCAACCGCGAAGATGTTGCCACCATCGGGCTGTCCATGCCAGTCATCATCGATGCCGTGGAGAACATGTTCCGCGAAAAGGGCGAAGGGCGCGTCGAGATGCCGCCCAAACCGGGTATTCATACCCAACCGGACGCCTTCATTCACGCCATGCCCGCCTACATTCCCAGTCTCGGGGCGGCGGGTGTCAAGTGGATCTCCGGATATCCTGGCAACCAGGCGAAGGGACTGCCCTACATCACCGGCTTGCTCATCCTGAACGATCCGGAAACCGGTGTACCCACGGCGATCATGGATGCCACGTGGCTCACCGCGCAACGCACCGGCGCCGCCACCGCCGTCGCCGCCCGCTACCTGGCGCGACCGGACAGTTCCACAGCCGGCATCATCGCCTGTGGCGTACAGGGCCGCAGCAATCTACAGGCGCTGGCCTGCATCTTCTCGCTGAGCAAGGTGTGGGCCTATGATCGCCGCCGCGACGTGGCCACTACCTTTGCCACCGAAATGGCCGCTTCTCTCCAATTGCAGATCGAGGTCGTCGACGAACCGCGGGCGGCCGTCGTCAATGCCGACCTCATCGTCACCAGTGGCCCGATCCTGAAGGCACCGACGCCCGTCATCGACGTCGACTGGCTGGCTCCGGGTGCCTTCGCCTCGCCGGTGGATTTTGATTCGTATTGGACCGGCGCCGCACTGCACCAGGCGGACAAGCTGGCGACGGACGACATCGCGCAGCTCGACCACTATCGCGAGGCCGGCTACTTCGGCGACACGCCCGAGCCATACGCCGACCTGGGACAGATCGTCGCCGGTCACAGGCCAGGCCGCGAGTCGCGGCACGAACGCATCATCTCCATCAACCTGGGACTCGCACTGGAAGACATGGCGACAGCCATGCCAATCTACCAACGCGCCCTCGAACTCGGCATCGGCACACGGCTGCCGCTATAGATCTCTCGACCCCCGGCCAGTGCAGAATGCAAACCGGTATACTGTTACGGGGGGAGGAAGCGTGACCGAATCAGCCAACGTCAATCTGGTCGTCGTCTGCGGCGCCACCGCGTCGGGCAAGACTCGCCTGGGGGTGGAGTGGGCCCGGCGGTATGGGGGCGAGATCCTCTCCGTCGACCCGCAGCAGGTCTACAGTCTGTGGAACTATCTCGGTGATTTCGACAGCACCTTCAGGGACATCAGCGCCCGCGCGTGGCTGCCCGTCGCCGTGGGCGGTACGGGCTTGTATCTGGAGGCGGCCCTGCGCGGTTCTGAGGTCCCGGAGAGACCGGCAGATGAGGAGTTCCGAGGCGGAGTCCGTGCCGCATCGTGTCGCGGCTGTGAGTGCCTGCCGGGAGCTACTGCGGGAGCGGGTTGCCAAACGGCTGGAGGAACGGCTTGCCGCGGGCATGATCGAAGAGGTGCAGGACCTGATGGAGGCGATCGGTCAACTTCTCAAGCGCCAGAACACCTACTTCCGTGGCATGGAACGGCGTGGCACGCCCATGCACTGGCTCGATGACAATGACCACGCGGCGGCTATCGAACTCGTCGGAGAAGCCTTGGTAGAATAGCAACCTCCTGCTGGATCTCGCCGTGCGTCCGGATTCCGAGGCTCCGGCATCCGGTTCCATCACCGGCATGACCGAAGATCCCGAGACTCTTCGTCGGAATCCCGCTACTGACAGATCCATCCATGCACGGAAGTCCTTCAGCGATAGATCCGGCTCTCCTTCCACTGCGCCAGATCATCGAAGGAATTCTCTATCTCCCGTGCCGCCTGGTGCTCCTTGGCAAAGGCCAGGGTGGTGCGCATGCGGCGAGTCTCGACACCCAGGGTTTGCTCGAGAAAGGCGGCCACCTCCTGCTGGGTGATACCCTCTAACTCCACCTGAGTCTTTCGATCCCGCTCAAAATCAGCCTCGAAGTCAAAGGCCAGCGTGTTGAATTTCCCGGCTTTCTCGGCGATGCTCTTGGTCTTCTTCTTCACCTCTTCCTCGGCGGCGGCTTTGAGGGCAGCGAAGTTCTCCGCCGGCAGGTCGCGCAGCAGCTGCGGATAGGTGTCGATAAAGGCGTCCGACCGGTCCTCGAGATCATCCGCCGCGTGGGTGGCCGACTGGATGATGAAGTAGAGGAGGAAGTTGTCTCGCGGGGTCGTAGGGCCGGCCGAGACGATGTAACCGAGCTGCTGGTTGGAGCGCATCTCGGTGAAGTAGGGGCCACGCAGAAAGCCCCTAAGGATGAGAGCGATGGCCCGGTTGTGGGGACTGTTGGCTCCGGCGTAGTACTCACGCCAGAAGCAGGAATTGTTGACCGCCAGTTGTTCCACCCGGACCAACACCTCCGGATCGGGCTGGGCCATGTAGGTCTGGGTGAAGGTGGACTGGTGGTCGACCGGTTGTACTCCCAGCTGCTGCTGCAGCCGATGGGTCAACTCGACGGCTTGTTCGGCGCTGATATTGCCGTGGGCCAGGGCTTCGATGAAGACCCGGTCGTACAGCTCGGAGGCGAATTGACGGATATCCTCCAGGGCGAGTCCTTCGGCGATAGCCAGGCGATCGGCGGGTGGGTAGCTGAGGCGGTTGAAGACTTCATCGCTGTAGGACCGAGCGATCTGCCAGGCGTCCTGTTTGGGAAAGTTCCGCAAGTTGCGGACGATGCGGTCCTTGAGAGCGGCGAAGCGCTCCTCCGTGAGACGCAGATTCTGCATGTGGTCCAGCACGCTGTCGAACAGGCGCGGGGCGGACTCGTCGAAGCCGCTGACGGAAAAGTAAACGCCCTCGTAGCCGCTTGCGAAGCTGTAGCTCAGGCCTGCGATCTGCGCCGGATACGCCAGTTCGTTCAGAGACTCATTGACACTGGCGGTATAGGTGTCCAGCAATACTTTGCGCCGCAGACTCATCAGTTCCGCCGGGAAGCGAAGCTTGTAGTGCAGGGTGATTTTGGGTCGCAGAAACTCGAAGTCCTCGGCGTGGTAGAGGGCCAGTCCCTCTTCGTCGAGGATCTTTGTGGGGACCACGTCCTGTGTGGGGAGCCGGTCCGGAATGGCAGCCTGGCGCGGGATGAAGGGGTTCGGCTCGGGCAGGTGCAGCGCCGGGTCGATAGCCTCGTGGAGGAGTTCTTGGTAGAAGGAATCGTCTTCCGTGTAGTCGTACGGCGTACCGTAGTAAGGCTCGGTATCGGTGGTTGATACGCCCTGGGCCATGAGGGTGACCATCATGTTGTCGGGGCGTAGATACGAGAGAATCTGCCGGTAGACTTCCGGATCTTCGTGCCCATAGAGGTACGAGACCCGCGCGGCAATTTCGAGTGGATAATCGGCCGCCTGGTTGGCCAGGCGCCGGGCGTATCCGGCCCCCTCCCCCCGATTCGAATAGACTTCGTCCAGGCTGGCCTTGGTCTTGAGTTCACCGAAGTAATGGGACGGATATCTCTCCTGTGTGAGCAACGCGACATAGGACAGACACAGACGCACGACGTCGCGGTAATTCTCCAGCCCCTGGGGCGTCAGGTCGACGTTGACGGAAAAGGCGCCGTAATCGTCAGTTATGTCGTAACCGCCGGCACTCAGTCCCGTCGCCAGGTCCTTCTGCTTGAGGAGGGCGAGGAGACTGCCTTTCCCCTCGTGGCCAATCAGGCTACTGAGAAGGTTGGTCGGCTTGCTCTGGTAGTGGGCCCGAAGACCAACAGGCAGGGGGAACTCCAGTTCCAGAGAGCGCAATTCCTTGATCGGCTCCAGGGAGATCAGGCGGAAGGTCGCCTTCTCCGGCAGGTAGACGGGGTCGAAGGTAACGCGCGGCAGGCCCTTGTCGGCGACGGGGGCAAAGTAGAGACGGGCCCACTGTTCCAGAGAGTCGAGGGAGGTCTTTCCGAGCAGGGCCAGGGCCATTCGGTTGGCGTCGTACTGATCCTGGTAGAAGTCGAGCAGTTCTTCGTGTCCGGTGTCTTGTAGCGTCTCCAGGGAGCCCGTGGCAAAGGTGTGGGCGGGGTGATCTTCGCGGTAGAAGGTGCGCTGTACCTGAGATCTGCGCCGGGAGTCGTTCTCGAGGTTTTTCTGGTGCTCCGAATGCACCGCCTGCAATTCCCGCTCCGGCCACGGTGTGGAGAACAGCGGGGCGATGAAGAACTGAGACAACCGGTCCAGAGCCCCCTCGAAAGCGGGATGGTTGATTTCGAAGAAATAGGCGGTGTGGTCCTCGGTGGTATAGGCGTTACGAGAACCGCCATTCTCGTTGATGTACTGGAGATACTCGTCCACATCCGGATACTTCTCGGTGCCCATGAACAGCATGTGTTCAAGGAAGTGCGCCAGACCCATGCGCTCCTTCGGGTTGCTCAGGGTGCCGACCCCAACATACATCGCGGCGGCGGATTTGTTGAAGCGGGGATCGGAGACCAGCAGCACCTTCAGACCGTTGTCCATGATGAAGTGACGATACTCGGACTGGTCGAGGGGGTGTTTGGCAAGGGCCACGTCCGCGGGCTGAGGGCTCAGCTGAGGCCCCCGCGCGCAAGCCGCCAGCAGCAGGGCTGGAAGCAGAATGCGAAGGGTAGATAGGAGTCTGGACATTGTCGCGAGTCCTTGGGAAACGATCCGGTGTTGGAAGGCGGGTATTGCCAATCTGACGTGCGCAAACGACACAGTCAATGCACTCTCTTCGATCTTGCCGGTACCATGTCCGGGTCTGGTAGGGGCTGAATCTGAGACCGTAGCGGCTCATGAAGGCAACTGGCAGGAAAGTCACATGGCGCGCCTCACCGGAAAATTCGCCGGGATCCTTCGCGTCGACGTCCCCGATCATCAGGTTGCCGCCCTCAAAGCCGAACTTGTCGAGCTCGCATCGGCGGGACTCCACATCGTCATCGAACCCGGCGACAGCGACGATCTCGGCGAAACGCAGAGTCTGCGCCTCGAACTGATCGGTGACGATCGGCCCGGGGACGGACCCAGATCCTGAAAGTTGCCGATCAGGGATCACCTCGGGTACTTACCGGAATGGTCCGATTCCTCTTTTTGTCCGTGATCTTCCTGATCTGCCGCAATAAGATGGCACAGACACCGCGCGAGGAATTCTGTCCCCCGAGACCATCGATACGCGGTGGCTCGACGGTTTCTCTACTTCCTGATTCTTCGTTACTTAGCAGGATGGAAGAAAGAAGGGAGAGTTCTGTGAGCCGACTCGCGGGTAAGACCGCCATCGTTACTGGCGCAGGTGCGCGCTCCGAGCAAGGTGTCGGCACCGGTCATGCCACGGCAGTCCTGTTTGCGCGCGAGGGAGCGAGGGTCCTGCTGGTGGACAACGACGTCGCGGCGGCAGAGCGCACGCTGGTCGAGATCGAAGCTGAGGGCGGCACGGCATCGGTATTCGAAGCGGATGTTGCCGGCGAGCCAGACTGCCGATTACTGGTCGAGGCCGCCGTCGACAGATTTGGCGGACTCCATGTGCTGATGAACAACGTCGGCATCCCTGGTCACGGCAAAGTGACCGAAATCGACGTGGAAGATTGGGATCGCGTCATGGACGTCAACCTTAAGAGCATGGCGCTGATCTGCAAATATGCCGTGCCTGCAATGGCATGCTCCGGTGGTGGCTCCATCATCAACGTTTCCTCTATCGATGGCATCAGGGCGGGTGCATTTCACAACGTGCCATATGCTGTAGCCAAGGGCGGCGTGATCACTCTCAGCCGCGCCATGGCAGTACATCACGGCAGGGAAGGGATTCGTGTCAACGCCATCGCCCCCGGTCACCTGAACACACCGATGGTGAGCCGTCTGGACGACGAAACACTACAGTTGCGGCAGGCGGCGGGGCCCCTCGGGACGGAGGGCACGGGCTGGGACGTGGCGTGGGCAGCGGTATTTCTGGCGAGCGATGAGTCACGCTGGATCACTGGCGTGGTGCTGCCCGTAGACGCCGGAACGCTGGCGGCGACGCCGTTGTCGATGCTGAGACACCTCACGGACTGATTTCTAGAAAGAGTGGTGGACGGTAAATGTCGGATGACAGACGCCAGGATATGTACCGGATGCCCACGGTCTTTGGGCCGGCGACGGGACCACGACGTGGTCCGGATGGGCGCATTTTCGATTGCATCAACAGCCCGATATCGACGCAGATCTCGGTGGCCTTTGTGTCGAATGCTGCGCAGCTGCAGAGACTCCTTCCAGACTGTTTTGAGCTTGCAGGGGAACCGATCGTTACGGTGACAGCCACCTGTATGAAGGAGATCGACTGGCTTGCCGGTCGGGGCTACAACATGCTTGGCGTGTCCTTCCCCGCCCGCTTCTGCGGTGCACGTGACAGGCTGACGGGCTCATTTCTCACGGTGCTGTGGGAGAATCTGACCGACCCCATCCTGACGGGTCGTGAAGAGCTCGGCTTTGCCAAGATCTACTGCGCCCTGCCCGACCCGGAGATCACCAACGACACCGCTTCTGCGTCGGCCAACTGGATGGGCTTCGAGTTTATGCAGATGGAGTTGACCGATCTTTCCGAGGGCGCCGATGACGCACCCCAACAGGAGCCGCCATCGGCAGGTTTGTTGCATTACAAGTACATACCACGTACCGGCGAATGGGGTACCGCCGATTGTGAGTACGCGGTACTGACACCGGCGACGGGTTCCCATGCCAGGGTGCTCGGTCGATGGTCTGCACAGGGCCACGTGAGCTGGAATCGGGCAAGGTGGGAAGACCTGCCGACGCAGTACAACATCGTTAACGGCATTGCCGACCTCGAAGTCCATCGGTGGCTGCAGGCGACGATGACGAAGACGGTCGGTGGCAAGGACCTGAGCGATCAGCGGATCCTGGCATGAACGCAGGACGGATGAATCTGCTGGAACAGGAGGATTTCAACGCCTTCTTCAGCGGCTGCCTGCGCACGGTGCAAAGCGACTCGGGTCTGCTGCTGCATCGGCACACGGCAAAACAGATCGCCTACTACGAAGAGACCAATGAGTCGTGGGCGATCCGCTCCCGCTGTCCAGCGGGCATCAAGCTGAATCTGCACTCCCATACGCGGACGTTGGATCTGCGGGTCCGCATTCTCCCCGGTGCACGCACGTATGCGGGATTTGATGTCGAGGTGGACGGACGCACTACGGCGGCGATTCAAATCGATACGAGTGACGGGATACAGAGCCTGTGCCTCGTCGATTCAGCCACCCCATCACAACGACAGATCTCGATCACATTCCCACAGAGTGCGATCGTCGAGCTCCATGCCATCGAGGTGGAAGAGGACTCACAGACGACGGCGGTGGCGGCGCCGCAGAAAAAGTATCTCGCTCTCGGTGACTCGATCACCCAGGGCATGGACGCCCGCGGCCCCGCATCGGCTTATGCCGTGCAACTGGCACGCGTGCTCGATGTGGAGTTGCTCAATCAGGGTGTGGGCGGACATATCTTCGATCTGGACGCCCTCGATGACGAACTCCCCTACCACCCCGACATCATCACCATCGCCTACGGCACCAACGACTGGAGTCGCGACACGACGCGCGAGGAGATCTCCAGTAGGGTCGAGCGCTATCTTACACGGTTGTAAAAAACAGTTGGTCAATCCGCCCACATCTACCTGCTGCCGCCGTTATGGCGAGCCACTGGCGACGAGGTCAGGAAGGGTGGCACACTGGCTCAGTTTTCTGCCACCATCGGCGAGACGGCCACAACATTCACCGATGTGACGGTTGTGGATGGCTCCACCCTCGTCCCCCATCTGCCCGGCCTGTTCGCCGACGGCATCCATCCGACTGACGAGGGATTTCTGCACTACACCCTCAATCTGCAGCGAGCCATCCAGTGACGCCCCCCCTGACTGCACAACTGATCCAGAGGGCGGTCACCGAGTTGAGTGCGGTGGACGACGACCTGGCGGCGATCGCCAAACGGCATGGACCACCACCTGTCTGGGGTCGCCCCGCCGGATTCGCAACCCTTACGCGTATGATTCTCGAACAACAGGTTTCATTGAAGGCCGCGGCGACCATCTACCGGCGCCTGGGTGCTCAGGTAGGTGGCCGGGTAACCGCGCACCGTCTGGCGGCGTGCGACATCGCAGATCTGCGTGCTGCCGGGATTACGGGACAGAAGTCGAGTTACATCATCGGCCTCGCACAAGCCATCGCTGGCGGCGACATCGATCTGAGCGATCTGGCCCGTCGCGATGACGATGAGGTGCGCCGACGGCTTATGGAGCTGCGCGGCATCGGTGTCTGGACCAGCGACGTCTATCTGTTGATGGTATTACGGCGCCCCGACATCTGGCCGGTTGGTGATCTCGCACTGGCCATCTCAGCGCAGCGGGTGAAGCGACTGCGCAGCCGACCCGACGACAAGCGCCTTGTGCGCATGGCCAGAAGGTGGCGGCCATGGCGCTCGGTTGCCGCACGTCTGCTGTGGCAGGATTATCTGGCGATTCAGAGACGGCGCAGGTAGGCTAGCCGCTCTGCTGCCGAGGATCGTCTCCCTTACCGGTGTTGATGTACTCGTAGACGCCACCGCCGGTCAGTTGGCGAGTCAAGCCATGTTCGATGACGGTCACTTCCGTATCGAACGCATTTGGCACATTCACATTCTCCTTCAGATTCTGCGGCACTTTCGCCCCACCCCAGGCCTTGCTTAGAGGGACGGGAATGATCGAGGAGTGTGCCGTCAGCGTCAGGCTCTCAACCTCCCTGCGCTGCTGCCAGGCAGCCGGTTTGCCGTGCTCGTCAAAGGCAACGTGCTCAAAGGCTGTCTGCTGCAGCCACACGCTGCTTTTATCGGAACGGATGAAACAACCAAATGAGTATTCGGGATTGACGTCACCATTGGCGTAGCCGTCGAGGCTTTCCATTCGCCATGTCGTGACTGGCCAGCCCCTGATATCGCAGATCGCCCATCATCGGTGATGGTCAGGGCATGTCCCGCGTCGCCAATGTGGCAGTCCCCAGCCTTGAAATGATCGCCACAGAGCCACAGCACCGCCCCTTCCGACGTCATCATCTCCAACTGCAGAAATAGATAGTCGTCCGCCGACGGCGTATCGGCCCCCCAGTCCTCCCAGCAAAAGCCGCCCATGCCAAAGCCGAAGCGGGCGGCGAGCACATCGTCGCCATCGAATCGAGCGAAACCCCAGTTGCCCTCGTAGTTGTAGTTCACCAGGTCGGTCAGATAGTTGCGTGCAGGAAACTGGGCCGCCACCACGGTGTGGCCGATGAGCCCGTCAAAAGTGGGCGCTGCTATCGCCAAAACCGTTGGCTTGTTGTTCCATCATGCGCCGAGGGCGCGTCCCAGGTCGGCCGCCGCCGGCTGCCACCTGCCGGCAAATTCGACTTCAAGTGCACGCTGCTCGATTTGTTCGGGGTCAGGCGACTCGGATTCGAGGTGAGCCGCGACGGTTGTCGCCATCCATTGCGCCAGCGACACCCGATAGTCCAGACCGATGTCTGCCTGCGCCTTGTCCAGATTCATCAACAATGGGCTGGAACTGAATGGCGCATACGACCACTGCTTCCAGGGCAGTTGTGTGTATCGCTGCAGAATCTCTGACGGCACGCTGACCGCGTTCAGGGGTTTGCCCGCCGCCGCAGCCATCACACCCAACCAATTGACCAGGGCGGGCATTTCGTGCTGTGCGTAGTTGTAGATATTGCGTGGCGAGCCATCCTCCAACAGACGAATCAGGAAGTGCGCCAGGTCCCTCGAGTAACCCAGCTGTACCGCATGGGCGCCACCGTCCGGCAACAGGATCGGCGCGCCGTCGAGAATCCGCGTCAGCCACCAGGCGAAGCGGCCCGACGGATCGCCTGGGCCCATCGTTGCCGGCACGCGCACCACGAGCCACGGCCAGTCTGCGGCTGACTCGAGCATGACGCGCTCCATCTGCCGTTTGCCCTCGCCATACTCGGACAGATTGGCCCGATACTCCCACGGCTGCTTCGAATTGTCCAGATCCGTTTCGCGCACCGGCTCCAGTGTGCGATAGTCGACGGCGAAGCGCTCCTCGTCGGTCAACGGCTCCGTCACGGTATGCCGTCCCAGCGCATGGCCAGCCTCACCATACACCGACACCGTGCTGGCCACGACGTAGCGCCCGACCCTGCCACGCAGGGCGGCGATCACACTCTCCGCCTCCTGCCGATCAAAACACTGGTTGTCGATGACGCCGTCGAAGCGACGACCCGCGAGTCGCTCCGCCATCCCTGCCGCGTCCTCGCGGTCACCTTCGATATGTTCGATGTCCTTCCAGAATGGCGGCCGCACATTGCCGCGGCTGAAGATCGACACCTTGTGTCCCGCCTCCAGCAACTGCTCTACCGCAGCCAACCCGAAGTATCGGGTGCCGCCAATGACCAGAATGTCCATAGGTTCCGCTTCTCCTTGGCTCGTGCACAGTCGATGCGCCGGCAACGATACGTTCAGCTCCGCTTGCTGGCCAAACCACTGCTGGACACGCTATCTTCGGCGGCCCACTGAGAATGTCTGGCCGAACACACTACCCCTGGATAGACTGGACCTATGCAGATCGTCGTCATCGGCGCTGGCAATATGGGTTGTCTCTACGGTGCCAATCTGTCTCGTGCGGGTGTAGAGGTGACATTGGTGGACCCCTGGCAGGAGCACATCGAGCAGATACAGGCCCATGGCCTGACAATGGCAGGGCTGCATGGCGAATTTGCCGCCACCGTGCAGGCGACGAACGATCCAAAAACTGCGCCTGCCGCCGACCTGGTCATCATTCTGGTGAACGCATACTCCACCCGGGAAGCAGCCGAGTCGGCGCGACTGCTGCTGAAAAAGAATGGTTTTGCCCTGACCCTGCAGAATGGTCTGGGCAATGTCGAAGTGCTGCAGCAGGTGTTGGGGCAGGAGCGAGTTCTTGCGGGTTTGAGCTTTCACAGCGCCGATCTGCAGGGGCCCGGATCTGTCTATCACACCAACGAGGGGCCAACATATCTGGGCGAGATAGACGGCTCTCGAACGGCACGACTCGCCGATCTGGAAAGACTCATGGCGCGTGCCGGCATGCTGCCTGTCGTTGAAGCCGATATCATGGTGACGATCTGGGGCAAGTTTGTACACAACTGCGCCATCAACGCCCTCTGCGCCATCACCGATCTGACGCCTGGGCATATTCAGAACGTGGCGGCCCTCGATGAATTCCAGACCCACATCATCGAAGAGACACTCGCCCTCGTCGAGGCGCGCGGTGTTCGGATCCCCGCCGACACGCCATTACAAGAGATCAAGCAATACTGCGCGACGAAATTTCACCGGGTGTCGATGCTGCAGCATCTGGCGCGGGGACGGCCGACGGAGATCGACGCCTTGAATGGCTACGTCGTCACCGAGAGTCGAAAACTTGGCCTGTGCTGCCCCTACAGCGAATCTTTGACGGCCCTGATCAAAGGCCGGGAACTCAGACGAGACTGATATGAGCAGACTGACAGATGACCACATCGAGGAACTCGACCGCGAAGGTTTCATCATCGTGCCGAATTTTGTCCGTGGCGATGACCTGACCCGGTTGCAGGCCGCCCAGCGGCGCGTGTTGCCCACCTGGGAAGAGGTGCAGCAAAAGCCGCCGCAGGATCAATCGGGTAACAGCCTGCTGGTCTGTTTCCCCCACGAGGAGATGGAACTGTATCAAGGGGCGATGGATGCAGAAAGCATCGACTTCGCCCGTAAATGGTTGAAGACCGCCGACATTCATATGCGCGTCGGCTGCCTGGTCGCCCGCTATCCGGGCCATAGCACCGGCGGCACCGGTGAGGACGACTCCAATCTGCACATCGACAATGGCAACAATTCGTTGTTGCCCTTCAGTGACCAACTGCGCGAGTTCGGACAGATCGGCTTCTGGGTCCATCTCGAGGATGTCGAGTTGGATCAGGCTCCCCTGCGGCTCATCGCCAAACGGCATGGCCGCGACATGACTCA
>Ga0310124_10001470_pt1 | contig 16418 bp, 11 predicted proteins | sample CB11b_AW_Bot5_MG_FD_203507 | JGI IMG/M metagenome (GOLD analysis project Ga0310124, IMG submission 203507) | Marine microbial communities from Western Arctic Ocean, Canada - CB11b_AW_Bot5 | ecosystem: Environmental > Aquatic > Marine > Oceanic | place: Canada: Western Arctic Ocean | collected... | reverse complement strand
GAACAAGACCGCGCTGAACAAGATGCTGAAGGCGGAACTGGCGGAACTGGCGGAATCGCGAGGCGTCGATTCATCCGGCACCAAGCCAGTCATCATCGAGCGGCTGCTCAGTGACTGAACCCGCTCCCTCGGTGTCAACCTCGACGGCGGCTTGATATGCGCTCCGCGGCCCCAAAGGGGCCGGAGAAGTGACGATGTCCCTCATTCAGGTGACCTTCGCGGACGGCTCGGTGCACGACATCGCCAGCGGAGTGTCTGCCGGTGAAGCTCTTGCTGGAGCGGAGGGCAAGGGCGCTGTGGCGGCGGTAATCGATGGAGTCGAACAGGACCTCAACACCGAGTTGACCTCCTCTTGCGAACTTGCAGGGATTGCTGCGGAGTCTGACGCTGGTCTGCACATCCTGCGCCACTCCTGCTCGCACCTGCTGGCCCAGGCGGTCACCGAACTCCATCCCGAGGCAAAGCCGACCATCGGCCCGGCCATCGAGCACGGATTCTACTACGATTTCCACATGGACCCCATCGGCGAGGAGGAACTGCGCGCCATCGGGAAGCGGATGAAGCATCTCGTCAAGGCGAATCTGGCGGTGGTACGCGAGGAGCACAGCGGAGACAGCCTGCGCGAGATGTTCTCTCATAATCCGTTCAAGCTCGAACTGATGGACGACAAACTGGAGGACGGCGCCGGCTCATCCGTCTACCGCCAAGGCGACTTCGTCGACCTGTGCAGAGGACCGCACGTTCCCAGCACCTCCCACCTGCGCTGGTTCAGGCTCACCTCGACCTCGACCGCCTTCTGGAGAGCGGACTCCAGCCGTGAGAACCTGGTGCGCATCTACGGGATGTGCTACGCCTCGAAAGAGGACCTGCTAGCCCGTGAGACGTTGCTGCGAGAAGCGGGCGCACGTGACCATCGCAAACTCGGAAAGGACCTGCAACTGTTCCACATCGACGAGATGGTAGGACAGGGTCTGGTGCTGTGGACCCCCCGTGGGAGCGTGGTGAGGCAGGAGTTGCAGGATTTCATCTCGGAGCAGTTGAGGCGCCAGGGATACGATCAGGTGTTCACACCGCACATCGGGAAACTCGACCTCTACCGCACGTCCGGCCACTTCCCCTACTACCAGGATAGCCAGTATCCTCCCCTGCTGGCGAGCGATTTCCTCGCCAAACTCGCTGACGACGGCTGCTCATGCGCGGAACTCTCCAACCTGATGGACGAGGGTGACATCGATGGCTACCTGCTGAAACCGATGAACTGCCCGCACCACATCCGCCTGTATGCGAGCCAACCACGCTCGTACCGCGACCTCCCGCTCAGGCTGGCCGAATTCGGCACGGTCTACCGCTGGGAGCAGTCAGGAGAGATCTCCGGGATGACAAGGGTTCGAGGATTCACCCAGGACGACGCTCATCTGTTCTGCACCCCGGAGCAGATCGCCGATGAGTTGCTGGGGTGCATCGAACTGGTGAACATCATCTTCGGGACGCTCGGCATGGATGACTACCGCGTGCGCGTGGGCATGCGCGACGATGATTCGAGCAAGTACGTCGGTGACCCCGCCGGCTGGGAGGCCTCCGAAGCCGCCTGCCTGCAAGCCGCCGAATCACTAGGAGTGCCGTTCACCGAGGAGCCGGGCGAGGCGGCGTTCTACGGACCGAAGATCGACTTCGTGGTCCGAGATGTGCTGGGCCGCGAGTGGCAGCTGGGAACGGTGCAGGTCGACACCAACCTCCCCGAGCGGTTCGGTCTCGAATATGTGGGCGCAGATGGTGAGAAGCACCGGCCGGTGATGATCCATCGAGCGCCGTTCGGGAGCATGGAGCGCTTCGTGGGTGTGCTGATTGAGCACTTCGCAGGAAAGTTCCCCACCTGGCTATCCCCCACACAGGCGCACATCCTCACCATCTCCGAGAAGCACGTCGACTACGCACAGCAGGTCGCCGCCGAGTTGAGGGCAAACGGAATTCGAGTCGAGGTCGACGACAGCGACTCGACCATCGGCAAGAAGATCCGCACCCATCACAAGATGCGGCCGGCCTACATGCTGATCATCGGCGACGAGGAAGCAACGAACAACAACATCTCGATCCGCGACCGTGCAGGCAACCAATCCAACGGAATACCTCTGGCCGACTTCATCGGAACTATCTCCGCCGAGATCAGCAGACGAGACCAGCATCAATCGTTCGTATCAAGCGAATGATTCTGAACAGGAAACTGCGCCGCTGAGCACAGGCTACCCACTACGTCAATTCAGATGCGGCGTCTGAGCGCTTCCATCTGGGTGTCTGCCTCTCCGAGTTTGGCAAGACAGGCCTCGACATCCCCTGATCCGAGGGAAGCCACTGCCCCACCGATGGTGCCCTCGCAGGCGTGACGCTCGGAATCGTCGACCTTGATGCCGTTGGATTCGAGCTGGTTCCTGAGCGCTCGCCACTCGCCCTGGAGGAAGTCGAGCAGTTCCGTCGCTTCGCCATGCGCCGCCTGGGTGGCGTCGAGGTCATTCGTGAGCCGCTCCAGCAGCGTGGCGGCGTGCGACCACTGCTTCTCCTTGCGCGCCCCCTTGATCCCCTCAAGGCGGTTCTCCCAGTCATCGGCGTCGTCACGGCCCTCCCAGCGGGCGCGGAGCTTCTTCTGCTGCCTGAGCGCCTTCTGCACCTCTACCATCGACTCGCGCTCGCGGGTGACCTCTCTGATCACCGAGTCAGACAATCCCCGAGCCATCGAGAACTGGCCGGCCTCGAGCGCGGCATCCGCCTGCTCGATGCGGTCGCTGAACACATCCTGATCGATGCCCTTCGCCTGCTCGAGCGCTCTGCGTGCCTCCTCGAGGGATTCCTCGGCTCCTTCACCGGCCTCGCTCATCGCCTCCACTTGCTGCGGGATGGCTGACGCCAGTTCCGCCGCCTCAGCCGCCTCCTCGCGTTCGAGCGCATCCTGAGCATTCTGCAGCATTCGGCGTACCGGTTCGTACTGCTCGCCGGCACAACCGTCCAGCGCCCGCTTGCCGACGGAAATCGCATCTTCAGCGGGCGTCCACCATTCGATGATGTCGGCGGCCCGCTTCTTGCCCTGACGGAACAGTTGCTCGGCGTCGCGCAGCGAGCCGAGCTCCATCTCCCGCTCGCCCAGCGTGATGCAGTTCCGCGGGCGCTTGGATTCGGGGGCCACCTCTTCTGATTTCTCGACGGAGGCCACGGCGTCGGCGAGGATGTCGGCGATGTCGGACGACAGCGCCAGCGTGCGCTCGATGTCGTCGGCGGCGGTGGCGAGCAGACCGAGACCCTCCTTGGGGTCGTTCCACCCGACCTTGGTCGCCGCCTGCAGCAGCGAGGCCGCCTGGTCAATCTTGATGTCCTGTGCGCGCAGTTGCAGAACCCGCTTCTCAAGCGCGTCGCGCTGCTCCTTGAAGCGGCGGCGCTCCGGGCGATCCTTGTCACTGCCAAAGACGTCCATGCCGGCGCGGAACAACGCCAGGGCGACGACCAGCAGACCGGACATCATCAGTTCCGACTCAACGCCCTCAGAGATGACCAAGGACAACGCCACCATGCCGCCGGTGGCGCCCATCAGGCCGCGATAGCGCAGTGCCTGGATGCCTCCGGACAACTGGACCCGCGAGAACTCGAAGGCGGCGACTGCCAGCGGGAGCATCAGCAGGTTGCCGACCTGCACCCAGCCTGTGTCCTCGAATGCGCGGATGCCGAGCAGCAGCAGCGGGGGCCAGGCGATAGCCGTGGCTGCTCCGAGGCGTGAGCGGTGCCGCGGCCCGAAGTCGACGAGGTCCTGCATCGACAGCGCGCACAGCAGTAGCACGATGGCAGGACCCAGCCTGGGCATCAGCGGAACGGTGCTCTCCACGCCCGGCCAGACGTACCACGCGGCTGAGCCGACGAGAGCCAGCGCCGCCACGATGCCGAGCGTCTCCAGTTGCGAACGTTGCTTGGCGAGCGTGGCAGCCAGCCGCGACTCGACATCGGCCACATCCGCCGTATCCGCCATCAGCCGGCCAGCCCTGCCCCCGCCCAATGAACCCGACGCCGTCTCGGACCCTTGGAAAGATAGTCAGAAGGGTGCTTTCCCTTTGCCCTTCGTGCCTCGAACAAGCCACGCGCGCACGAGCAGCCAGCATCCTCCACCCACGAGCACCACCCAGAAGAGCAGTCGCACGTTGTCCACCCATGCAGGAGTCACATTCAGGTCACTCTCGAACACCTGACTGCCGTTGGCGCCGGTGCCCTCGTCCACCCAGATGAGGTTGATGGAGATGCGGCCATTCTCAAATGAAGGGACCTCCAGAGGGTAGGTTGCGTTGCCATGTCCGTCGAAGGTGGCCACGGTGCTCGAAAAGTTGTCAGAGCACACATCGCCGTAGCAGATGGTGAACATGGCCGGGTTGGCACCCGTGTTGTTGACCTGCACCTGCAGCACACCCGACTCGCCGGGCACAGGGATTCCCTCCATCTCCACGGATACGATCGATAGGTTCGCCGCCTCCAATGGGTGCACCACCGGGTTGGTGATCAACTCGCGCAGATTCTGCTTGGATGTGTCTCCCGCCAGGTCGGCACACTGCACCCGCAGTTGGTGCTCGCCCACGTCGAGCGCTGGCAGGTCCACGAAGCGGACGTCCACCCAGTTGCCGTACTGCACGACTGCGATGCCGTCGACATCGATGGAGAAGATCAGGTTCTCGATCGCATCTATGTCGTCGAACGTCTCGGACAGGTCGATCGATAGGTTGCTGTCCGGCCGCGCCGGGTTCTCGGCGCCATAGGGAAGCCCGTCCACCAACAGTTCGGCGGTGATTGTGGGGGCGTTTGTGTCGTTCATCGTGATGTCCCATTGTTTCACAAAGATGTTGCCAGCAGTGTCCTCGAGTTCCATGCTCAGGCCCCAGACCGTGAGGTTGCGCTGCTTGTGGCGCTCTTCGAGCGGGTCTTGGGCCCAGTTGACATCGGGGCCCTGGTTGAACTGGTCGTTGAAGAAGTAGTCAACATGGTTCCACCCTTCGGATTTGTTGGAGCGCCAGGTCACCTTCACCTGTTCTCCGGAGTCGTCCACGGGGGTAGCGAGCGCTGAGAAGAACGAGCCAGCGTCAAGAATGAATGAATCGAGGAGGTGCATCTCGAAGAATGTGACCGCGCCGGGTTGCATCATGTCCTCCGTTCCGTTGACCTCCGCCGTCGGGGGTGTGCCATCGACATACCATTCGCCCTCCCATACACCAGAGAGCCCTTGGCCGTCAGTGCAGATGAGGGTGGCGTTGAGGGTTGCACCCATCTCGAGCCCGAGGTGCCGCGGGACGATGGTGAGCGTGTCTCCTACGGCGGTGTGGACAAGAGTGCCGTTATCCCTGAGTTCCCATAGGTGGTCGAGTTCGCCGAATCCCGAGTCGCTGCATCCCGTGCCGTCGAAGGTGACGTTCGTGTCGTAAGGAACGGAGTTGCCTGAGAGTGCATAGAGCCGGCCCTCAGCCACAGGCGGTTGATTCTCCCCCAGCGATACGGAGATGGTGCCGGTCACCGGGGAGTTCGCTCGTGTGATCGAGAACGACCAGGTCTCACCCTCCAGCAGTTGTTGTTGCGGGCTGTAACGCACCTCCCAGCCGTCGGGCAGGTCGACGTGCAGCGGGATGCTCTCTAGCGCATCGGCGCGCACGGGGAACCACAGCAGACGAACGCTCGACTGACCGGACCAGCCGGTCAGGTTCCCGCTCTCCGACCATCCGAATGTTCCGCCGACAGCGGTGACGGGGCCTACCAGACCATCCATCGCCAGCCCCTGCGGATTCATCTCGGACTGTGGGCTGAACGGCGTCTCGTCGTAGAGCAGCCAATGGCCGCTCTGCCCCCAGCCGCTCGTAGAGAGCATCATCGCCAAGCCGGCGGCCTCGGAAGCGGATACTGAGCCATCGCCATCGCCCATCCAGCGGTCGACCTGCGCGCGCAGTCCGTAGGAGCGCTCGGGCAGCAGCGCGGTGCCGACATCTAGTGGCAGTGAGATGTTGGCACTCCAGGTGGCGTTCACCTGCTCGCCACGCACGAGGTCGTCCACGAGTGTGATGCTCGCATCCCCGGCCACCTGCTCAGGTGCGCTGCCGCTACCGTTCAGCCAGCCCGAGATGTCGTGCGTGCCGTTGTCCTGAAGAGTCAGGACGGGCGCGCTGCGTTGTCCATCGAACACCGACCACAGGTTCCACTCTCCTTCATCGGTGCGCGGCAGGAGCAGGTCGATCTCGCTGCTCCAGGAGATCACCTCGCGCCGGCCTGAGGCGCTGTGTTCGGCAAGCACGGTGCCGCTACCGTTGACATCGTCCGACCAGCCGAATAACCGCATCGTCCCATTCAGCGGGGCGGACATGTTGGCTGAACCGTTCCAGCGTACGAGGCTCGAACCCGCGTCCGCCAGCAGCCATCCGCTTGCACCAGAAGGAACAGCCAGTGCGGCGGCGCCGGTCTCGTTGGCCACCGCCGTCAGATCCTGCTCGTGCCCGGATAGGGCGAGTGACAGCCGCGCATCGGCGCCGGTCTGCAGTTCGAGATTCCCCGATAGGCTGGTCAGCACAATCGTCATGCCGAGATCCTGGTCGGGGTCGAGCTGGCCCAATCCCCAGCCATCTGCATGGGTCAAATGGGTGACGTGCAGCCGCACCGGACCGGGCGGCAGTCCGCTGAACAGTTCGCGACTCCGACCCGGCATGTCAGCCGGGCCGAGGATGCGCACTCCGGTAACGCCGTCGAACATCTCGACTGTCGCGTTCTGCACCGGAGCCGAATTCTCGTCGGTGACGATCAGGTCTACTCCTGAGGACGGCGGTGCAGACGCGGTCACGAGTGCACCAGAAGTTGGTGGAACGGGATATGGAAGCGAGGAGGCGATGCTCGACAGCAGCAGGAGCAGGGTGAGCAGTAGAACGGAGCGGCGCACGTGCATCACCCATCCCTGTCATCGAACAGAACCGTGGAACCGGAGGTTGCCAACTCCAGTGACAGCATTCGGTTGCCGAGTTCGTTCTCAAGCCTTTGCTGCACACCCTCAGGGGTCTGGCAGAGGATGAAGCCGCCCCCGCCCGCGCCGAGCAGCTTTCCGCCCGTGACGCCCAACTCTCTCACGCGCGCATACAGGTCATCTATGCCAGTGCTGGTGATACCGCTCGCCATGCCCTGCTTGAGCCGCCACCCTTCGTCGAGCAGCGTGCCGACAGCGGCGAAGTCACCCGCTTCGAGCGCCGTAGCCACCTCACCTGCCATGCCGTGCATGCGTACCAGTTGGTCCATACGCGCCTCGGTGTTCGCCGCCTGTTCCACGAGGATGTCGCCCGCCTGGCGCGTCTGCCCGGTGTAGACGAGGCAGAAGGATCCAGGTATCGCCGCCCGCACATCGTCGCTGAGAGTTAGTGGGCTGACGGTCACCGACTCATCCGCATGGAAGGATATCTGGTTCACGCCGCCGAACGCCGCCGCATACTGGTCCTGTTTGCCGATGGTGCCACCGAGCACATCTATCTCGATGCGACACGCCTCCTCAGCGAGTTGCTCAGCATCAGGAGCCCGTCCGGCGAAAACGTGCAGGGCGTGGAGCAGACCGACGGTGACCGACGAGGAGGAGCCGAGGCCGGTCCCGCGTGAGGGTATGTCGGCGATGGTGGTGATCTCCACACCGGAGGTGACACCCGTGGTGCGCATCGCCTCGCGCACCAGTTCATGCTTCAATTCCTCGAAGTCGTCAACAATCTCCATGTTCGAGTAGGAGATGCGTACGCTGTCGTCGAAGCGCTGGTTGACGGTGACGTAGATGTGACGCCCGAGCGCCAGTGATGTTACCGCTCCTCCCTGAGCGTGCTCGCGGTAAAAGGCCGCAAGGTCCGTGCCGCCGCCGCAAAAAGACACACGCAATGGCGTCCTCGTGATGAGCATCGGCCGCCCCACCCGCCGGCCATTGATGAAAGCGACGGCCCTCCGTGACGGCCTCTAACGGTCCGTTTTCGCTCGGGGGAAGGCATATGAGAGCCGTGCGTGCCCCGGCCGATGGCGAAGAGGATGTCGAAGGACCTCATCACGATGGATGACATGTCCGACGACGATATCATTGGCCTGTTGGATGACGCCGCCCGCCTCGTTCCTGTGGCCCAGGGAGACGTCCATCTCCCGCTTCTTGAAGGCAAACTTCTGGGTAACATGTTCTTCGAGCCCTCCACGCGCACGCGCATGTCCTTCGAGACGGCGATGAAACGCCTGGGTGGCAATGTGATCAACCTCGGGGCGCTGGCTTCGTCCAGCGTGTCGAAGGGTGAGACACTCTACGACACGATGCGCATGGTCGACGGCTACTGCGACCTCGCCGTGCTGCGTCACCCGCGCCAAGGTGCCGCACAATACGCCGCCGATGCGTGTGCCATACCGATCGTGAACGCCGGAGATGGTGCCGGACATCACCCGACGCAGACGCTGCTCGACCTGTTCACCATCAAGCAGGCTCACGGAAGACTCGACCTCGATGTGACGCTCGTGGGTGACCTCAGATACGGCCGCACGGTTCACTCCCTCTCACACGCGCTGGCACGGTTCGGCGCTAGGCTCACGCTGGTCTCACCAGAGACGCTGGGCATGCCGAGCGAGATCGTCGACGACCTGAAGGCGGCTGGCAGTGACATCACCGTGTCCGATGACCTGCAAGCGCAGGTGGCGAATGCCGACGTCATCTACATGACCCGCATCCAAAAGGAACGCTTCCCGGACGATGATGAGTACCTGAAGGTCGCTGGAATCTACCAACTGTCCAAGTCCGACCTCGGTGGTGCCAAGGGCTCGATGATCATCATGCACCCGCTGCCTCGCGTGGACGAAATCGACTCGGACGTAGACGGCACGGAACACGCGCTCTACTTCGAACAGGCCGCCAACGGCGTGGTCGCCCGCATGGCGCTGCTCTGCCGGATGCTCGGCGCGGACATTCCCGATGAGGTGACTGCATGAGTGAGATGCGCAGGGTCACCGCCATCTGCAACGGCACGGTCATCGACCACGTCCCCGGCGGCCAAGCGCTTCGAGTCCTGCGCATGCTGCGCATCACAGGTTCGCAGTCCAACCCGGTCAGCCTGGTGATGAACGTCCCCTCCTCGAAGCACGGTAGCAAGGACATCATCAAGGTCGAGGACCGCGAACTGACGCAGGACGAACTGGACCGCCTCGCGCTGATCGCACCGCATGCCAGCGTCTCAATCATCCGCAACTTCACCGTCGCCGAGAAACGGGTCGTCGAACTGGGCGAAGAGATGGTCAACGTCGCCAGATGCACCTACTCCAACTGCATCTCGCACGGTGACCGCGAACCACTGCCACACCGGCTCAAGGTGCTCACCGCAGAACCACTCGAACTGCGCTGCCACTACTGTGGGCATACTCAAGACATCGAGGGACTCGTCGAGAACCTTCTCTGAGCACCCCGCCAACTGCCTAATGATGCATTTCGTGACGGTGGCGACGTTGAAATAGGGTCGACAGGCTACGATGGTTGATTGGAACACCCTCGGGTGTTCAATCCAGGATGAGGACCCCCCGATGGAAGAGGAACGGACAGGAACACACACGTTAGCCGAATGGAAGGCCTGGTACGCGGAGCAACGCTCGGACAAGGTCAAGTTAGTGACCGCAGCCGAGCCAGCTCCTGAAGATGATACTGAACTGGAACGGCTCTGGCTCGTCTGTGACGGTAAGGCGCCGGAGGACATCCGCACTCACGGTGGACTCGTCTGGCTGTCCAAGAAGACGAAGACTCCGATTCCTGGGCTGTCGGTGCTGGTCGCGGAAAAGCAGCAACCACTGCTGCTCGTCGTGCCGGGAACCGAACTGGCACCACCAAAACCACGCCCGAAGAAGCAGACGAAATCGGAACAGAAGCCCGAGGCGAAGCCCAAGCCGGCGCAACTCAAGCCCCCGTTCGAGTGGCGCTGCCGTCAATGCGACCAGGAGATGGTCAGCGACACCACGCCTTCCCACTGCGGGCGCAGCATGCGCCAACTGGCACCGGTGAGCAAGGAAGGCAGCAAGGAGTTCTCCGAATTCATGGAGCAGAATGAGTGGACGTTCATGAGTCCCGAGGAATCGACGCTGCTGAAGCAACCAGGGATCGAGAAGAGCGAACAGGCGCTCAGTATAGCCACCGAGGCAGGCGAATCACTCGAGAAGATCCTCAGGGAGGTTGCAAAGGAGGTGCCTCCGATGTTCGAACTCTACAACGAGCAGACAGACCGCGTGCGCGTCTCCGACCTGAAGACGGACGACAAATTCGTCCGTGTGTTCAGCAACATCGAAGAGTGGCGCGGAACAGAGATGGTGCCGGTCACCGACCTCCCATACGGAAATGTGGAGATCGGCCATGTTTTCGACGCCTTCCTCTCGCAATCCCTGGACGGATTGGTCAACGGGGACTGGGGACCCGGTGAGCGAGTTGGATTCCATGCCGAAGACCTAGGAATCACCATCGGAGGGACGCCGGACCTGATGTTCCGTGACATCCCAGTGGAGACGAAGACGGTGACCTTCCTGCCGCATGAAGGCAACAAGAAGCAAAGACAGATCTTCCAATTCAAATGGCACGGAAACTACCTGCCGCAAATTGCGATGTACCTCGAGGGAATCGACCATGAATGGATGCTGCTGATGCTGGTGTCCCGTCGCAGTGGCCTGTTCACCATGCTCCCGATCACAGGTGTCAAGATGAAGACGCTGCGCAAGCGCTGGCATAGTCTGCTCAAGGATGACGATCTGGCTGAACAATTGGCCAACTACCGAGAGGCCATCGACTCCGAAGAATGACCGCAGGAACAAGCCTGTCACTCCCGCGCAGGCTCAACCTGAGCTGCTCGAGATCCAGTCACGCATGGTGCACGCCTGGCAGATCACCCTGCTGCTCACCTCGCCGCACCGCTCGCATCGTCGCATTCCATCCTCCGCCCATGATTCCGATAGCGTCTCGCCGTCATTCGCCGCGATGTGCAATTCGCGAATCCTCTCCATCGAGTGCAGAAGTCCGTGCCGCGCGCCGGGTGTCTCCGACTCCATGGTAGCGACCAGGGCTCGGCTTCGCTGACGGAACGCACCGGGCGCGTATGGGCAGTCCCCATGATGGAATTCGAGACCCGCTTCGAGGGCGTGTGCGTGGATCTCCTGCTCTGGAATCCAGCGCAGTGGCACGATTCTCGGCACAAGTCCTTCTATCGGATCCCAAGTGTGAGGAGCCAACCTGATGGTGCGCTCCACGTCGCCATTCTGCAGATTCATCAGAATGGATTGCGCCATGTCGTCGAGGTTGTGACCGAGCGCCATCCAATCGGCACCGACCCGCTCAGCGAGCGCGTTCAGTCCCTGACGACGGAACACACCGCAGTAAGAACACGGCTTCATCCCCTTCGCCTCAGGGATGTTCTTCTCCATGGTCGGCATGCGTACGACAACCTCGTCCATGCGTTCGAATCCGAGTTCTGGGTAACTGATGTGCTCCAGCCTGACCCCGAATCGCTCCGCCAGCCGCTCGGCGCATTCGAGAGAGGGAGCGCGGTAGCCATCGATTCCCTCGTCGACACAGCCCGCGATGATCTCGACATCACGCCGCGGGCCAAGCAACTCGACCATCATCTCAAGCAGGACGCTGGAGTCCTTTCCTCCAGAGATGCCAACGAGGATGCGCTTCGGCTCGCCGGTCTCCCTGATGGCGTCCTTAGGCAGCTTGACCTGCTCCCTGAGGGCCTTCGAAACCCGCTTGCGGATCGAGGCGCGCAGATGGACGGCGCACAGATGGATGCCACTGTAGACCTGGTGCACCACCGCAGGCTTGTCACAACGGGTGCAAGCCTCAATCTCCAGTCCGCTCATCGAAGTGGCCAGAGGCGAGGCAGACTTGAAGGGAACTAGAGAAGGAGTACACTACAAGGTTTCAATTGATATTCATAAAATGCAATTGAATAATAGCAATGAATCACCACCCTCGAATCAAGCACTCAGAGGACCGTCGAGAACTGATTCTCAGCCTCCGAAATTACTCCCAGTTCGCGCAATTCTTCGAACTTCCAGTTGGCGAATTGAAACTGATTCCCAAATCGGACCCTGAAGGGCCGACCTCCCCAAATCTCTTGAAGGGCCCCGCAGCCTCGATGGCCTTCAAGGGAGACAAATGCTCCGTAGATTGCTCGCAAGCTTCCGCCGGGTTCCCGGTGTGGTCGGTGCGATTGTGGTCGACGATCAGTGGACCGTCACGGCCACCGCACTGGAGATGGAGCAGGACGAGATGCTGACGACCTGGTCGGATGCGCTCAGGGAGAGTGAACGACTGGTCGGCGAGGCAGGACTGGGGGGCATCGAGCAACTGTGGTTGGAGTGTGAGCAAGGGCACATCGTGCTCGCTCCTCTCGTCGGCGGCCACTCAATGCTCGTGCTCAGCGATTCGGTAGCCAACATCGGCCGACTTCGCCACGAGGTGCGTGCCCGGACTCCCGTGATTGATGATATGTTGAGGTGAATGAATGTTCAAGATGCCAATAGGAGAGACAGTTGAGGATGGAATCGACCTGAGTGTCAGCCAGGGGTCGTTCCCCTTCGACTTCGGCTGCATATCCTATTCCAGACCCAGAGCGCGCGTCGCCTGTGGTCATCGGTTGATCTGCGCCGGTGCAGCAGTAGGTGCGTTGTGTGAGGAGCAAAAGGGCAAGCGTCGCTTCCTCGCCGGGAATACCGCTGAAGCGATGCTCGCCGAGATGGAAGCCGGTGACGGCCTGAAGGCCACGGGGACGATGTGGACCCGGGGACAGTTCGAGTCGGTGGCGCGCAACCTGCTCGAAGCGTTCAGCGACCCGACAGCTCTGGGAACCCTGCTGCCGACGCCCAGAATCGAGGGGCACATCCCAACTCGTGACCTTTCGCTGCTCATCGAGAGACTGGCATCATCCGAAGTGAGCCGCGGTGCCGCGGGCGTCGAGGACGGCCTGCTTGTGCACTCCGCCGGTGACCTCCCGCTGGACAACGAGGCGTTCGCTGCACTCGTACAGACACATCTCGAGGCGCTGGTCGCGCTCGGTTCCCAGATGAACATGTCTCGTCCATTGTCAACTTCGATCGCCCTACCGGACGGCTCCCTGCTGATTGCGCCTGCCGGTGATTCCGCCATCGCCGTCTGGACCGACTCCGAAGCCGACCACACCGCCATGTTGGCCAACGCCGCCGCCCTGCTCAGGACTCCAACAGCCGTCGAGGATCTCGTCGAAGAGGGCGAGCCGCTACCCGAGGGTGTCATCGTCAAGGAGGGCAAAGGGGGTGTCGACCAACTCATCTCTCACTTGCGTAACGCCGCTGACGAACACACGACCGGTTATCTCGAATCGGCTCAGGTCGAGGGTGAGGCAATCGCCATCACCCTGATCAGCGGGGTTCCGGTAGGAATTCGCGCCACTGGTGTGAACTCCGTCGAGGTGGCCGTGATGAGTGCCACCAACGCTGGCAACACGCTGCGTCTGCATCGGCTCGACAGGGTGATGCAGTTGGTACTGCGCGCATCCACCGTTGCCGATTGGAGCTTGTCCGAATTCGCCGACCAGATTGCCTCTTGCCGCACCCGCAGCGAGAACCGGCTCGAGTTGCTGAAAGGCAGACTCGACGCCCTGTTCGGCTTCGAACTTGGTATGGAAGGAATGCTATCGGAACGTTCCGACTGGAAGTTGGTCGAGGATGCCGATGCGGTCGAGGCACTCCCGGGGACAACCAGGGCGCAACTGCTGGGACCGGCGCTGGGCGAACTGCGCATGCAGATCGAACGTCTCGAAGGCAATGTCACACGAGTCGAGCAGGAGAAGGCACGGGCTGATTCACGAACGAAGGCCGCCAACGCCGAGCGCGACGAGCTGAAGACCGACATCTCCGCCACTCGCGAACTGCTGGAGGAAGGGCGCGATGCGCGGACCGAACTCTCGAACCGTCTCGACGAGTCCCAACTGCGCATCCGAGAGGAACAAGCGAACTCGGAGGAGCAGGGCGCACGGGCCGAGCGACTTGCACGTCGCGTCGCCGAACTCGAACACCAGGTCACACATCGAGCGGAGGAACTGGCCAGTGCCATCGGCGAGATGGACTCACGACAGCAATTGCTCGAAGCGCTCGAAGGGCTGCTGACCGAAGAGGCACGCGCCAAGTCCGAACTCGAGGCGGCCGAAGCAAGGCTGGTCGAGGTTCGTCGCAATCTCGACGACGACGAGCGGATGCAGCGGGTGCTGAACGAGCAGGTGTCAGCCCAGCGGGAGCGTCACCGAAAGGCAGAGGCGCAAGTCAACGAACTAGAGCGGCAGCGTGAGGCGAGGCGGGCGGACCTTGACCAAACGGAGAGCGAGATGCACACCTGTCGCAGGCTGCTTGAGGAGGAGCGGATGCGCACAGCCGAGATGGATCGCAAGCACACTCTGATGCAGACCGAACTGCGCGAACTGATGAGCGAAAGACGGCAACTGATGCGCGAACTCGGTGATCTCGACTCTCGACGTGGCAACGCCGAGGCTGAACTCGGAGCGCTCATCGAACAGGCACAGGATCTGCAGGACGCACACGAGCTCGCGCTCGTAGACATTGCAGAGGCGGACAAGATCCGCGCCCGCCTGGCATCCGAGCCGCTGGCACAGGCGCTTCTCGGAGATGAGAGCGGTCTGGCACAACTCGAACCGGTGCTCGACCGGATGACCGCGGCGCACAGCCGTGGCTACAGCGTAGCCATGCTCGACCGCGCTGTCGAACGAGGATTGCAGGTCATCCAGCACACAGTCGACGAGGTCGCCCAGACTCCCCGATATCTACTGTCCACCGAGGTGATGGACCTGCTCCAGCGGCAAGCACCTGAGACAGCCGAGACCGTTCGCGGCCTCACTCGATGGTCAGTGCAGAATAGGCTGGAGAACCGTCTTGGAGAGACAGTCGCTCACGTCGTGCTCGATCTCGAGAACCTGCTCGATGAGTACGAGGAGTCCGTCACCATGCTGATGCAACTGCGCGAAGTGCTGCGACAGATGCTCGACCTCGGACTGCCCACAGAGGAGATCGCTCCTCTCGAAGCGGTATCGCACATGCCAGAAGCGCTTCCACAGATATCACGCGAGGTCCGCCGGCTGCTGCGCCAGACTCTCGACGCCATCTACCTCGAAGCTGACCAGCGGGACAGGGGTGAAGCAGCCGGCCTCGACGACACGGTCGAGGTGCTGGAGCAACTGATGCAGAGGCTCGACACCAGCGGCCTGACCGGTGAGACGCCTATGGGCTCGCTGTGGACCTTCCAGAGCAGTGGTATGCTGCCATTCGAGAAGCATGTGCTCACCGAGTTGGAACGCCCGGAGATCAACAAGGCCGCCATCGCCCAGATGAATCCTGGCGATGCAGATGACGAGGACTCTGTTGAGGCGACGCCCACGCAGGTGGATGCGAGTGACACGAGCCAGACATGGGAGCCGATCGCCGAACCCGCCGACAGGGATGGCATCGACCTCACCAGCCGGGTGACAGCGGGCCTGGCACCAGCTGAAGTTCTGGGTGACCCGGGTGAACTCGACGACATCAGCAGACTCGAGTTGGAACTCGCCAACCTCGATGCCGCCGCCGCCGAGCGGTCGGACACCATCGATGGAGTTCCACCGCCAGCCGACCCGGCAGCACGCAACTCACTCACCTCCCTCGAGGACGAACTCTCCGACCTCGACATCTGAGAGGCAGACACATGACCGACGATGTCGCCGGTGGCGAAAGTCCACTCCCAGGTGTGGATACATCGCCCACGCCGGGCTATCCAATCTGGCTGGAGCGGCTGTTCACCGTCGGCCTGCTGATCATCGCCTTTCTGCTGATACCGGACGCGCTCGTCCAACTGGATGGTCTGAACCGCGCCCTCCAGATTCCGCTGGCCTACTGCGGCCTGCCAATCGCCGCAATCGTAGTGGCCCGGCTGCTACAGATCATCCTGCACAGGACTTGGAACAGTCTGAAGGATTGAGCAGAACCTCAATCGCGACTCATCGTGAGTTTCGGGATGTAGGTCTCGGCGAAGCCGGTGATTCGCTGCCACGGTACAACGAAGCGCAGCCCGGCGACGAAGATGAGGAACAGCATCCCGGAGATGACCTTCCCATATGTCAGGCGCAGTTCGAGCGACTCCTGCACCTGCCCGCTCCATTGTGACGCCCCGAACAGACTCACGAGGTCGAGCAGCAGGTCGTCGAACTTCAGTGCCAGCATCGTGCACAGAGTGACGGTGAAGAAAATCCCAACCGTGTGCACCAGATGGCCGTTGAGCATGCTGTCGAACTGGTTAACGTACTCGGGATCCTTCTTGCACGACTCAGGTAGCCTGAAGGCGTACTCTAGATGACGGATGCCGGCGAATCCGGATT
>Ga0310124_10001469_pt1 | contig 16419 bp, 6 predicted proteins | sample CB11b_AW_Bot5_MG_FD_203507 | JGI IMG/M metagenome (GOLD analysis project Ga0310124, IMG submission 203507) | Marine microbial communities from Western Arctic Ocean, Canada - CB11b_AW_Bot5 | ecosystem: Environmental > Aquatic > Marine > Oceanic | place: Canada: Western Arctic Ocean | collected... | reverse complement strand
ACCGCTGAAATACGAGGGACTCTCGTACACCGAGATCTGGATCTCCGAAGCCCAGGAACGCATGGTGCTGTCGGTGCCACCCGAGAACTGGGACGAATTCCGCTCGCTGTGCGAGTCCGAGGGTGTCGAGGCCGCGGCGATCGGGGAGTTCCAGGACACCGACTCCCTGGTCCTCAAGTACGACGGCACCACCGTCGGTGAACTCACGATGGAGTTCCTCCACAACGGAAGACCTCCGGTCATCCGCGAGGCCGTCTACACTCCGCCACCGGCACAGGAGCTGCAACTGCCCCGGCGAGACCGCTGGGACGAGGACCTGCTGGGCATCCTCGGGTCGCTGAATGTCTGCAGCAAGGAGTGGGTCATCCGGCAGTACGACCACGAGGTGCAGGCCGGCAGCGTGCTGAAACCACTGGTCGGTGCCGCCGACGATGGACCCTCCGACGCCGCAGTCGTCCGTCCCGACCTCGACTCGAACCGCGGCCTCGTCATCTCCTGTGGACTCAACCCCCACTACGGGGACCTCGACCCCTACTGGATGGCTGTTGCCGCGATCGACGAGGCGCTGCGGAACTGCATCGCCACCGGGGCCGATCCGGCCAGAATCGCCATCCTCGACAACTTCTGCTGGGGCAACACCGACCGGCCCGAGACTCTGGGGAGCCTCGTGCGGGCCGCCCTGGGCTGCTACGACGCCGCCGTCGCCTTCGGCACACCCTTCATCAGCGGCAAGGACAGCCTCAACAACGAATTCGCCTGGGACGACTCCTCGGGCCAGCGACAAAGCATCGCCATTCCCCCCACACTGCTGATCAGCGCCCTGGGACAGGTCGATGACATCACCGCCATCGTCTCGATGGACTTCAAGCAGCCAGGCAACACGCTGCTGCTGGTCGGTCACACCCGTGACGAACTCGGAGGCAGCCACCTGGCACTGGTCAACTCGCTCTCGGGTGGAGCGGTCCCTCGAGTGGATCTGGAAAATGCTCCGAAGCTCTTCGCCGGACTCCACGCAGCCATCTCCGCCGGCACACTCCGCAGCTGCCACGACCTCAGCGAAGGTGGACTCGCAGTCGCCGTTGCCGAGATGGCGTTCGCCGGCGGGATCGGAGCCACGTTGGACCTGGGGGAACTGGCCAAGGCCTCCGACGGACTCGATGAGGCCGTGCTGCTGTTTTCCGAGAGTCCCACCCGGTTCCTGGTTGAGGTGCCCGATGGGTGTGAAGAGGCCTTCCGCGAGGCCCTGGCCGGGCAACCGGTGGTCGAGGTCGGAACTACCAACGAAGACGATCGGCTCGAAATCCGCAGCGGCGAGGGCCGCCTGCTGATCGATTCTCGACTCGCCGACCTCAAGCAGGCCTGGCAGGCTCCGCTCGATTGGGACTGAAACCCAACCCGGCGCCGACTGGCCTCACGACTGGCCTCACGACTGGTCGTCGGAACCGGACACCCTCATCCCGACGGCCACCAGCAACACCACGCCGTCGACGAGCAGAGCCAGCAGCGACACCGAGGCGATGACCCTCATCACCGTCTCGACCGCCTGGTCCCCCGCGGCCGAGAAGATGGCGAGCAGGCCGGCGGAGATGACCAGCGTCGCCAGCAGGATCCCGCCCAGGCCCAGGCAGCGGGCAATCGTCCGTCTCAATCCGTCCATCAATTCCGTCTCCGTCTCCGTTTCCGACTCCGTCTCCGTTTCCGTTTCCGTTTCCGTTTCAAAAACGTGCCAGGTCCGGATACCGGCCCGCGGCGGGTTCGTCTCACAATCGCTGACCGCTGTCAAGATCCGTCAGGCCAACCGCCACTGGCGGCCGCCCGAACAGCATTGCTACACTGGAGGTATGAACAGCGAGTCGACTCGAACCACACCACTCGTACCGCCCTCAGCCGGCGCTCACGACGACCTCAGTCGCCGCGAGTTCCTCGGCCACAGCGCCAAGAACGCCGCGGTGGCCGGTGCTGCGGCCGCCGGAGTGGTCGCACTGGCCCCGGCCCGCACCGCGGGGTCTCCGGCCGAACGCATCGCGGTTGGTGTGATCGGAGTGCGACGCCGCGGACTCGAACTCGCCACGCTGCTCGCCCAGCGCAGCGATATCGATGTCGCCGTGATCTGTGATGTCGATCCGGCCGTGCTCGACTCCGCCACGCCACGGCTCATGGATGCTCAGGGTTTTGCTCCCGAGCACTCAGCCGACTTCCAACGAGTGCTCGACCGAGCCGATCTCGATGCGGTCGTCATCGCCACGCCCGACCATCACCATGCCAGCATGACCCAACTGGCCTGCCAGGCCGGCAAGGACGTCTTCGTCGAGGCACCGGTCTCGCGGACCATCGACGAATCTCCGCAGATGGTCGAAGTGGCCCGCGTGAGTGGCCGCGTGATCCAGTGCGGGCTGCAGCAACGCAGCGGCGCCCACTTTCGTGAAGCGATCGAGTTGATTCACGCCGGCGAAATTGGCAGGGTGCGGCTGGCCCGTGCCTGGACCGTGCACCGCAGCAAGTCGATCGGGACCCGATCCGAAACCGATCCCCCGGCCGGAGTCGATTACACCGCCTGGCTCGGCTCGGCCGCCACCCGCCCGTTCCACCCCGCACACTTTCACGACAACTGGAGATGGTTCTGGGACTTCGGCACAGGAGCGCTGGGCCGCTACGGAGTCCACTCGCTCGATGTCGCCCGCTGGGGACTGGGCCTGGAACTTCCCACCCGTACCTCCGCCAGCGGCGGCATCTATCACTTCCAGGACGACCGCCAGACCCCCGATACACTCTGCGTTCAGTTCGACTATCCCGATGCCACCATCGCCTGGGAGCACCGGCTGTGGAGCACTCGAGGCCCCGAGGGTCGCAGCGAAGGGACGGCGTTTTACGGCGAACTGGGGACCCTGATCATCGACCGCGGCGGCTACAAGATCTACGGCCGCAGCCAGGCCCCCCACTCCGACGGCCGCAGCGCCGATGCCGACCACATCGCGAACTTCATCGACTGCATCCGCTCACGCCAGATCCCCTCAGCAGATATCGCCAACGCAGCCACCAGCAGCACGCTGTGCCACCTCGGCAACCTCGCTTATCGGTTGGGGCGTGAGGTGACCGGAGAGGCCGTGACGGGAGACTCTCCCGAGGACACCTCCGAGGTGACGCAGGCCGAGACCGGTCATGACGGCGCCGTATGACTGCGTGATCATCGGCGCCGGCCACAATGGCCTGGTCTGTGCGGCCGACTTGGCAGCCGCCGGTTGGAAGGTGCTGGTGCTCGAACGACGAGATACCGTCGGTGGAGCGTGCGTGACCGAGGAGACCTGGCCCGGGTACCGGGTCTCCACGGCCAGCTATGTCGTCAGCCTGCTGCTGCCTGAAATCGAACGAGACCTCGAGCTGGCCCGCCACGGCTACCGCGTGCTGCCGCGGAACCCGTCCTCGTTTACCCCGACCCAGGACGGCCGCTCGTTGATGCTGGGACCCGACGGCGATTCGAATCGACGCGAGATCGCGAAGTTCTCCGAGGCCGACGCCGAGGCGTACCCTCGCTACGAAGCCCTGCTGGAACGGATCGCCGAACGACTCGAACCGGTCCTCACCCGCACCGCTCCCAACCTGCTGCCGCTGCCTGGTTCGTGGCGACGCCGAGGGATCTTTTCGAAGATCCGTGACGCCCGCTCGGCCTGGTCACTCCACGAAGCACTGGCTGACCTCGGCGAGGACTTGCCCGAGGCGATCGAGTTGCTGACCGGAGCCGCTCGGCCGATTCTCGATCGCTGGTTCGAGTCGGATGTGCTCAAGAGTACCCTGGCCACCGACGCGATCATCGGCACCTTTCAACCGATCTCGGCTCCAGGCACCGGCTACGTGCTGCTGCACCACGTGATGGGCTCCGCCGGGGGCGCCCGAGGGGTGTGGGGCTACGTCGAGGGCGGAATGGGAGGACTCGCAAACGCACTGGCCGCCGCAGCCACCGAGCGGGGTGTGGAAATCCGCACCGGGTGTACGGTCGAGACGATCGAGACACAAGGCGATGCGGTCACCGGAGTCGTCGTCGACGGCACGACGATCGCCGCGTCACGGGTCGCCAGCAACATCGACGCTCATCAGACCTTTCGACGGCTGGTCGACGAATCGGCACTCCCGGACGGCTTTGTCCGTGCCGTGGACCGGATCGACTACTCGAGCGCCAGCGCCAAGATCAACCTCGCCGTCGACCAGCTGCCCGATTTCCTCTGCTGCCCCGGACACCTCGAGGTCGGTCCGCAACACCGCGGCACCATCCACATCGGCACCGGCTGCGAATACCTCGAAACCGCCTACGACGACGCCCGCCAGGGCCGCATCTCGTCTCGGCCGATCGTCGAGATGACGATCCCCACCTCGGTCGACTCGACACTGGCCCCGCCTGGCCACCACCTGCTCTCGCTGTTCGTTCAGTACGCTCCCTACGAGCTGGCCGATGGTGCCTGGGACGAGAGATCCCGCGAGCTGCTGCTCGAACGGTGCCTGGCCGAAATCGCGCTGTACGCGCCCAACGTCCCCGACTCCGTCCTGCACCACCAGGTCCTCTCGCCCGTCGACCTCGAGTCGATCTTCGGGCTCACCGGCGGCAACATCTTCCAGGGTGCGATGCCGCTGCACCAGCTGTTCAACCTGCGACCGGTGCCCGGCTGGGCCGATCACCGCACGCCCCTGAAGGGCCTCTACCTCTGCGGCAGCGCGACTCATCCCGGCGGCGGAGTGATGGGCGCCTGTGGACGCAATGCAGCCCGCGAGATGATCCGCGACGGCCACTAGCAGCCCGTTGAAGAACTCGGACCCTGGGGTCAGACGCCGCCCACAACCGGGTTTGCTCCACCAGTCGCGTTTCACAGGCGGGGCCTGACCCCTTCTTCGAGTTGCAACGAGTGCTGGTTGAAAAGGGGTCAGGCCCCGCCTGCATGCCGTTCTGGGTGGAGCGGGACTTTCTGTGGGCGGCGTCTGACCCCGTCCCATCCCCAAACTTGTGTTCTTTAACAGGCTGCTAGCCCCAGTAGTGATTGCCAGCGGTCACTCCGGCGGGCTAGACTGGATGAGTCCACAGCGGCAGGCAGGCCGCTCGCAACGGGCAAAGATGTCCTCAGGAATACCAACCGCGAGGATGTCGAGCAGGAGGCGAACGGAGTTGACACGCGATTCGACCACACCGCCCTGCTCCAGGGGTCTCCCCGATGTCCTCAGATGCCAAGCCCCGAGTCTTTGTCACTCGAAATATCCCCGATGCCGGTCTCGAGATCGTCCAGAACGCCTGCGACGCCGAGATCTGGACCGAGCCACTGCCGCCCTCGCGCGACGTACTGCTCGAAAAGATCGCCGGCTGTGACGGAGTGCTCAGCCTGCTGACCGAACGGGTCGACGCCGAGTTCTTCGACGCCGCCGGCGAGGGGCTGGCCGTGGTCAGCAACTACGCGGTCGGCTTCAACAACATCGACGTCCCCGAGGCGACTCGTCGAGGCATCCGCGTGGGGAACACGCCCGGTGTGCTGACCGATGCCACCGCCGACATGGCCTTCACACTGCTGATCTGTGCGGCGCGTCGAATTGTCGAGGCCGCCGACTACGTCCGCCAGGGAGACTGGCTGACCTGGGAGCCACGAGGCCACATCGGCCTGGACCTCTGCGGAAAGACCATCGGCATCGTCGGCATGGGCCGCATCGGTTTCGCGATGGCCCGACGATGCCATCGCGGCTGGGACATGCCCGTGCTGTATCACGACCAGTACACCAATCAAGCGGCCGAGTCTGAACTCGGAGCACGTCCGGTCGATCTCGAGACCCTGCTCGGGGAATCCGACTTCGTCTCGGTCCACGTCGATCTCAACGAAACCACCACCGGTATGTTCAACGCAAAGGCGTTCGAGGCAATGAAGCCCACCGCGGTCTTCATCAACTCGGCCCGTGGACCACTGCACGTCAGCAGCGATCTCCACGACGCGCTGCGTGACGGGGAGATCTTCGCCGCCGGACTCGATGTCACCGACCCCGAACCTCCCGCCGCCGATGACCCGCTGCTGTCGCTGACCAACTGCCTGGTCGTCCCGCACATCGCCAGTGCCACCATCGCCAGCCGGAACGGGATGGCCGAGATCGCCGCCAACAACTTGCTGGCGGGATTGGCCAAAGAGCCGCTGCCCTGCTGGGTCAACCCCGACGTGGGCGACGACAACCAGCCGGCTCGAGACTAGAATCGCCGCAGCGATCCTCGAAGCGGAGCACGACGTGGCGGAAACGGATTTCCAGGATGCCGGACTCGATGAGGCACTCGAAACAGCCATCGAGGCCGCTCGACTCGCCGGCGAGATCCTGATGTCGTGGCGCGACCGGTTCACCGTGACCGAGAAGAGCCGACGTGACGTCGTCACCGAGGCGGATCTCGAGAGCCAGCAGGCGATTGAGAGACTGTTGAAGGACCGATTCCCCGGTCACGGACTGCTCGGCGAAGAAGACCTCCTCGACGAAGGAACCGATCGAGACTTCCGCTGGATCATCGATCCCCTCGACGGCACGGGCAACTACGTGCACGGGGTCCCCTACTTCGCCGTCTCGATCGCGATGGAGTACCGGGGCGAATTGGCCGTGGCGGTGGTGCTCGATCCCAGCCACGACGAGCTGTTCTCAGCCGTCCGCGGCCAAGGGACACAGTTGAACTCGACGCCCGTGGCGGTCTCGGCCCAATCCGTCACCGATCTCGACTCGGCGCTGGTGACCGCCAGCCTGCCAGTCGGCCTCGACTCGGCAGATCACCCCGCGGTGGACAGGTTCCTGCGGGTCCTCGTCTCGGCACAACACACCCAGCGGACCGGCTCGGCAGCACTCAACCTCGCCTACGTCGCCGCCGGTCGTCTCGATGCCTTCTTCTCCACCACGCTCAAACCCTGGGACATGGCAGCCGGGGCGTTGCTGGTCACCGAGGCCGGTGGCACAGTGAGCTCGCTCGAGAACGGCCTCTTCGATGTCGACGTCGCCGACCTGCTGGCCAGCAACGGCACCCACCTGCACACACAACTCTCCCAATTGATGTAATCCCAACCCCCCACGACCTCCGGCAGCCGGCCCACCGGCAATTGTGGGCGGGCGTCGAGTTTGGTGCTTCCCGGTCCCATCGGGCACGGATACCATGGGGACAGGTGGGTCCCCTTCCATGCAATTCCCTTCGCCGCGACGCGTTCTGCGCCTCACAACCCCGAGCCCCTGGCTGCTCCTGACAGTCTGCCTCCTGGCCGTCGACGCCGCAGTGGCTCAGAGGACGACCCAGCCGGCGGCCCGCCCTGCCGCTGCGCAAAAAACGGCACCCCCGACCCCCAAGTCCAAACCTCCGGCCACCAAGACCCCTTTGTCGACAAGGCCCACCAAGCCGACCAAGCCCCTCACACCCGCCAGGCCGCGGACGGCCGAGGACGGCGACTGGATCTTCCTGCCGGGTCCCAACGGAGAGCGGGTCCCGGTCCCCGGCGACATCTGGAAGGAATTCCTCCGCTGGCAAACCAGCCAGCAGGCACCTCCGATGCACGTCACCAGCGTCTCACTCGAGGGTCGCGTGCAAGGGGACCACGCGTTGCTGGACGCCAAAGTCGAGATCCGCGTTCAGCGCAACGACGAATGGGTACCGGTGGTGTTGAGAATGAGGAGTGGCAACACCGTGCTGGCCTCCAAGGTCACATACCGCGGCCCGGGACAATCTCGGCCGGACACCAGGAAGTCCGACCCGGGCGACGGGCTCCGCTGGTGGCTCAAGGGACAGGGCCTGCACGAGTTGTCCTTTCGGCTCAGTGTTCCGGTGCTCCGTGAACACCCCGGCCGACGACTCCAACTGGCACTTCCGACACCCCCAGCCGCCGGGACCAACCTGGTGCTGGTGGTGCCCGGCGACCCGCTGCGAGTCAGCACAGCCGAAGGTCACGGGCAGGCCAGCACCCGGGCCGCTGACGGAGGGTCGACGCGGATCGAGGTTCACGGAGTCGGTGACCGGGTGGACGTCTCGTGGAGATCCACGGCCACCGACGACGACGACACCGTACTGGCCTCCTCGATCGCCGTCGCCGTCGAACCCAACACCGACGCCGTCGTGCTCAAGACGGTGCAGCACATCCGGGTCCTCAAGGGACGCCCCGATACGATCACCGTCAACCTGCCCACCGGCTACCGCCTGGTCGATGTCAAGGGCGACGCGATCCAGGACCCGCAGATCGATCCCGACGAACCCGGCCGAGTCCATCTGCCGCTGGTCGACGGGAATACCGACGCCGCGGGGGAACCGATCGAGATCCACTGGACGCTGCAGGGCGAGTTTCCCTCACCAGGCAAACCGCTGGTGCTCGATGGGTTCCACGTCGAGGGAGCTCGTTACCAGACTGGCCACGTCGCCTTGAAGCTGCTCGACAACTACCGCAGCACCCGCAAGCTCGGCCGCTTCGTCCACCGGATCAACGTCCGCGGACTGCCCCGCACCCCGAACCTCACCACTCTCTTCGGCGACGACGTCGCCAGTGCCTGGGAGATCCTCCGACAACCCTTCCGCCTGGAATTCGATCTCGTCGAAATCCAACCCCGCTTCGTCGCCGAGCCACAGCTGTTCCTGAAACTCTCCGAATCGTCCGCCGAACTGATCATCGACATCCCGCGGGCCCAGGTCTTTCGTGGTGCGATCGAGGCCTTCGAATTCCACTGGCCGGGTTGGACTGAACAGGGATGGCAGGTGGCCGTCGCCGAATCTCCCGAGTTGCAGTTCCGCTACGACGATCAGAGCCAGATGTTGAGGGTCGGGCTGGCCGCGCGGCAGAGTTCCGCCGACGGTCGCTTCGCCGTCCGCTTCAAGGCCAGCCGGGCGATCCGCGGCAGCGACGCCGTACAGCTGACTCTGCCGGAACTCAAGGCACCCACTCCTCCCCAACCGATTCTGGTTGTCGGTCGAGCGATCAACGTCGACAGCGAACTCACCGCTGCCGACGAAACCACCACCCGACCACTCTCGGCTCAACTCAAACAACTGATCACCCTCCCCGAAGAACTCAAGGACGGCCTCGTCGGAGCCGACGACTACTTCCGGCTCGCACCCGGCGTCGCCAGCTTCCAGGCCCGGGTGATTCCCCAGCCCCGGCGGATCACCACCGACTCCTCGGTCGTCGCCAGCTACTCCGACGGCAAGCTGCTGGTCACCCAGGAGATGGTCTACCAGGTCCAGTACGCTCGGATTGGCTCGGTCAAGCTGATGGTCCCCAGGCCGCTGCAGGACGTGAAGATCTCCTTCCGACTGCAAGCCGATCCCAACTCCGATCCGATCCCGCTGGAGGCTCGACCGGGGATCGAGGTCGGCACCCAGCAACAGGCCGACATTCAACTCGACGAGGAGCGACTCGGGTCCTTCCGCATCCTGGCCGACTTCGAACTGCCGGCACCCCAGATCTACGCGATCACGTCGGTGCCGGTCCCGATCCCGCTTCTGCAAAGCACCGACGCGGCCTTTGCATCGACCCGCTTCGAACTGATCGGTGGAGGTGGCATCGATGTGGTGCTCGACTCAACAACGTGGAAGTCGGAACTCGACCTCGAGAACCGGCCGGTCTGGCGAGCCGCCGGATCGCCCGCCCAGGTCGACCTCGCACTGCGATTGGGCGACTTGGCCGACTCGCACCGCTTCACCGTTCCCCGGGTCGCCATCGCCCAGGTGATCGAGGACGTCGACAAGGGAATCGCCCAGGCCTGGGCCTGCTATCACATCAAGGGCCAGATCACGACCCTCGCACTGACGTTCCCCGCAGAGGTACGGATGAATCGCCCACCGCTGTTCAGCTGGGACGGTCAACCGCTCTCCAGCGACCACTTCCGGCAGACCGTCACACCAGGCGGTGGCACCGAGTTCCGGCTCGATGTCTCGAGATTCGCTCGGGGAAGTGACCACCTGCTGCAGGTTGACTACCGGGTCAGCGGCCACTCCGAATCCGGGATCCTCTCGGGACGGCACAGCCTGGTGGCACCGCGGCTGGCCGAGACCGTCCACGTGGCCGAGACTCTCTGGCAGGTCCATCTCCCGGTCGGCCAGCACCTGCTCAGCGGCGCACGCGGCCACGCAGCCCGCTTCAGCTGGAAGTGGCAGATGCTGCATTTCGCACGCGAGTCCGACAGCGGCTTCGACCGCGCCGCCGATTGGCTCGCCGTTCCAGGTCACTCTCCCAACCTGCCGGCAACTACCCTCGGAAACGCCTACGTCTTTACCAATTACGGTCCGCCCGACCAATTCAGCATCCGCTCGATCTCGCAATGGAGCTTGGTCCTGCTGGGCGCCGGGCTGGCTCTGGCGGCCGGCCTCGTGCTGCTCTACATCCCCGGCACCCGGCATGCGATCACGTTCCTGGCCGTCGGGTTCGTCGTGGCCGTCTCGGCACTGTGGCTGGCCGAACCGATCACGCTGCTGTTGCAGCCGGCGGTGCTAGGCCTGACCCTGGCCACGCTGGCCGCGATTCTGCATCGACGCTTCGGCCGACGTCCCTCGATCGACCTGGTGTCACTCACAGCCGCCAGCCGACTCCAGGGATCCTCAGCTGAAATCAGCCTGGCGGCCCAGCCCGGAGGCCGAGCACCCTCGACCGCCATTCATGCCCCACCACCCGCACCTGTGCCCCTCGAGCAGGCTGATGTTGAGGCTTTGCTGGATTCGGGGGCACAGGGATGACTCGCCGATCACTAGCCTGGTGGCTGTGGTCAACCCTGGCTGCCGGCGTGGTGGCCGGAACCGGTCCCCAGGCCTCCGCTCAACAACTGCTCACCGACACGTCCCGGGTGCGTGCCGTCGACGAGTCGCGTGCCGCCGATTGGCCGGCCGGGCCCTGGCAAGCCGTACCCCGACGTGAGTACTTCCAACTGCTGGGTGACCTCACCCGCTTGCGGTCCCGGCCCCGGTCCGCCTGGATCCAGTCAGCCAGCTACTCGGCCCGCATCGACGGCATCCGGCTCCGCGAAGGACGACTCACCTTTCAACTCGTCAACAACACCCCGGCACCCGTGACGGTTCCCCTGGCGCCGCTGGGGCTGGCGATCGAGTCGCTTCAGCAAAACGGCAAGACCCCCTCGTGGGGCACAACCGCCTCGGGAAACGTGGTCATCGTCGCACCACCGGGAACCAGCACCGTCACCGGAAACTGGTCGCTGCCCGGTCGCAAGATCGTCTCGCTCGTCGATTTCGACCTCTCGCTCGCCCCCGCCGTGCAGACCTCACTGGTCCTCGATCTGCCGTCGGGGTACCGGCTGAGCTCCTCCGAGGGGCAGATCTCCCGGGAGATCGCCACGCTGCTGCCGGCTGTTCCCGAGGGGCACCGTCGGGTGCGGCTGGACCTGGGACGACGCACCCACTGCCAACTCGTCGTCGACCAGGCACCCACCGCGGCCCCGGCCTCACCCACACGGCTCCTGCTCAGGCAAAGCAGCAGCTGCGAGATTTCCATCAGCGGAGCCCGCATCGTCACCGAATTGGTCTTCGAACGTACCGGGCAGGCGACCCGCGAGCTGGTGCTGACGATGCCGGCCCAGGTCCGGGTTGAGTCGATTCTCTACGACGGAGCGCCGGTCCAGGCCCGCCGAGTGACCTCGAGCGGACCCCAGTCCTGGAAAATCACCCTGCCCGACCCGCTGCCGCATGCCGTGGCCAGCCCGTCGCGGACGCTGCAGGTCACGCTCGAAGCCGATATTCGGCCCGGTGGGGCCTGGCGGCTGCCACAAGTCTCCGTCTCGGGCACCCGGCCGATCGGCAACCCGCTCGAAGCCCCTCGACCAGACCTCACGCTCAGCGTCAAAGAACCGCTCGAGTTGAAGACGTTTCAGGTGGTGGGCTGGAAGCAGACCGCTGACTCCGTCGGTGGACGTCGCTTCACGTTCCGCCAAATCGCCGCCATTACCTCGCTGCAACTCGTCGTCGGCCAGCCACAACGATCTCTCGCCGCCGATGTCCTGGCCCGGATCGACCGGGACCAGTCGGGCTGGACCGCCTCGGCGGAAATTGCCTGGTCGGCCACTTCGGGCGCTTCGTTTTCCACACGAGCGGTACTGGCCCCCGGCTGGAACATCGTCGATCTGCGTCCGGTCGACCCCGCGGTGCGGATCGAATGGCGGACGATCGCGATGGCCGGCAACCGCCAGCAGTTGATCATCGAGTGGTCCGATGCCGTCGACACCACCTCGACCCGCCCGCTGATGGTGCGACTCAGCCGCGCCGGCAGCGAACTCGATGTCAGCGACCTGCCCCTGGTCGAACCGCTCGATTGTGACCGGCACCGGCTGGTCCTCGCCGCGGCGGTGCCACTGACGGGCACCCGGCTGGGCGAAGCGACCCCCGGACGCCTGCAGCCGATCCGGCCCGAAACCCTGGGCGATCCGTGGTCGGGGTTTGCCAGTTTCGAGGCGGTGACCGAATCGGCGGCCGGAGGACTGTTCCGCTGGTCGCCGGACGCGCCGCCGGAGCCTGACCAGCGGCTCAGCCCTGCCCCCACGCCCAACAAACCGACGACATCCGCTCCAACTGCCGAAACTGCTGTCGACTCCGATACCGAGACCACCGAGACCGGCGACGGCAACAGCGAGGCCGGCAGTGGCCGAGCCATCGCGATGCGTGTGCTCACCCGCCTGGCGCCCATCGACGCCGATCTCGATCACCACTCGGCTGTCATCACTTTCTCCGGCGGCAGCTTCCGTCGCGCCTTCCGATTTCAACTGCCCGACCCGGCACGTCTCGAGGCCGTCCTGGTCAACGGGCAGGTGGCCGGTGCCGGATCGGATGGTCCGAGTGTCTCGATTCCTCCGCTCGAACAGGGTGTGCTGAGAAGCATCGAAATCCGATACACCACTCCAGCAGCAACCGCCTTCCTGGTCTCCGGGCGGTCCATCCCCTTTCCGCAACTCGAAATGGATGTCGCATTCACATGGGAGGTGGCGGCGGCCCCCGACCAGGTCGTGACCGCGACCCCGGGTCTGCTCACAGAACACGGCATGCCTCCGAACGGACATTGGAGTGCCCGGCTGCTGGGACCGCTGGGTCGAGGTCCGCATCACGCACTCTTCAACCCGCTCTCGCCCTGGGACTGGTGGCAGCTTGTCGAGGGCTCAACAGCCTCAGCCGGAGACCCCAGCGACTGGGACCGGCGGCGGACCAGCCTGAAATCGGCTCCCCACGAGTTGCCCGTGAGCCTGGTGCGGCACGATCGTCTGGCGGCACTGGGCTGGCTGGTGCTGGCGGTGGTACTGATCGCGGGAGGCTGTTGTCGGCTGACCAGTCGCCGACTCGATGCCCGCTGGACCTCGGGTGGCCTGGCCATGCTGGTGCTGCTGAGCTGGTGGGTCCCTGCCCCCTGGACGCTGTTGAGCGGAGCCGCGCTGGCAGCCTGTTGGCTCCTGCTGCTGCTCCCCGTGTCACTGTGGCGTCGACAACCGCTCTCGAGATGGCCGAGCTCCGCAGAGGACATCGACGAGGCGTCACTGGGATCGACGCGGACCTACCGCGGACTCCCGACCGGGCTCGGAATCCTGCTGGCCGTCGCCGGACTCTCACACGCCGCCGCACAGGCCCCCCCCCGGACAGCTCCCGCACCGCCGCGGACACCTCTGGCAGGTCGGCCCGACGTCCTGCTGCCCGTCGATGCCGATGGCCGACCCTCAAGCGTGGTCCCCTTCGCCTTCGTTCGCCCGATCCTGCTCGAGTCCCTGAAGGCCGAGCGACGGCTGGGTGATTCCGACAGCGGAGTGATGCTGCGGCAGGCCGAGTACACCGCGACCTTCGGCCCGGATGGATCGATCGGGCTGAAGGCCACCATCGAAGCGGTCATCACCGCCACCGACGCCCCCGTGCGCGTGGTCCTGCCCGTCGATGGAGTCAACCTCGGACCCGATGCCTGCCGGGTCAACACCCTCAGACACCCGCTGGCTCGAGCCGACGACGGAAAGACCCTGCTGCTGGACCTGCCGCCCTCGGACTCCGACACGCCGCGAGTCGACCGAATCGAACTCGACCTGCGGCCCACGGTGAAGACGACTCCCCGGGGAGGCCGCATCGACCTGTCGATCCCTCGCGTCCTGACCGGGAGACTCCAACTGGTGCTGCCGGCGAATCCGCCACGAGTCGCGGTACCCGCAGCGATCGCGGTCGATTCAATGATGGGGCACTTCCTGCTGGGTGCCGGTCGACGACTCAGAATCGAGTGGACCAGCGATCCGGCCGCCGACGTGACGGCCCCCAGGCCGACCGTCACCGTCGCTCCACTCTGCCGAGTCGTCGTACACCCACTCGAATCACAGCTCGAATACCGGCTGCCGGTGGCGGTCAGCGGCGGCTCACTGAGCTTCATCACGCTCGCGCTGCCCGAACAACTCCTGTTCCGACCCGGAGACATCTCCGCGCCCGATCTGCTCACAATCCGGTCACTCCCCAACCAGTCCGGACGTCAGCTGCTTGTCGTGGAATTCGCAACGCCGCAGACCGATGACTTCGAAATCCGACTCGTCGGACGCCTGCCACTGACCGCCGAAAACTCTCGGCTCACCATCCAACCCCTCGTCACCCTCGCACACGGCGCACCACCGGTCCCCGTCGTCGCAGTACCGCTGAGACTGGGGCTGAATCCCGCCGGAGGATTTCAACTGACCGGAGTCACCCCGGCACCCGAGGGAGCCACCGCCATCGATGTCGCGGAATTCACTCGAGACTGGATCGGCACGGGAACCGACCAGCCCGATCCGCTGGACCCGACAGCCCCGGCCAAACCTTCGGACACCTCAGACCCGGCTGACCCGTCACTCAAGGACCCACCGCAGCCAACACCGCAGCCGCTCGCCACGCTGGCCTGGTCACTCGATCGACCGCTGGGAATCGCCGTCGAAGTCCAGCCGCTGAGACCCAGGCGGGTTGTCCGGGTTGAACAATTCCTGCACATCGGTCACGAGCGCATGGAGTTGACCATCACCGCCACGGCCCGCACGACCGGATCCTCGGTCTTTCACCATTCTCTGACCATTGACCCCCGCCTCAAGATCACCTCCGTCAGCATCCAGCAACAGGACGGAGCCGAACGCCTGGCCCGCAGTGCCCGTGTCGGCAATCGGCTGGTGCTGTACCTCAAGGACGCCAACCTCTCCGAAGAAGAAACGCAGGAGGGGATTCAGAACATCACGATCCAGGGTGAGTTGCCTCTGGTCGTGCCCCAGAACGTCTTGTTGCCCAAGCTGGTGTTTGATGATGCCGAAACGACCTCGAGAACACTCAGCCTCTACCACGCTCCGCAGCTGGCCGTGGCGGTGATCGGGGCCACGCCCCTGACTCCCACCGACGATGCCAATTCGCCCGTCGACGCCCGCCAGGTGCTCGCCGGACGCTTCGCTCTGCCGGAAAACTCCGAACAGGTCGAATTCCGAGTCAGCCGCAAGGCACTGCCGGCACCGATCCAACTGGTGTTTCGCCTGCAGCCGGATCCCAGCGGACCCTGGCTGCTGCAGGCGCGGACCCTGCCCCTGCCCGGACCCCGGCCCAACGGGCCCCTGATGGTCAGAGTCGAATCGGCGCTGCTGGCCGTCAATGGAGCCGAGAACCCGCTTCGCTGGCAGCCGGTACCCGACTCGCAGTCGGTCGAGGATGGACGGATTGAGGCAGACTTCCAGAGCGTCAGCGGGATCACGCTCGACGCTGTGCTCCCCGATGTCCCCGCCGCCGATCGCTGGACTCCACCCCTGCCCCTGGTCTCGGGTCGACAAATCCGCCAGCGGCTGCTGGTGCTGCCCGGCCAGATCGACTGGGTACCCGATGGTGATGTCACGCAATTGGATGCCTGGCCCGACAGCCTCGTCCGCGACGAGTTCGATGCCGATGGACTGGCCACGCTCTGGAGACTCGATGGACCCAACTGGAGCCTGTCGCGCAACATACCCTCGACATCGGTCCCGGACCCGGCGACACAGCCTGAGGGAACATCGACAACTCCCTCACGCAGTAACCGCGCAAACATCCCCACCACCACCACGGCAGCCAACTCGACGTCACCCTGGTGGATCGCCTGGCAGATCCTCATCTCAAGTACCCTGGCCGGCCTGGTTGCGTGGGGATTTCCGCGGCTGCAGCGATCTCGGACCAAGCAGTGGATCCGCCGCAACGATAGCGTGGCCTGGCTGCTGATCGGACTGACCTGGTGGCTGGCCGGCATCGCCGGAGCACTCGGCTTCGGCCTCGCCACCGTTATGGCAGCCGTGTTCCTGATACGGGCACGCCGGGAATCTCAGCCCAACCCAAAACCGCAGCCGACACCGTAGCCGACACCGTAGGCAGCCGGAACCGACTAGTCCCGGGGTTTCCACCCCGGGCTGAATCAGGGCGGCCCCGCCTGCGGCAGGGGCTACGGGGTGATGGGTGGTGGTGGGGAGTGGGAG
>Ga0310124_10001467_pt1 | contig 16432 bp, 16 predicted proteins | sample CB11b_AW_Bot5_MG_FD_203507 | JGI IMG/M metagenome (GOLD analysis project Ga0310124, IMG submission 203507) | Marine microbial communities from Western Arctic Ocean, Canada - CB11b_AW_Bot5 | ecosystem: Environmental > Aquatic > Marine > Oceanic | place: Canada: Western Arctic Ocean | collected... | reverse complement strand
AGTCTGTGAGTCGCTGAAACAGGCGGCCTCCCTGGAAAAGAAGAAGCCCCGCAAGACCTTGTCTTGCGGGGCTTTGTACTGGTGCGCCCTCAGGGATTCGAACCCCGGACCCGCTGATTAAGAGTCAGCTGCTCTGCCAACTGAGCTAAGAGCGCGTAGTGTTTATTTTCTCGCATTCACGGCCGGGTGGCCATGAAGCAGGACGAGTTATTAGACCTTGAAGTGGGTTCCTGTCAAGAGGCTGGAGTAGCGAAAAAGTTAGACCCCTCCGGTAATATTCCACCGGAGAGGTCTTTTTCTGGCACGCCCGCCAGGACTCGAACCTGGAACCATTGGCTTCGAAGGCCACTACTCTATCCAATTGAGCTACGGGCGCATTATTTGCGGACGATTCGCAGTGCGGAATTATAGAGGTTTGTCGTGCCGACTGGAAGCAGGCAACCGTCAGTACCGACTTTAGCTTTTTTCGGTTATTTCAGAGGATTATCAGGCTGCAAAAACGCTTCGGCTCGGGGGGCTTTCTGCCGAAAGATACTTGTAGCCCCAAGGGCAGCAGAGGCAGAAAAAATCATGAGTACACAGACACTATTCAAGAGCACCGGTAAGACTGAAATCCATCAGATGCTGGACAACCTGACCGGTATTCTCGACCTGGAATTGCAGTACTCGCGGAAATTTACCGAGGTGCTTCGTTGCCGGGTTGAGGCGGAGGATCGTGACGATTTCAATGAGCGCGAGCAATGCCTGGTGGCGGAGAAGGAACTCCTTGGCAACCTGGCGATGATCGATCGCGAACGGGTCGCCGCCGTGGGTGAGCTCAGCCTGGCGTTTGGCTGTCGCAGGGAGCAGCCGATGAGGATCGCCGAGTTGATCCTCTACGTGGATCCGGAATACCGCGATGTGCTGCTCGATGTTCGAGAGCTTCTCAGGGATTGCGCCGATGAGATCGAGTCACTCAATAACGTCAACAACCGGTTTCAGCGCCTCAGCGCTACTGGAATGGAGCTCTACTTAGGGGTTGATTGCGGTGCCTCGGTAGACCTTGAGGAGGTCCTTGCCTTTGAGGAAACGGAATCCACCGGTCTCCAGCAGGCGGTGGAACCCTCTCTCGCCGACTTGCAGGAGGAAGAGCTTCCTGAAGGTTTCAATGCCCTGCTCGACGAAATCTTCGGAGACGACTGAGGGGCCAGAGCCTCTTACTAAATTAAAACACGTTTGATCAGGGGCTTGTATCCCGGCGGAATGCCTGTACAATCCTCTTTTCTCGTGTCCTCGTTATCATAACTCCACCAGTGGCTTCACGATAGATGCACTATAAGCTATTCGTTTTCGATCTGGACGAGACCCTCTGGACGGTTTCCGAGGGGCTCTGTTCATTGCTCAAGCCTCCCTTTAACTTCACCGCTCCCGATCGCCTGGAGACGAACGAAGGTTTCTGGATTGAGCTTAAGCCTGGAGTCCATAACCTGTTCACTTTTCTCAAGGAACAGGAAGTGTATATCTCCCTGGCCAGCCGTAACGACCACAAGCCGACGATGGAGATTCTCTCGGCTTTCGGGTTATCCGATGGCCTGACCTATCCGCAGATTGGCTGGCGCCCCAAGAATGATATGCTCACCCGGATCATTCGAAACATCCACAGGCGCGACAAGGTCAAGATCAAGCCGGACGAGGTTTTCTTTCTCGATGACTGGCCGGACAATATCAAGCCGGCAAGGGACTGGGGCGCGACAGCGCTGCTCTATGGGCAGGATGTCCTCAGCCACGACGAGCTGGTCAGCATGCTGCGGTGAAGAGGACCTGTTCCTGGTGAAATTCCCGGCGCAATTACGGCTGAAAGTTTCTTACGCTTTCAACCAGGGCCTCGACAGGTTATATTTCCATCATGTTTGAGCTGGGTAGATTTCTCCAGCTCATGGGGCTCGTCGTAGTTCCCATGGCTTTTCTCTGGCCCGAGCCAATGATGATGTTCGGTGTCCTGATGGTGGGTGCCGGGTTTTTCCTCGTTGGCAGGTACCTGGTTGGGAACAGTGACTGAATAACGAACGCTCACGGGGAGGTGAAGAGAGTTTGTCTCGCAAGGATTATCCTGCTACTCCAGGGGATGAAGGCCTGCAGGAAGAGGCGGCCGTCGAGCGCGATCAGTCATCTTCCGCCGATGCGGATGACACGTCCGCTTCCTACACGTCCGGGCGGAGCCTCGAGGAACAGGCTGAAGAGAGAAGCCTGCGCCCGACAAGTTTCCAGGATTTTATTGGGCAGTCGCAGGTGATCGACAATCTTCGCATAGCTGTCCAGGCCGCACGCGACAGGGGGGAGGTTCTCGATCACATTCTTCTCTCCGGCATGCCGGGGCTTGGCAAGACATCGATCGCGATGATTCTTGGAGGAGAGATGGGAGCCGGGAATACCCACGTACTGTCCGGGCCCACCCTCGAGCGAGGCAAGGATGTTGTCGGCACCCTGACGCAGCTCGCCAGGGGCGACTTCCTGTTCATCGATGAAATCCATCGCATGTCCGCTCATGCCGAGGAGTTCCTTTACTCCGCCATGGAGGACTTTCGAGTCGACCTGATCATCGAAAGCGGGGTGGACTCGAGGAGCATCAAGGTTGACCTGAAGCCGTTCACTCTCGTGGCGGCGACGACGCGGGAGGGGCTTCTTACGGCGCCTCTGCGCAGTCGTTTCCAGATTGTTGAGAAGCTCGAGCCCTATCCATCCTCGGACCTTGCCCGGATCCTCGAACGCTCCGGAGGGCTGCTGGGCTGCGATATCGAGCAGGATGCCTGTGGCCAGCTCGCATCGAGAAGCCGGGGCACGCCACGCTTCGCCAACCGCTTTCTGCGAAGGATTCGCGATGTGGCGCAGAGCCGGGGAGATTGGAAGAGCGGCGACCTCGTGAAGGTAGATGACGCGGCGGTAGCCGAAGGCCTCGAACGCCTGGGTGTTGACGAGAACGGCCTCGATCGCGTGGACCGGAAGATTCTCAACGTATTGTTCAGCAACGGCGGCGAAGCCGTGGGATTGAAAACCCTCGCGGCCACGGTGGGAGAAGAGCAACGCACCATTGAGGAGGTCTACGAGCCCCACCTGATCCGGGAGGGTCTGATCCATCGCACGGCGCGCGGCCGCTGCGCCACCAGGAAGGCGGCTGAACTTTATGGCGACCCCTCGGGCCAGCCGAGCTTCGTCTGATTTCCTTCTTTAATTTTCTTACCGGGTTTTCTACGTGATCCATGCCCTTCCCGCGTCGACTCTGTGAAACCATCCTCCTCTGCGGCCTGCTCTTCGCATACGGTTGCCGGGAGAAGCCGGCGCCCCCGGTTCCGCTTGATCCGGCTGGTGTCGAGATCCGTGTCGGCGTTCTCTCCGCCGAGCGCATCCTGTTGAGGATGCCGGGCAGGGTGGAAATTCGGCCGCTCGCCGGCGGTGGGGTCCTCTATCGCGGCGAGCTGCCGGGTACTGTCGCCGCGATCAGCTCCGCGGCCGGGATTGAGCTTGCGGGGATGGCTTTCGCCGGGGACGTGAGGCTGGCTCCTCTCGGTGACGGAGCCGGGGAGGCGGGGGTCGACTCCGAGCCGGGGGCGGGGCCGAGACCGGAGAGGCTTCCGGCTCTCTACCATCGAGCTGGGGCCGATTTTACCGTGACGGCCATCTTCGATGGGTCTGAGGCGAGCTCGTACCGGGGGGCGCTCGAGCTGCGCTCGGATGATGGCCTGGTCCAGGCTGTGAACGCTCTCGACCTGCAGTTTTACCTGCTGGGGGTGGTCGGAGCTGAGATGCCCGCCTATTTCGAGGCGGAGGCTCTCGCCGCACAGGCGATCGTCAGCAGAACCTTCGCTCTCTACAACATCGAGCGCGCGCGCTCGAATGCCCAGCCGAGGGTTTTCAGAGCGACCACGGGTTTCCAGGTCTACAAGGGCTTCTCGGCGGAGACCAGGAGTACTCGCAAGGCGGTGGCGGCGACCCGGGGACAGGCTCTCTCCTGGAGGGGCGCTCTTTTCTCCAGCTATTTTCATTCAACCTGCGGCGGGCGCACAGCCAATGCCGCCGAGGCACTGGGAGTGACCGCGATCACGCCGTTGGCCGGGGTTGCCTGCGCCGGCTGCGCCGGCAGCAGCTTCTACCGCTGGAACTCCATGCTGGCCTCGAGTGAGCTAGAGGACGTGGCGCGGCGGTACCTGCGGAAGAACAGCCCGGAGGTAGACCTGGGGGCTATCGAGGAGCTCGAGGTGATTGAGCGGGCCGCTGACGGCCGGGCGATCTATCTTCGCCTGCGGCATTCTCTCGGTTCTTTTGAGTGGAGGGCTGACAGCTTTCGCCTGGCTGTTGAGGCCCGGTTTCCAGGTACGGTTCGGAGCACGGCCTTCACTCTCCTCAAGGCTGAATCAGGGGAGTGGGTGCTCAACGGCTCAGGATTTGGCCATGGAGTCGGGCTCTGCCAGATGGGCGCCCGGGGAATGGCTCTCAAGGGGACAGGCAGCCGGAAGATCCTTCAGCACTACTACCCGGGCAGCGAATTGATGAAGGCCTACTGATGGTTCGCCGCTTGCTCCCGGGGCCCGTTTAGAGCAGACTTGCCTTCCCTTTTTTATGCGGGTATCCCATGAGTGACTCTCCTCTTGAATTTTCCGTCATCGACCTCGATGAGTCCTGCGCTGCGAGGCGGGGGCTGCTGAAGCTCCCCCATGGAGAGGTGGAGACTCCGGCTTTTCTTCCGGTGGGCACCCAGGGTTCCGTCAAGGCTGTCACGCCGGAGCAGGTCGCGGAGACCGGCGCCCAGATGATTCTTGCCAACACCTACCACCTCTCCCTGCGGCCTGGTTCTGACGTCGTTCGAGAGGCCGGAGGGCTGCACTCGTTCACAGGCTGGAAGGGACCGATCCTGACCGACAGCGGCGGCTACCAGGTTTTCAGTCTCGGCGAGTTGAACAAGGTAGATGATGATGGCGTGACCTTTCGTTCTCATATCGATGGGGATGAGGTCCGGCTGACACCATCGCGCTGCATGGAAATCCAGAACGACCTCGGTGCCGATATCATCATGGCCTTCGACGAATGTCCTCCCTACCCCGCCTCCCGTGAACAGGTAGCGAAGGCGGTGGAGAGGACGACCCGCTGGGCCGGGCTCTGCCGGGCGGCCCATCGGCGCGATGCGGAGCAGGCGCTCTTCGGTATCGTCCAGGGTGGCTGCTTCGATGATCTCAGGCAGGAGTCCGCTCGCCAGCTTCTCGACCTCGATTTTCCCGGCTACGCCATCGGGGGCGTGAGTGTCGGTGAACCGCCGGAGGACATGAGGCGGGTTGTCGAGGTGACTGCTCCGCTGCTGCCGCCCGGTCGGCCCAGGTACCTGATGGGAGTCGGCATGCCGGAGGACCTGGTTGACCTGTCGCTGCAGGGAATCGACCTGTTCGATTGCGTCGTCGCTACCCGGCACGCTCGAAACGCCAATCTCTTTACGTCGAAGGGGGTGGTGAAAATACGAAACAGCACCTGGGGCCGGGACTTCAGTCCGCTTGACCCGGACTGCTCCTGCTATACCTGCCGTGAGTTCTCACGATCGTATCTGCGCCATCTCTATCACCGGGCTGAGATCCTTGGCCCGGTTCTCGGGACGATTCACAACCTTACCTGGTTCCAGCGCCTGATGTTCGATTTGCGGGAGGCTATCAGCGCCGGCAGGGGGCTGGAGTTCCGAAAAAGTTGCCATGAACGGGGTATTTTCTCTGATCGGTCGGCTCCAGCCGGCTGAGAGAGGGAAAACGTTTGCATGCGTCGCAGCTATGGTTATGCTCGGTCTTTTCGGCATTCCCTGTGAGGACCTGATCTTATGTATATCCCCTGGCTTACGGACTTCGTGATATTCGCCCAGCAAAACGGAGCGCCTGCCGCCGGCCAAGGTGCCGAGGAGGCTCCCCAGGGTGGTTTCGGCATGTTCGTTCCCCTGATCGGAATTTTCCTGATCTTCTGGTTCCTGATTATCCGTCCGCAGAGCAAGCAGCAGAAGGAACGAAAGCGCAAGGTCAAGAGCGCCAGGAAAGGTGACAACGTCGTGACCATTGGCGGCGTCTACGGCAAGATCGTCAAAGAAACCGAGCTGGATGTCGTCCTCGAGGTCGATAAACACAGCAAGACGCGTATCCAGTTCCAGAGGATAGCGATCCAGGATGTCATCAACAGCGCAGCGGTCCAGGAGGCCGCCGAGTCGCAGGAGGAATCCGACGGCAAGGCTGAATCCGAGTTAGAAGCTCCACCGATGACAGGGCCTGAATAGAGTAGAGCAATGGAACGAATCTGTTTTCCCAGGCTGTCCCTGAGCTTTCCCCTCCTGCTGTTGGGGGTGCTGACCCTTCCCCTGCTTCTGGATGACAGGAGCGAGGCGGGACTGGATCGTTCCCAGGCTGTCTCAGAGTCCCAGCCTGGTGGCCAGGGGCCGGTCGAGACTGGTATTCCAGGGCGGCAGGAAGACCGGGACGAGGATTCGGTTCCGGCGCAATTGTCCGGCCTCGACACAGGCCGCGCCTTCTCTCCGCAGTGCAGCGAGCGAATTGAAACCGAATTCTCCCGTGCGGCTGAAATCCCCGGGTCATCGACGCAGGCCGGGGAGCTGGCTCTGCACAGGCCCGCCGATTTGAGGCTGGCGCCGCCCGCCTCGCAAAGCTGGAAGCATCACCCGGTTCGCGGTCCTCCCGCGGCCTGAGACTGCTCGCGCCAGCCGGTCGACGGACCCGGCCCGAGGCTCTTCAATCGATCCGAAAATTCCGTCGACAATAGAAAATAGATTTATCCCTTGTTGAGGAAAGACAATGATTAAGCGAACGCTTACAGGCTGGGTCATGGTGGCCATTTTTATCGCTCTGTGCCTCTGGATCGTCGATCCAGCGGGAGGCTTCAAGAGCATTAACCTCGGAATCGATCTCCAGGGCGGAACTGAGCTTCAGTACAAGCTGGACCTGAGCAGTGTCAGGGCGGCCTCGGCCGATGTGGCGGATGAGGTCAAGGACATCATCTCCCGGCGTCTTGATATCTACGGTCTCAAGGAGATCCGTATAGCTATCGAGGGAGAGGATCGGCTCGTAGTTACAATTCCTGGAGGTGCCGGCGCCGACACCACGTTCATCGAGGAGCAGATCGCGACGGCTGGAAGCCTGCAGCTGCAGCTGGTGGTGACCGCGCCGGAAAATAATACCGATGCGAAGAAAGCCGAGTACATCAAGGTAGAACGCGAGTACAAGGTCGCGTTCGCGAACTACGTGACGGTCGCGCGCGAGTGGGATGAGCGCCAGGCTGCTGCTAAAAAGGCCGGAGGCGCTTTCACCGAACCCGAGCCGAAGGCGCCCTCGGAGCCTTCTTACCTGGTGCGGCCAAGCATGAGGAAAGAGGTCGTCAACGGAGAATCGGAGTTGGTCGAAGACAGGATAATGGTCCTCTCGAATAAGGCGGGAGACAAGGTTGAGGGAGAGCTTATTGATTCCGCTTCCTATGCTCGTGATCCTGACACCATGAGGCCCATGGTGACATTCGGCATGAATGCGCTGGGCTCGATCCAGCTCGGCGAGCTCACGGGCTCCAATCTCAACAGTCCGCTCGCTATCGTACTCGACAACCAGATTCGCTCGTCTCCGGACATCAAGAGCAGGATCTCTTCAAATGGACAGATCACGGGTGATTTCACGGACCAGGAGGTGACCAGTATCGTCACCATCCTGAAGGGGGGAAGCCTGGTGGCCCCGCTCACGCTGATCTCGAGATATAAGGTCAGCGCCCTGCTTGGAAAGGAAGCTGTTACATCCAGCACCAAGGCCATTTTCATTGGACTCATCCTGGTCTTCATCTCAATCGCTAGTTTCTACCTGCTTGCCGGCATGGTGGCTAATTTCGCGCTGGCCTTCAATATCCTCGGCGTTCTCGCCTATGTGGCCTGTTTTCGCCAGACCCTGACCCTGCCGGGCGTCGCCGGAATCCTTTTGACGATCGGTATGGCGATCGATGCCAACATCCTGATCTTCGAGAGGGTTCGAGAGGAAAGGGATCGGGGGAAGACGCTGCTGCAGTCACTGACCACGGGCTACCAGCGAGCCTTCTCGGTGATCTTTGACTCGAACCTTACGACCGTTATCACGGGAATCGTTCTCTTTAATTTCGGAACAGGTCCTGTGAAGGGCTTCGCGATAACCCTGATCGCCGGAATCATCATCAGCTTTGTATCGTCGCTCTTCGTCACGAGACTGATCCTCAGCTGGTTCCTCAACGTCCGCCCGGGCATGAAGTTTCGGATGAACCGTGTCTTTGCAACGCCCACGATCAAATTCAGCAATATCCAGAAGCCCTTCCTGCTGATCTCCTGCCTGGTCATCATCGGCTCCTGGATGGTGGTTATCCCCAAGGGGACGGATAATTACGGAATTGATTTCAATGGCGGAGCCCGGGTCGGATTTACGCTGAGCGAGGCCAGACTTCGCTCCGAGGTGGAGGAGATGGTTGCGGAATTTACGAGTGAGACCGCCACTGATGAGAACAAGGAACTCTTCAAGGACTTCCGTCTGCAGGAACTCAACTCCGTCAGCGGTAAGCCGGGTCGGAAGTTCATTCTCATGACCAGCATCGACCAGAAGGCTGCCGAGAAGGTTTCGAAAGACGCGGCAGCGCCGATGGTCGCCAAGAAAGCGCCGATGGCCGCCGAGAAGGTGCGCGGAAAGCTCGAGGCGAAGCTGAAAGAAAAGGGACTGCTGCTTCCTTCTCCCTTCTCCGTGAATTGGCAGGATACGGGAGCGACCAGCAGTCTTGTGCTGGATGTGAACCTCGAGAGGACCGGTGAATTTATTCCCGAGACTCTCAAGGAGAAGGTCAATACTGTTCTCGAGTCCGACGACCTGGCAAAGAAGAATGACACCTTCCCCGGGCTGAAGGCGGAGAGCTGTTCGCTGGTGAGTGAAGGGAAGGATTCATTTTCTGGTTCCAGGTACCGGCTGAAGTTTGCGGCCTTCACGCCTTCGCCGACAGCCTCAGCTTCCGGGAAAGGGATGCCGAGCCGGGAGCAGGCCGAGGCCGCCGCCAGGAAGGCTTTCAGTCACGAGTCGATTACGGCTATAGGCGCTCTTTCGGAGCCCTTCACAACGGTGTCAACCGTGGGGGCGACTGTCTCGAGCGACCTCCAGCAGAAGGCTCTTATCGCTTTCTTCATCTCGATTCTCGGTATCGTTTTCTACGTTTCGCTGAGGTTCGAGTTCTACTTTGGGCTGGCGGCCATCGCGGCCCTGCTTCACGACGTTCTGATCAGTATTGGAGTGATCGCGCTGACGGACAGTTTCTTTCCCGGCAGCTTTACGGTCAAAATCAACCTTCCGGAGGTCGCGGCCCTGCTGACCATCATTGGCTACTCGATCAATGACACGATCGTTGTCTTTGATCGCATTCGTGAAAACCTGAAGATCTATGGCAAGAACAAGCTCACCTTCAAGGAGTGCGTCGATCTCAGTATCAACCAGACCCTGAGCAGGACGCTCCTGACCTCAGTGACCACTCTCATGACGGTTTGCTCTCTTCTTTTCTTGGGTGGAGAGGCGATCAGGGGCTTTGCATTTACCTTCCTGGTCGGGCTGATCGCCGGAACCTATTCTTCGGTCTTCATCGCAAGTCCGATCCTGCTCATGCTTCGCAGCAGGGCTTTAGAGCGTAGAGCTCAGGAAGCCACAGCCTGAAAACCCTGATTATTACTGAAGAATAAGGGAGGGAGCTGAGTTAACTCGGCTCCCTCCCTTTATTTAGGGATTTCTCTATTGACCTCAAGTTCCGCTAAAGTTTTAATCTGCTTAGACCTCGTCATACGGAGCCTTTCAGGGAAGAGGAGTTTCCCTCGGCTTGAGGTTTAAGTGTTGTGAAGAGTACTTTGTAGTGGAAAAGAAGTCGGAGGAAGAGGATGGCTAATAGTACCAAGGTTGCCATCGTAGGATTGATGATCCTGCTTGTGGTCGTGGTTGCGAAATATGTAAAGACGGGTGCGCCGGTTCATGAGGGGCGAACGACCCCTGTTGTCTCTACAGGCGAGATCGGTGGCGAGAGCGTGGTCTCCGGTAATGCCGAGACCAGGAGAGGGTCCAACAGGCTGCCTCCGCGAAAACCGTTCTTCCGGACCCCGTCATCTAACGGAGGCAGGTTTGTACCCATTGGACGAGCCGCTGGGCCGGTGGGCACCTCGCCATCTGTGACGGATGCCCCTATGGTAACAACGGAAAGCAATCCCCAGGGATTGGTGGATGAGGCGGAAGATGGAACCTCCGGAGAGATCGCTGTGGAGACGGGCTCGAACACTCCGCTTCCTCCAGAGTCGAATACCCTCCTGGAAGAGAGAACCGCGATAGCCACCTCATCCGTGGCTGAGACCCCGGGTACGGAAACGATTGTCAGCGGATCCGGGACAACGGTCGCGGCCTTGCCAACACGAACTTTTTCCGCGAATCCTCCCACGAACAAAACTCGAGTCGCCAAGGTGGCGGGCTATCCGAAGAAGCATACGATCAAGAAGGGTGAGAGCTATTGGGTGCTGGCCACTCGATACTATGGGAAGGGGTATCTCCATCCTATGATTTCCAAGGCCAATAAGGGCGTGAGGTTCGAACCCGGCAAGGTAGTGGTGATTCCGTCGCCTCCTCCGGAAGCGGTCAAGCAGCCGAAGAAGCAGGTTGCAGGAAAAACGAAAAAGCAGGCGGTTCCAAACCCGCCCAGGGCCGCTGCTGCCGCCACGAAGGCTTTACCCAGGGAGTTTTATACGGTAAAGAAGGACGATACCCTCGCCGGGATCGCACAGAAGCTCCTCGGCAGCACCAAGTACAAGGACAGGTTCTATACGGTCAACAAGGCCCTGTCCCTTGAGTTCACTGGAGATCTGATCCAGGCGGGTATGAGATTGCGGGTGCCGAAGCTATAAGGGAACCCTGGCCGTTCCCCTGCGCCGAGGCCGTCCGGCTCCTTTCTTCTTCCGTAAAGGGAAGAAGGAGCCTCAGCGGTTTTCGGCCGCGCCCTCGAGGAACTCTTCGTCGTTCTTCTTGACGCCGAGAACCTTGCGGAAGACGTTCTGCTTGTAGAAGTCGTCTTCCTTCATAGCGGCGATAGCGCTCTCCAGCTTCAGCTGCTGTTCATCCAGACGCTCGTTCTTGGCCATCAACTCGATTTCAAGGCGGCTCAGGCTGCTGTACCTGACGGCGCGCGGTGGAAGAACGAGGAGAGCTACCGTAACCGCAATCAACGAGATGACGGCGAACCAGTAAACCTCCCGCCAGAAAACTCTTCCCTTATCCGATCCCATAGACCGCTCCTCCAGCGAGTTTCTCTTCAATTCTCAACAGTTGATTGTATTTCGCTACCCGGTCGCTTCGACAGGGAGCGCCTGTCTTGATCAGCCCGGCCTCGGTTGCCACCGCAAGGTCGGCAATGAAGGAATCTTCAGTCTCACCTGAGCGGTGAGAGATGAGGTTATCGAAGCCGTTTTCCCTGGCCAGCTCGATCGCATCCAGGGTTTCGGAAACACTGCCAATCTGGTTCAGCTTGATCAGGATTGCGTTCGCGGACTTCTCTTCGATGCCCCGCTGCAGGCGCTTGATGTTGGTGACGAAGAGATCATCACCGACCAGGCGGACCCGCTCTCCGAGGGCGGCTGTCATCTTCTGCCAGCCTTCCCAGTCATTTTCATCCAGGGGGTCTTCGATGGAGAAGATGGGGTAGCTGTCGACAAGGTTCGTGTAGAACTCGATCATTTGATCGGCGTCGAGCTTTCGTCCTTCTCCCGTGAGCTCGTATTCCCCGGTCTTCTTGTTGAAGAACTCAGAGGCCGCTACGTCGAGAGAGATCTGGACATCTTCGCCGGCCCTGTAGCCCGCAGCTTCGACAGCCTGCAGGATAATCTTGACAGCGTCTTCATTGGAGCCAAGGTTGGGGGCGAAGCCGCCTTCATCTCCTACCGCGGTGCTGAGGCCGTCGGCTGAGAGAACCGTTTTGAGATGGTGGTATATTTCCGATCCCATCCTCATCGCCTCGGTGAAGCTGTCAGCTCCGGAAGGAAGGATCATGAATTCCTGGACATCGACGTTATTGTCGGCGTGCTCGCCGCCGTTGATGATGTTCATCATCGGGCAGGGCAGGCGCGAGGATGATTCGCTGCCGAGGTGTACGTAGAGGGGGAGGCCGCGTGAGGCGGCGGCGGCCCGGGCGGCAGCCATCGAGACACCCAGGATGGCGTTGGCACCGAGGCGTTTTTTCCCATCGGTCCCATCCAGCTCGATCATCGTGTTGTCAATCGAGCGTTGGTCGGACGCGTCTTTTCCCGCCAGGGCCTGGCTGATCTCTCCGTTGATGTTGGCTACTGCCTGGAGGACACCTTTACCCATGTAGGTGTCTCCCCCATCGCGGAGCTCGAGAGCTTCATGCTCACCGGTTGACGCTCCAGAGGGAACAGCCGCTCGGCCGGTTGAACCGTCGGCCAGGCAAACGTCAGCCTCTACGGTCGGGTTGCCTCTCGAATCGAAAACCTGTCGTCCCTGAACGTGCTCTATTCTGGTATTGCTTTGAGATTCCATAGTGTCTATGCTACTTGGTCGATGTCCTTTAATAGCAACGGCTTGTAACTTAGGCCATTGGGCCTGTCAACCTTGTTTGGCTGGCTGGGAAGCTGTTGAAGAGCCAAATGGTGCGATTCAGTCATATCTCAGGCTTTCCATTGATATCGTAAACTATTTAGTAATATTACTTTAGGTTTTCAGTCGCCGGTTTTCATCGCTTTGCGGGCCTGCTGAAACAACGGTTCGTGTTTCTGGCAGCAAATGCGAATTTGACGGTCTGCGGAGTATTTGAAAACCAATCCTCATGGAGCACAAGTCCTTTAATGACTGGACCTTCAAACCCATCTGCAACGATGCCGGAAGGGCCGCCAGAGAGCCATCCTGGTGCGCTGCTGAAGTTCGATGAGACCTATTTTGCTCCCTGGGGCCGCAGAGATATTTTTAAATGGTCTGGGATCAGTATCCTGGCGTTTCTGGGCGGATCAGCCCTCGCGGTATGGTTTGGCCCCTGGTGGTATATCCTGTGCGGTTTGGCTGTAGGGTTCGGTAGCTTTATGGTGCTGTTTTTCCGCAATCCAAAGCGGACCATTCCAGCAGAGGCCGGAGTGCTTGTTTCACCGGCTGATGGAACCATCTGGGACATTGAGGAGATTGAAGAGCCTGAATACATCGGTGGAAGGTGTCTGAGGATTGGGATCTTTCTTTCGGTGTTCAATATCCATGTCAACCGGGCACCCTGCTCTGGCGAGATCGAGTGGCTCAAGTACAAGGAGGGAGGCTTTGCGGTTGCCTATGATGCGGTCGCGACGCTCTCCAATGAAAGCAACTCGATTGGTATGAGGATCCGGGAGGATGGGGCGCCTGATGCCCCGCTCCTGCTCAGGCAGATTTCCGGAGCCATAGCCCGGCGGATTATCTGCCCTCTTGAAGAGAAGGATCTTGTGGTCAGGGGTGGGTTGATCGGTATGATTAAGTACGGCTCACGCACGGAGATCATCGTGCCGTTGGAGGCAGGGTTTCAGCCGGCGGTTTCAGTGAAGGACAAGGTCCGCGGGGGTCTTAGCATTCTTGGAAGGTTCGCGCCTGTAGAAGCCGAGGAAATTACAGAGGATTAGATCCATGGAATTGCGCCGGGGAAGTTTATTCGCCAACCTGCTTACCATCGGAAATGGTGTCTGCGGTTTCGCTGCCCTGGTCAAGCTCAGCCAACTGCAGCTGGCGCCGGACAACTCCTCCCTGGAGAATCCGGAGAACCTGGTTTTTGCCGGCTACCTGATCCTGCTGGGGATGCTCTTCGATGCATTTGACGGCAAGGTTGCCAGGATGGTGAAGGGCTCCACCGAGCTGGGCGCCCAGCTTGATTCACTTTGCGATCTCATTACCTTTGGGCTCGTTCCAGCCTTCATGATTTTTCAGATGCAGCTTGGTAGCAGCCCGCGCTGGATGAACGTTGTATGGTTTTTCTCCCTGGCCTATTTTCTTGGGGCCCTTCTGCGGCTGGCCCGGTTCAACGTAGAGAACTCTCCTGAGGAAGAGGCTCATCTTTGTTTCAAGGGGCTGCCCTCGCCTGCCGCGGCCGGCTGCGTCGCCTCGCTGGTTATTTTTCAGAACTATGTGCTGAAGGCCGAACAGGCGGAGCTCAAGTGGATCTCAGAGAATCTTTTTTCCATTGAGAGCATGAAGGCATTCGTTACCGCGATCTCCTATGTCCTGCCCTTTCTCGGGGTCTTCCTGGGTTTCACCATGGTTTCGAGCCGCCTGAAGTTTGAGCATGTCGGTTCCAGGATTTTTGGGAGGTCTCACTCCTGGGAATTCTTTGTCTCCCTCATCTTTGCCGCCCTGCTATTGGCGATTGTTCCCGAGGTATTCCTTCCCCTGGCTTTTATCGGGTACCTCGTATGGACACCCGTGATGTTCCTGTTTCGTCTGGTCTTTTCTGGCCGGGGAAGCTCCCAGGCGGATGAGGAGGAGCCGCAGGTATTGCAGCGGAGCTGAAGCATTATGGCCGAAGAAACGCTGCTGCCTGGCGGTAAGGTCTCGGTTCTGCTTGGCCTTGGATCCAACCTGGGCGGCCGTCGTGAATTCATCGAAAGGGCGGCTCGCCTGATCGATGAGATCGAGGGCGTAGAGTTGAAGAGCCTCTCTTCACTAATTGAGACCGAGCCTGTGGGGGGGCCGCCACAGGGTAAGTATCTGAATGGAGCGGCGGAGCTGGAGACTGCCCTCGAACCGCGAGACCTCCTGGCCCGTCTTCAGGAGGTCGAGGCCGAGCTCGGGCGTGTAAGAAAGGTTCTCAATGGTCCGCGTAATATTGACCTCGATATCCTTCTCTTCGGAGACTCGGTGGTTGAGGCTGGAGATCTGGTTGTGCCCCATCCTCGAATGTGCGAGCGGGCCTTCGTCCTTGAGCCTTTAAATGAGATCGCCCCAGGCAGGGTCCACCCGATCAAGAGGAAGAGTATCGAGGAACTCCTGGGGGAGCTCAGGTCGCCGGTGGCGAGCGTACCCACGACTGGAGAGGCGGAGAGACCATCGTGAAGGTTCTCAGACGTTCAAGCAATGCGGCGATATGGAGCGAAGCCTACAGGCGGTCGGCCCTTAGCATCGGCTTTGTCCCAACACTTGGAGGCCTTCATGAAGGGCATCTGTCGTTGGTCAGGCAGGCGCGCCTTGAATGTGACCGGGTGGCCGTCAGCATCTATCTGAATCCCTCCCAGTTTAATTTCGACGAGGATCTTGGGAGCTATCCCTGCGATCTGGATGCAGACCTCGAGGCCTGTCGAGCCGAGGGAGTCGACCTGGTCCTGCTGGGTCAACAGGAGGACTTTTTCCCGGAGAATTTTCAGTCCTGGGTCCTCGTCGAGGATCTGGCCAGGGGACTCTGCGGGGCCGGACGCCCTGGGCATTTCAGGGGAGTCTGCACTGTCGTTACCCAGCTGTTTCATGTGATCAGGCCTCATCGAGCCTACTTTGGGTTAAAAGATTTTCAGCAGGCGAAGATCGTCAAGAAACTTACCGAGGAGCTTCTTTTTGACGTGGAGATCTGTCTGATGCCGATCATTCGTTCTCAGGATGGCCTGGCGCTGAGCTCGAGGAACGACAGGCTCACGGAGACGCAGCGGGCGGCGGCCCCTGCCTTACACGAGGCACTTGTCGGGGCAAGGGGTCTGATTTCATCCGGTGAAACCTCGGTGGATGCGGTGAAGGAATTCCTGCTGAGCAGGCTCGATGGTGTTGCCGGGTGTGAGCTCGAGTATGTCGAGGTTCTCTCGGCGGCTACCCTCGGCGAGTTTCCTGGCCAGGTCTTGAACACTTCCGGGGAGGGTGTCCTGGTGGCGCTGGCGGTCATCTTTGAGGAGGTACGATTGATCGATAATATTCAGGTCCAGGAGGCTGGCGCTTCGGATCAGGTGGCATCCGGCAGCGAGGGAGGGAGCTGAGAGATTTTTCTCGGAGGCTTGTTATTTGATGGAATTAAATCATTCAGGAGCGGGGCTGGTAGTCAGAACGCCGGCCAAGCTGAATCTCTTTCTTGATGTAGGGAAGCTCAGGGAAGATGGCTACCATCCCATCGACAGCATCTTCCAGGCCGTATCCTTCTACGATGAACTCGAATTCATTCCGGTTCCCGGGGAGGGAATCGAATTGGTTGAGGAGGGCATCGCCGCGGGGAAGAGGAATATTGTTTATCAGGCGGCCGAACGTCTTCTCCAGGAGGTGGGAGGGACGTTTCCTTCCGGGGTCCGCATAACTCTTCGAAAGTCCATTCCTTGCGGCGCAGGTCTCGGCGGCGGATCGAGCGATGCGGCCGCGACCCTCATCGGTCTGCGAAAATTGTTCGGGCTCCAGGTGGACCCGCAACGCCTGCTGGATCTGGG
>Ga0310124_10001466_pt1 | contig 16432 bp, 19 predicted proteins | sample CB11b_AW_Bot5_MG_FD_203507 | JGI IMG/M metagenome (GOLD analysis project Ga0310124, IMG submission 203507) | Marine microbial communities from Western Arctic Ocean, Canada - CB11b_AW_Bot5 | ecosystem: Environmental > Aquatic > Marine > Oceanic | place: Canada: Western Arctic Ocean | collected... | reverse complement strand
GGCATAGTCCGGCTTGACGCTGGGCCCATTAACGATGTTCCAGCCGACGACCCGCCCCTCGTTTCTCGGCCACGCCGGTCATAGCACCCGGTATGAAACTGATCACGTCTTTTTCCCGGCCGATAAATTCCGCCTAGTTAAGCTTGGGCGCGTCGACCGTTATGCCATGGGCGCCGGCGACCAACACTTTCTTGGGCGTGCAGCCCCGGTTCAGGCAGGTGCCGCCGAAATTCCGCTCCTCGATGAAGGCGATGGTCTTGCCCGCCTCATGGGCGATAGCCGAGTCCGCTAACCCGGGGTTGCCACCGCTAATGATTCTGACGTTATACTTGTCAGATATGACCTGTATCTCCCGTTGTTTTGTATCCCTTGTTTAGGTTGCATCGTTACGTGCAAAGCGGGGAATAGGGAAATCAATTCTCCGCGAAATTTCTGGCCGCCCCGTCGCCCGCCTTGTCGGCCATGCGGGCGTTACGTTGCACGGCGGGCGCGCGTTCGTACCAGGCCTTGGAGCCATTGACGATCTTCACCACGGACAGCATCACCGGCACCTCCACCAGAACACCTACTACCGTGGCCAGGGCCGCGCCAGAATCGATGCCGAACAGGCCGATGGCCACTGCGACGGCCAATTCAAAGAAGTTGGAGGCACCAATCAAGGCCGAGGGCGCCGCCACACAATGGGCCGATCCGACCGTGCGGTTCAGGAAGTAGGCCAGGCCGGAGTTGAAATAGACCTGGATCAGGATCGGGATGGATAGCAGCGCGATGACGATTGGCTGGGCGATGATCTGTTCGCCCTGAAAACCGAACAACAGCACCAGCGTGGTCAGCAGCGCGATCAGCGAGAGCGGCTGCAAACTGTCCAATATCCGTTTCAGCGCCGGCTCCCCACCGGATGCTAGGATACTTTTGCGCAGGATTTGGGCGATGATCACTGGCACGACAATGTAAAGCCCGACCGAGATTACAAGCGTGCCCCAGGGTACGATGATCGCCGAAAGCCCCAGCAGAAGCCCGACGATGGGGGCGAAGGCGAAGACCATGATGACGTCGTTCAAGGCGACCTGGCTCAGCGTGAAATGCGGCTCGCCGTCGGACAAATTGCTCCACACGAATACCATTGCCGTACAGGGCGCGGCGGCCAGGATGATCAGGCCCGCGATATAGCTGTCGATCTGGCCCGCCACGAGATAAGGGCGGAAGAGATAGCCGATAAAAAATAGGCCAAGCGCCGCCATGGAGAAGGGCTTGATTGCCCAATTGATAAACAACGTCACGCCGATGCCGCGCCAATGCGCCCGCACCTGGCCGAGGGCGGCAAAATCGATCTTCACCAACATCGGGATGATCATCAGCCAGATCAATATGGCGACGGGTATGTTGACCTGGGCGATCTCGGCCCCGCCAATGCTTTGGAAGACGTCGGGCAGAAAATGCCCCAGCGCTACGCCAGCGACGATGCAAAGCGCGACCCAGATGGTCAGATAGCGTTCGAACGTGGACATGTTGGTGCCTTTTCTCTTCTTGGTGGGGGTCGCCGCCCAGCCCTATAGGGCTGGATTACTCCGCCGCGCGGGTTCTTGACCTTGCCGCCGCCGCGATGGAGGGAGAGAGATAGGCGCCCTGGGCCAGCAGCTCCCGCTGGATCAACCGTGGATCCAGATCGCGTGGGCGCACGCCAGAGCCCGCCGCCAGCGCCGCCGCAATGCCCGCGGCATGGCCCGTCATCCAGCATTGCGGTACTTCGCGCAAAAACGAGTGTGAATTAGTGTCACAGGCAATGTGGCGCCCGGCGGCCAGTACGCCGTCCATGCCCACGGGCACCAGGGCGCCGTAGGGCACCGAGATATTCGGGAACTTAGGTGACAGGGAGGTGGAAACGCCGATCTCGTCATCCCACACCTTGCCCTCGCCCCACTGCGCCCGGGTTACCTTTTCCATCCCGACTAGGCGGCGGCTGTGGCGCACGCCGATCTGCGGCGCACCCAGCATCAAGAAAGCGGTCTCAAACCCCGGCGCGTGCTGACGATACATCTCCACATGGCCTACGGTCAATTGGCGCGAGCGGACCTCGATCTCGCTCAGGTCCTCCACATCGACGGCACTGTAACCGGCTAGCCGTGGCCCCATGAACAAGGCGATGTCATTGCGCCAAGAGACGAACGGTTTTTCGAAGAATTTCAGCCGCTCCCGCCCGCAATCCATAAAACTCTTGAAGCCGTCCTTGTCAGTGGTGCGAAAGGCCAGCCAGCGCTCCATATCAACGCCGCCAATCATAAAGGCGGTGTTAATGCAGCTGTGGATATCGGTTTCGTCGCTGTCGGTCTCGAACGACAGGCCGGCGCGAGCCAGTAGGTCGGCATCCCCCGTGGTATCCACGACGGTCTTGGCCAGGATCGCCTGGCGGCCCTCCTTGCTCTCGAAGATGGCGCCGCGCATGGCGCCGTCCTTGACGATGGGCTCCACCGCCCAGGCATGGAAGGTCAGGCGCACCTTTTGCTCTAGTGTCATTTGCATGGAAAGGGTCTTCAGCGCCTCCGGGTCGACGGTCGGCGACCAGGTGGTGATGCCGTGAAAGGCCGCCGTGCGCTGGCCCCAGTAGGCAGCCGTGGCGGCATCGCTGGAGCCCCAATCCCTGAGCGGCGGCCCCTGCACCGCGTCCTTTGGCAGGCGGTCAAGGAAATCATGGGCCAGGCCGGAGATAACTTCCTGTCCGCTCCAATCGGACATGCGGTCGATCCAGATGACCAGGCCACCAGTCGAAAGGCCGCCCAGATGGTTATAGCGCTCCACCAGCATAACATCGGCGCCCAGGCGCCCGGCCGCGATCGCCGCCGTGGTGCCCGATGGCCCGCCGCCCACGATCAGCACATCGGTCTCGGCCAACACGGGTGTCTCGCGGGCCGCCTCCTTGATGCTCAAGCCCGGGCGTGCGCGCCGGGACACCAGCTCACCACCACTAAAAATCTCGGTGCCCCGCTCGCTCCCGACCGTGTTGGTAAAATTCTCGCCGCTCATGCCGCTCTCCCACGATTAAAGAGACATCAGAATATCACTGAATGCAGGCCTGCCATATGCAAGACTATAGTGCCCGCGCGGCTTCTCCCCCACCAACAGGACCAAGAGACCTATCGCCTATTTCGCTAAATGCTTCCGCACCAGGTCCAAAAATACGTCCAATCTGTCATGATGGGCCCAGTGGCCGGCGCCCTCCATGGCGGCGACGGTGGCGTTTTGGAAGGGTTCAATGCGGCCGTCTTCCTCGGGGTCCGAGGCCCAGCTTTCCGTGCCGCGGATCAACAGGGTGGGGCAGGCGATGCGCGACCAAAGGTGCCGTACCTCGTCCCCGCTGAGGCCATAGGGGCGGAAGATGTGCACATAATTGTCGAACTTCCAGCTATAGGTGCCGTCCTCGTTCTGATTGGCGCCATGCACGGTCAAATGCCGGGCCTGTTGCTCCGACAGATGGGGGTTCTCCTCCTGCATGCGGCGAAAGGCGTCTTCCAGGGTCGGATACCGGCGCGGCGTGCGGCCCGATACCTTGCGCAATTCCTTGGCCCAATCGTCCAGGCGCACGTCGATGCTCTTGCCGGCATTCTTGGCCATCATGGCGGGCGAGGCGCCCAGACCCTCGATTGCCACCAAGCTTTTGACGCTGCCGGGATACAGGCCGGCATATTGCAGGGAGATCATGCCGCCCAGGGAATGGCTGAGGATGGTAACCGGCGCCATGCTCTTCTGGTCTACCAGATGAGCAATGTCGTAGACATATTCGGGCATGCTGTAACTGCCGCCCATGCTCCATTCGCTGTCGCCGTGGCCGCGCAGATCGGGCGCGATGATGTGATATTCGTCGCGGAAGGCTTCCGCCACCCAGTCCCAATTGCGGCAATGGTCCCGGCCGCCATGCACCAACAGCATGGGCGGCGCGCCTTCGTTGCCCCAATCCACATAATGCAGGCGTAAGCGTTGGGAGAAATAAACGTGGCTAGCGGGACCGGTGGTGATTTTCGGCACGGTCTGCTCCATTCCGTCAGGCAGCCTTTTTCAGATACCGAGCGACTAGGGTTTCGGCGATCTGCACTGCGTTCAGAGCCGCCCCCTTGCGCAGATTGTCCGACACCACCCAGATGTTCAGGCCGTTCTCCACCGTTGGATCAACCCGGATGCGCGAGATAAAGGTAGCGTATTCACCAACGCATTCCACGGGCGTGACGTAGCCGCCGTCCTCGCGCTTGTCCACCACCATGCAACCTGGCGCCTCGCGCAGAATGTCGCGCGCCTCGTCATCACTGATAGGCCGTTCAAACTCGATATTAATGGCCTCGGCATGGCCGACGAAGGTTGGCACCCGCACACAGGTCGCAGTCAGCTTAATCTTGGGGTCCAGGATCTTCTTGGTCTCGGCTGTCATTTTCCATTCTTCCTTGGTCTCGCCACTGTCCATGAAGACGTCAATATGCGGGATCACATTGAACGCTATCTGCTTGGGAAAATGCCGCGGGCTGGGTTGATCGTTGACGTAAATGCCCTTGGTCTGGATGAATAGTTCATCCATGGACTCCCGGCCCGCGCCGGAAACCGATTGATAGGTCGCAACCACTACGCGCTTGACGACGGCATGATCATGCAACGGCTTCAATGCCACCACCAACTGGGCCGTGGAGCAGTTAGGATTGGCAACGATGTTGCGCTGGTTAAAGCCAGCCAAAGCGCCCGGGTTAACCTCCGGCACCACCAGGGGGACGTCGGGATCCATGCGGAAGGCCGATGAATTGTCGATCACCACACAGCCCGCCTCGGCCGCCTCCGGTGCCCATTGCCGCGAAACATCGCCCCCCGCCGTGAACAAGGCGATATCAACGGTGGAGAAATCAAAGCCTTCCAGTGCTTTGATCTTCAGGGTTTTGTCGCCAAGGAATGCTTCCTTACCCGCTGAACGGGTCGAGGCCAAGGCCACAATTTCATCGGCGGGAAAGAGCCGCTCGTGCAGAATATTCAACATTTCCCGGCCCACGTTCCCCGTGGCGCCGACCACCGCGACCTTGACACTCATGTCATCAATTCCTTACTCATAAACCCTCGTCCAAAAGGGGCGCATCAATACCGCTTAACCGGGGTTATCTTCAAGCAATAATCACGCATGGGCGGCGCGTTTTCAGCCGATGCCGGACTTGCTTTCCCTGTCCCTTGCCACCTCCGCAAGCACCCATTCCCGAAAGGCCTCGACTTTCAGGTGTTCCCGGGCACGGGTGGGATAAACTAGATAGTAGGCGTCTTCCGCGGGCAGCACCAAATCAAAGGGCCGCACCAGACGCCCGGTGGCCAGATGATCGCCCAACAGCGCGCTGCGGGCCAGTGCTACACCCTGGCCGTCCACGGCGGCATTGATGACCAGGGCCGATAGGTTATAGCCCGGTCCCCGGTCGGAATTGACGCCTTCGACACCGGCGGCCAGCAACCACAGGCGCCAGGTTTCCCGCATATCGTCGTGCAGTAATGTGTGATGACGCAGGTCATCTAGACGGCGCAGGGGGTAGGCGCCTTGCAATAGTGCCGGGCTGCAGACTGGAAAAACTTCCTCGGACATCAAGGGCACAATTTCCAGACCCGGCCAATGGCCCTTGCCGTAGCGGATTGCCAGATCCACGTCGTCACGGGCGAAGTCCACGGCTTCGTCTCGGGCCGCCACCCGCACGTCGATGTCGGAATGAAGGGCGCGAAAGCGGCCCAGGCGCGGCACCAGCCAGGCGGCCGCGAACGAGGCCAGGGTCGAGACCGTCAAAATACCGCTGCCCTGCCGTTTGGTCAGGCGGTCAGTGGCCGCAGCTAGCAAATCCAGACCCTCCCGAACCGATGTTAAGTAATTCTGGCCGTTCTCTGTCAACACGATAGCCCGGCCCCGGCGGCGAAACAGAGCCAGCCCCAGCCATTCTTCCAGGGCTTTTACTTGATGGCTTATCGCGGCTTGGGTGACATGTAATTCCTGACCAGCGCGGGTAAAGCTCAGCTGCCGCGCCGCTGCCTCGAAGGCGCGCAGGGCATTGAGGGGCGGTAGCTTTCGATCGACCATTTACATCACGTTAATTGATTATAATAACTAATCAATTATATGAGAAAGACTCGTTTATCATAGCTTTATTTTAGCTATATATCTTGCAGAATATAGGCACAATATAATGCAGGAAAGGAGAGTTTTCATGTTACGGACCCTACCAATTACCATTAGAAAATTTGATTTTTCACGGACTTTAAGGGAGCTTGCCGGGATGATCTATCATTCGCAGGTCCGGGCCGCGCAGCGCTATCGCCTGGCTTAAATGGACCAACGCGCCTTGGAGGATATCGGCCTTTCTCGGGGTCAGGTCCTAGCCGAGGCGCGCAAGCCTTTCTGGTCGCGTTAAGCGCCGGTCCTGGCAGACCGCTTTTCGGCCGGCTGGCCGGAGCAATTCCAAACAACTAAAGTTCGCACCGTCTAGTATAATTAAATTCGAATCGTCGGCGTGGATTTGGGGCTGACGCGTACGCCGTGGCTATGGGTTGGCACATGCCGCAGATGGGGTGGATGTTTAGTCACTTTTCTGGTAGGTTTTAGTTCTGAATAGACAACAAAATCGACCAGAGCGGGCGGTCAGGTAGCCGCGAAGCGGCACGACGGTTGGGTCCGAAATAATCGATCTAATCGCAAAAAACCAAGAAGAACTGCACATTTTTATGCGCGTTGCCAATGCCGGTCAATTAGCACCGGGTACTTAAAAAAATCGTTACCGCGAAAATTTTTTGAATGCTCTTGTGCAGTGAACCTCGATAATAGAAAATAACGGGTAAGGACCCGTTAAAGGGAAATTAGGGTCTAAGACAAAGTGTGCCTAAATGATTTGGCCTCAGGGCAGCTACTGGTCGGGTCGCAAAATATCTGCCGGCAAACGGCAGGATGTAAGGGGATCAGTGGGCAACCACTTTTCCAAATGGCGTTGAAGATGAATATTGGAAAACACGACGTCATGGCTGCTGCAATCGCAGCCACCTGTGCGGCCCTGATACCCGCGAACTCCTCCCAAGCCGGCGCGGAAATGTCGCCCGGCAATGTCTTTGGTGCTGCAACAATGGCCGCCAAAATTTCGGATGCGGCCACAACGAAAAAATTCACGGTTTCTACATTTGACCCGGCAAAGGCCTTGCTGATGCCGGTTTCGCGATTGCAGCTGGCCAGTCTGATGCCATTGCCCGGGCAGCGCCTGGAATGGCAACGCGGTCGTTTCAGCACGCAGGCGCTGTTGGATTTATCCCTGGCGGCACTACGGCGCGGCGAAGCAGCCCTGCCGCCGGTGTATTTGAGCCGGTTTCCCGACAACCTCGCGGATTTGCGCGACGCTAAGCAGCGCAAGGACATCTTTATCAAAACCGTTCTACCGCTTGTCCTGCGTGCGAATGATGAAGTGCGGGCGACCCGTCAACGCATGCTTTCACTGATCCGCCGAAAGCAGGAACAAGGCAATTTGTCGGCAAACGAACGTGCTTTCCTGAACCAGCTTGCAGCACAGTATGAAGTTGCTAACGGTGATCTTAACGAGTTGCAAAAACGTGTCGATGTCATTCCGGCTTCTCTGGCTCTAGCTCAGGGGGCCGAGGAATCTGGTTGGGGCACCTCGCGCTTTGCGCGCCAGGGCAACGCGGTGTTTGGGCAGCGTACCTTCCGCAAAGGTGGCGGTTTGGTGCCGACGGGGCGCGAGGCCGGTCAGAGCTACGAGGTTAAGGCATTCAGCAATCTATATACCTCGGTGTGTTCCTATATATTGAACCTGAACATCCATACCGCCTACAAAAGCTTTCGCCAGAAACGGGCGGAATTTCGCGTCGGCGGGGAGCCTCTGGACAGTCATGTCCTGATGGGTGCCCTGATGAGCTATTCCGAACGGGGACATAAATATATTGACACCATCCGGGTGATCATTCGGGCCAATCGTCTGGACGATTTCGACGATGTACGGCTGCTGTCTGATAACAGCGAAAATTCGCCGTCCTAAGGCAATCTGCCAGACGGCAGGCGAATTTAGCTAAACTAGCCGCCCCCCCTGTGCGTCGGTGCATCCAAGGGGGGGCGGCTCAGTTTTCGTTGCTGGGAATGTAAAACTGCCTTCCGAACCAGCGCCAGCGATTGCCTTCGGCTCTCAGTGTGCAGTTGATGCGGCCCCGGCCGGCGCCAAACGGTTTTTTCAAGCGGACTTCAAAGCGCCGGGTGCCCAGGCGTTCCAATTGGGCCGCGACGGATTGATTGGAGGCAAAGCAGGCAAGATTTGCCAAACTTCCGATACCTTCCATCACTGTAAAGCCAAAAGCAGGCGGATCGATGCCCCGTAATACGGTATCGGCGGGCAGCACGTCCTTGACCGGAAGAGGCAGAGCGTTGGACGCCATGCGAAAGCGCTCGACCGTGCCGTATTTCTCGTTCATGGCGAACCTAGGCAAGCCATAGGGAGCTTCTTCGGCATGGGCGACGCCGGAATGCTGGCCAAACGCGGCGACAAAGCCCGCCGCCCGTGCCGCCTGTATCTCCCGCAGGCCAAACTCGCCGTAGGGATAGGCCAGCAGGTCCGGCACGAATCCTAATTCGGCGCGAAACCGTTCATTGGAACGGGCCAGTTCGTCATCCAGCTTTTTTTGGCTGACGTCCGGCAGATGAGGATGGCTGCCGGTCTGGTTGCCAATGGTCGCGCCGCCGGCGACGAGAACCCGCAGTTGGTCCCAGGTCATATAGCTTGACCGCTTGGCATCAATGGCGTCGGTCGCCACGAACACAGTGAACGGGACACCCGCTTTAGCCAGCAGCGGCCAGGCCCTCTGGTGCAGCGAGATGAAGGCATCGTCTATCGTCAATGCGATGGTACGGTTCGGCAGGGGCGTCTTTTTGCGAAAGGCTGATATAATGTCGCGCAGGGGCATGACGTTATAGCCACCACCCGCGATTTCGGCCAAATGCGCTTCAAGTTGTTCAATTTTCACGCTGGTAGTGGGATAACGGACCACGCCGAAACGGTGATACATGAAGACCGTCGCCGATGTGATTTCCTCGCCCGCCCGGGTGGTCCTGGGCAGAACCTGCCCTACCAATATCAAGAGCAAGACCAAACCCAGGTTGACAGGCAGTTTGCCGTTCGGAAACCGTCCCACCATGAGGCAATATACGCCGCGCATGAATTGCATGATAGATGTACTACATGATAGATGTACTAAATGCACTCGATTAACGAAGTGTTTAATATACTTGGTTAATTTGGCCAACAATTCATATGCTAGACTATCCACGCCGATAATCTGGCAGTATAGGGTTTTGGTCGTTCCATTCGAGGAGATGACGATGAGCGGCATAGTAAATGATAAAAGCTTCAATAGCATATTCCGTGACGGGCGCAGCCATTCGGTCTGGCTGGACAAGCCGGTATCCGATGTCACCATACAAGCGGTCTATGACTTGTTGAGCCTCGGACCGACATCGGCCAATTGCTCACCGGCGCGGTTCACTTTCCTGAGATCGCAAGAGGCGAAGGATCGGCTGCGCCCTTATATAAGCGCCGGCAATTTGGACAAAACCATGGCCGCGCCCGTTGTCGCGATAGTTGCCCACGATCTTGCTTTCTGCAATAAGTTTGCAACCCTGTGGCCGGGCAATGATCAAGTGCGCGGCTGGTTCGAGGGCAATGAACAGAAAATTCAGGAAACGGCTTTTCGCAATGGTACTTTGCAAGGCGCCTATTTGATCATCGCGGCCCGTGCTCTGGGTTTGGATTGTGGGCCGATGTCAGGCTTTAATGCCGATGGGGTGAACAAGGAATTCTTTGCCGACACCACCTTAAGGGTGAATTTTCTATGCAATCTGGGCCATGGCGATCCAGGGGCGTTGCCACCGCGCAAGCCGCGGCTGGCCTTCACGGACGTGGCGGAAATAATCTAACGGAGCCGGCCTGTAACAAAGGTCCGGATGTGGCTTGGCCGTGCCCGTTTTAGCTTTCGATACCGCTCAGCAGGCCTGTTCCGCCGCGATTGCTTACGATGGAAAATTGTTGTCCCACTGCCATGAACTGATGGAGCGGGGCCAGGCGGAAAAATTACTGCCTATGATCGAGGCCGTTCGGGACCAGGCTGGAATAGGGTTTGAGGATCTGGATCTTATTGCCGTCACCATTGGCCCCGGCACATTTACCGGGGTTCGGGTGGGATTGGCGGCGGCGCGGGCCTTGGCGCTGGTACAGGATATCCCTGTTCTTGGTGTCGGCACCTTGGAACTATTGGCCCAAGGGGCGCTGCGTGCGGCGTCAAATGCAGCCCTGCAGGCATTTGCGCCGGCGCCTGGTGAAGGCATGATAGCCGCGATCGATGCCCGTCGCGGCGAGCTCTATGTACAAACCTTCGACGCCGCCGGTCAGGCCGTGACAAAGGCCGCGGCGGGCCCAGCCAGCCCGGAATTTGCCCCACCCGGTCAACCGGCCGGCCTCATCGTCGGCACCGGGGCGGCCTTATTACAGGCGGTCCTGCCTGATTGGCGGTTGGCGCGCGGGAACCAACAACCCGATGCCGCGGTGCTGGCTCTGGCCGCGGAAGCATGGCGCCACCGCGCCGGCATGCAGCCACCGGCACCCTTGTATCTGCGGGCGCCGGATGCGCGAATGCCAGGTCAGGTTCCGCATTCGTCGCTCATTCCGGGGCCATGAATTTCAAGGTTTTAGCGGCTGATGCGGCCTGTTGCCGGTTATTGGCGGCGTTGCACGGCCGGTGTTTCTCAGAGGCATGGAGCGACGACGCCTTCGCGGGCCTGATGGCTATGCCCGGCGCGTTTGCTTTGCTTGTCAGCCCGGAAGGAGGGGAAATTTCTCCCCCCATCGGTTTCGCGCTAGCCCGGATAGCAGGCGGCGAATGTGAAATCATCACCATTGGCGTGTTGGCGGCACATCGCGGCGTAGGTGCAGGCAACTGCCTGTTGCGCGCGACGGCATCGCGGGCCAGGGAGTTGGGCGCGGCGGAATTGTTGCTGGAGGTCGCCGAAAATAATGTGGCGGCCATGGCCCTATATCGGGCCGCCGCTTTCGTGCCAGTGGGACGCCGCAAGGATTATTACCGCGACGCCAACGGTGTCGCGACGGATGCCATTGTGATGCGCCGTTCCCTAATACCACCTTGCGCTGATAGGGACCCATAGAGATCGTCTCCGCGCGCCCTTGGATAGGAGAGGAGGCGCCGGCGATGCGGGACATCGTCACGCCTTCACGACGCCATCCGAGGGTTCGCGGAGACGACCGGAACGGCGGCAAGACCCAACATTAGGCTTTTTCCAATACCAATAAATGGGGGCCATCGGGATTGCTGGCATCTTCCGGGCCTAGGGATATGATCTGGTGGCCATGTTCACGCACGGTACGCGGTACGTTCTGCAGCGGCTCCGCGCCCTGCAATCGTACGGTGACCTGTTCGCCACTAGACAATTTTTCAATTAATAGCTTGGTGCGAACAAATGTCATCGGGCAAATCTGATCAGTTATATCCAAAAAATGCTTGATTCTTTTGTTGTTCATTATCAATACCCCAAATACTAAACGTATCGCTGCAGCATAAATTTTTTGGTGTTGCGCAAATGACAATAAAAATCTAGGATCACGACTGCATTATAAATTTTCTGCATTTGAGATCATCTGATTTTCTTGGAGGAACTGGTTACATGGCTGAACAGGGCGCCGATCTTAGTGAACTATTGACGCTGACCGTTGATATTGTTGCGTCCCATGTATCAAACAACGGTGTTCCCGTCAGTGAATTACCACAATTGATTCAACACGTGTATACGGCATTAGCGGAACTTGGCAAGGAAGCGGCGCCAGTGGCTGAAAAACCGCAACCGGCCGTGCCTATACGCAAGTCCATTACGCCTGATTACATTTTCTGCCTGGAAGACGGCAAGAAATTGAAAATGCTGAAGCGGCATCTTAAAACCGCCTATGATATGACCCCTGACCAGTATCGCGAACGCTGGGGCCTGGCATCGGATTATCCCATGGTGGCGCCAAATTACGCCGAGCAGCGGCGGGATTTGGCTAAAAAAATTGGTCTGGGCACTTCGCGAAGCCGCCGTAGCGTCGTTTGATCGTGCTTCGGCACTGGTTTCGACACTGGTATCGCCAACCGGCCGGAGATTAGCCAAGGATGCCCGGTCAGATCGAACGGCTTTGCATAGAGCGCGGTCTGCGGATGACCGGGCAGCGCAAGTTGATCGCCAGGGTCTTATCAGAGGCAAACGATCATCCGGACGCCGAAGAAGTCTATTGGCGGGCCAGCAAGCTGGACCCGAAGATATCCATCGCCACCGTCTACCGCACCCTGCGCATATTTGAGAATTCGGGTATTCTTCAGCGCCTGGATTTCGGTGGCGGGCGGGCCCGTTTCGAGGGCGCGGAAAGCGACCATCACGATCATCTGATCGACAGCAGCAGCGGCAAGGTAATCGAGTTCCAGAATGCGCGGTTGGAAGAGTTGCAGGAGCGAATAGCCCATGATTTGGGCTATCGCCTAGTTGGCCATCGCATGGAACTGTATGGCGTCCCACTGCAACAAGACGGCGCCCCCAAGGATACGGATAGTGGCGGCGATGACAGCGCTAGTTGATCTACCCTGGCCATGCCCAGCCGCGGCGGGCTTATCAGCGGAAAGGCTAACAGTTGACGGCGGCGTGACTTCTTGACTATTTGCCCCTGATTGATAGTGTTTTGCCTGATAACATAGTGTGGAGCGCGATAAGGGAATGAACCAACATCGCCAGCGCCCGGATTTGATCCGAGCGCGCGGGTGCAAGAGCAATTGCAGGCGCCAGATAAGGCGTGAATTTTTTCGCGAGTTAATGTGCGGCCGCAATTGCAAACGTATTTGGCCTCCCTTGCCCCGATTATTACTTGCCTAAAAATCTTTTTATACGCACCTATGGGTGCCAGATGAATGTCTACGATTCTGCACGCATGGCGGATGTTTTGGCGCCGCTGGGCTATGCCCGGGTGGATGGGCCGGAGCAGGCTGACATGATCATCCTTAATACCTGCCATATTCGTGAAAAAGCGGCCGAAAAGGTATATTCGGAACTGGGCCGGTTACGCGATTTAAAGCAGCAGCGGGCCGCCGAAAACCCTGATGCACAGCCACCTATCCTTGCCGTGGCAGGTTGCGTGGCCCAGGCGGAAGGGGCGGAAATGCTGGCCCGCGCGCCATTCCTGGACATCGTTTTTGGCCCGCAAACCTACCATCGTCTGCCCGAAATGATCGCCCGGGCCGAACGCGCCACGTCTCAAGGGTGGCAGGGCGGTGGACGCAATGGCGGTCGGGGTGCCGGGGTGCTTGACACGGAGTTTCCTGTCGTCACTAAATTTGACCATCTGTCTAACGCCGCCGCCAGTACTGGCACTATGGCCGGGGCAGGATGCTCAGCTTTTCTGACCATTCAGGAAGGCTGCGACAAGTTCTGCACTTTCTGCGTCGTGCCCTATACCAGGGGCGCGGAATTCTCCAGGCCTGGCCTGGCGGTTTTGGTGGAATGCCGCGGACTGGTTGATGCCGGAGTGCGCGAGGTCACTTTGTTGGGCCAGAACGTCAATGCCTATCATGGCGTCGCGCCGAATGGCGGGACCTGGGACCTGGCCGAGTTGATTGTACAACTGGCCAAGATTGAAGGCTTGACCAGAATTCGTTACACAACTTCCCATCCCCGCGATATGAACGAGAGGCTATATGCTGCCCATGGCGATTGTGACAAGTTGATGCCCTATATGCATCTGCCAGCGCAATCGGGGTCGGACCGCATACTGGCGGCCATGAACCGCGGCTATACCGCCACCGAATATCTATCTAGTGTCGCGCGCCTGCGTCAGGCCCGCCCCGACATCGCGATCTCAGGCGACTTCATCGTCGGCTTTCCCGGTGAGAGCGAGGCGGATTTCGAGGCTACCATGGAGCTGGTGCGTGCGGTCAACTATGCCCAGGCCTATTCCTTCAAATATAGCGCCCGCCCGGGTACGCCGGCGGCCTTGCTGGAGACACAGGTGCCCGAAGACGTCCGGGCCACGCGGCTGCAGCGGCTGCAGACGCTGTTGGACAGCCAGCAACAGGCTTTCAATCGGCAAATGGTGGGGCGGCGCATATGCCTGCTGCTGGATCGCCGGGGCCGGCGGCCCGGCCAATTGGTCGGCCGCAGTCCCTATATGCAGGCTGTCCACCTTAATGGGCCCGCGACGATGCTGGGCCAATTGGTGGACGTGGACATTACCGCCGCCCACGCCAACAGTCTCGCTGGGCAATTGGTGGGTCAAGTCCTGCACGGGGGCCCTGAGCGGGCAACGCAGTCAGCGCCGGCAAATGTGTCGGGCAGCATGGAGCAGATAGTTTGAGTATGGCAACAAATAGTGGCGACCCAGCCTTGGTGATTGATTTCGATGACACCCGGCTGTTGGCGCCGCTGTTTGGCGAACATGATCGTCATTTGGCCCGTATAGAACAACGGTTGAGCCTCTCCCTGGTGCCGCGTGGCAACCGGGTTGCCATTCTGGGCGAGGAGCACTCTGCCCGCGTTGCCAGTGCTGCCCTGGAAGATCTCTATCAGCGCCTAAAAGACGGCCTGGAGGTTACCGTGGCGGATGTGGATGGCGCGGTACGCATGGCCGAGGCGCAGTCGACCGATGAGGCGGCGTCCCCACCCCCCACCGAGGCGCCGAAATCCCGGCGCCGGCGCGACGGCAAGCCGGCGGAAGATGATTCAGTCCCGCAACGGCGCACGACCGGATCGGAAGATACCCTAATACGCACCCAGAAACGGCTGATTACGCCGCGCTCTCCGAAACAGGCGGCTTATGTCAACGCCATGCGTCATCATGACCTGGTTTTTGGTCTGGGCCCGGCCGGCACCGGCAAAACCTATCTAGCCGTCGCCATCGCGGTTTCTATGCTGTTGGAGGAACAAATAGAGCGTATCATCCTGACCCGGCCAGCCGTGGAGGCGGGCGAGCACCTGGGCTTTTTGCCCGGCGCCTTGGAAGAAAAAGTCGATCCCTATATGCGGCCCATGTATGACGCTCTGTATGACATGATGCCAGGCGACCGGGTCGTGCGGCGCCGTGACGCGGGTGAAATCGAGGTTGCGCCCCTAGCTTACATGCGCGGACGTACGCTGTCCAATGCCTGTATTATCCTGGACGAGGCGCAAAATACCACGACCGTCCAAATGAAGATGTTCTTAACCCGTTTGGGCGAAAATAGCCGCATGGTGGTTACCGGTGATCCCAGTCAGGTTGATCTACCCGCTGGAACCCGGTCGGGTCTGCGGGACGCGATCGAGGTTCTGCGGGGAATTGATAGCATTAAGATTATTGAATTTAGCGCCGACGATGTGGTCCGCCATCCCCTGGTGGCCACTATTGTGCGGGCCTACGAAGCCCAGGGCAACGGTTCCTGATATTAGGTACGTGTCACGCAGGACGACAGCATGGGTCCTAATTCGCCAGCCGCACCCATGGGGCCGGCGGTTTGGCCGAGACACAGGAAGCTTTGCGCAAGGCAGCCAGCGTTGCCCTCGCCGATGACCGTTGGCGGCCCTTGGCAGATGCGGCCGCCGTGGCTGGTTTCTTAGTGTTGACGACCCTGTTTCTGATCCAGCCTGGCGGTGGCAACTTTGTGCGGCCGGCCGTCGATACCCTGGCCCTGAGCGTTTTTTATAACCGAGTTGACTATCCACCCACGGCGAACCCCTATGGTTCACCCCACAAAGGCGATGCAAATAAAGATGCAAATAAAGATCATCGTGTCTACCCCCTGCCCGGCGTGGCTGATTGATCTGCCTGAGGCGGTCACCACCGCGCAAGCGGCCGTATCGGCGGTCATAGCGGATGCGGGGCTAGCACATCCGATGATCGAAATCGGCGTGACCTTGACCGATGATGCAGACTTACGCCGGCTTAATCGGAAATACCGGCAACAGGATAAACCTACCAATATACTGTCCTTTACCGGAGACACGGCCTTTGACCCAGCCTTTGACCCTGCGAACGTGGCGCCTTTGCTGCTTGGCGATATTGTTCTGGCCCATGGGGTGGTCGGGGCCGAGGCCCGGGCGCAGGGCAAGACGATGTTTGCTCATTATTGCCACTTGCTGGTTCATGGTAGCCTGCATCTGTTGGGTCAGGACCATAGTGACGAGGGAGACGCCAAGGCGATGGAAATACGGGAAGTCGCGATCCTTGCCAGCATAGGCATTGCCGACCCCTATCAGGTCATGGACCTATCAGCCAACGTGGACAAACCTGCATCAGTGGACCTGAAATGAACGATCCATCAGCCTCCAACCTACCTGGCAAACCGCGAAACGGCGGCAAGGCCGAAACTGAAGGCGGTGGTTTTCTGCACTGGC
>Ga0310124_10001463_pt1 | contig 16454 bp, 11 predicted proteins | sample CB11b_AW_Bot5_MG_FD_203507 | JGI IMG/M metagenome (GOLD analysis project Ga0310124, IMG submission 203507) | Marine microbial communities from Western Arctic Ocean, Canada - CB11b_AW_Bot5 | ecosystem: Environmental > Aquatic > Marine > Oceanic | place: Canada: Western Arctic Ocean | collected... | reverse complement strand
CGGAAGCTAAACGGTTGTACGTGTCAGGATGAACCAATTCCTCGGCTACAGCCCACTTGAACATCCGTTTGATACGATCAATGTTTTCATTGATGTATCGTCGGCCGTTGCCTCCCGCCACGAGCATCTGACGAATTGCCTTGAGCCGTTTTGGCCCAAAATCGTCTGTAGGGATGTCGCCATAGTACTGGCGGAGCAATTTGAGGATTCTGCGACTGCGATGCGTTTGTTCTGAGGACTTGCCATAATACGCTTGCACATGCTTGAAATACGCTGCAATTAGCTCAATCACTGTCGTCTGGATGTCTTGATTGAGTTGTGCTTCGGTACTAGGTCTGCCGGCAGCCAGCCATTCAGCGATTAGCCGGTCATACTCGATGTGGCTGGCCTTACTGTTGTAGCGTCCCAGATGGTGAACGTGACCACAGATATCAACCACGGCGTAACAGTTCCCCCCAACGGTTTTTTTACGATACTTGGGGACAATGTTGACGTGACGGGGCATGTGCTTCTCCTTAAAACGACAATTGTCGTTTTTCTTGTTGGGAAACACACCGCACCGCGGACCATCCGCAGGTATCTAACTTTAGAATTCAGTGCGACTTATAACCAATGGGCGACACGGGATTTGAACCTGTGACCTCTGCCGTGTGAAAGCAGCGCTCTAACCAACTGAGCTAGCCGCCCGAGAAAGGTAGTTTAGCTCATCTGGTCATCCATCTTCAAGACGTATGGCCAACACGGGTGATTCAGCATATCAACCAATCGCTTGCATCAGGCATCTGACGCACAGCTCCAGTGGAACTGGCAAACTACCGTTTCACTCCAGGAGTTCCACGGGTTGTATCTTTCAAGAAGTTTCGACCTGCGGAGATACAGACCCGGCAGCGTCAAGATCTGGATTCTTCAGATTCTTCAGGTTCGCGAGGAGGAGGCTCGAACTTCGGGGCCGTCGGTTCGTCGTAATCGCTAAAGGGTTCCGTGGTGCTGCCGATATCGCTGTTGCCGATATCGCTGTTGCCGATATCGCTGTTGCCATATCGAGGTTCCTCAAGCGACGACACATCGAGTTCCGACTGGATATCGCTCAGCCCGCGGCGGAACTGGTTGTAGCTTTTTCCCAATGACCGCGCTACCTCGGGCAGCCGTTGACCAAACAACAACACAGCAATCACGCCGATAATTACAAACTCGCCCATCCCTAAACCAAAAAACATCTTAATGCCTCACCAAACAATCAAGGATCCATGCCGATTTCGTCTAGAGATTTCACAGGCCCAACTGCCACCGCACCAACACGTGTTTGTTAACGCTTGTACACACCCTCGCTAGGAAGACTCATCCGAGCGGTTGGATTCTGGCTCGTCGTCACCGGAAACCGTAGGCGGGTCGCTATCATCAACGATTTCTCGAGTTCCCTTCTTAAATTCGACAATACCCCGACCCAGATTTCTCATCACACTAGGAAGACGACTGCCAAATAACAAGAGAACAATCACGGCGACAATTAACAGCTCGGGAATCCCCGGCATACCAAATCCAAATAATACGCTCATCGTTATACCCTCACACCGTAGGCACGTCGCTATCATCGACGATTTCTCGAGTTCCCTTCTTGAATTCGACAATGCCCCGCCCCAAATTTCTCATCACGCCGGGAAGACGACTGCCGAATAACAAGAGCACAATCACTGCTACAATTAACAGTTCGGGAATCCCGGGCATACCGAACCCGAATAACGCATTCATCGTAACACTTTCACAAAGTAGGATGAGTGGCGCATATCAATCCGCAATCAACGCAAGGTACACACCTCTTGGGGCCCTCTTCACGTGGCAGGATGACGCACCTTGCCAGTCGAACAGCAACCCACGACTACTCTTAATTTTAACGCCGTCTACGAAGGGCTGTCAAACCGCAAATGAGGCACCCTTGGTGAAATTTCAAACGGTTTACAGGTTCACAATGCGGGAAACATGGCAACCGCTTGCTTAATGCGCAATAGGGACTGTGGCAAATTATTCTTAATCAGGTGTCCATAGAAAATCTATCAGCCGTCTTTTCCTGACACAGACCGCTTGAATTAGCGATAAATCTTCTAGTTCAGATGGGTCACCTGAGCCGACACTAAAACCTGAACATCTTTCCCGCTTTCCCCTCGTCCCACGATTAGAGCAAGCCAAGTCTGTGAGCAAGCCGTTGTCCAACGATCGTTTGTTATGAGCCAGGTTAGTTATTGGTCGCATAACGATAGTAAACTTCAAGGCAAAGTGCTCCCAGCGCCGTCGTGTAAGCACGGCCACCGTGCGCTCCCCACACGGTCACTGGATCCCAACTTCCAGCCGCATCACCCTCGGTGCGCTGTGTCTGCAATAATCGCTCGGACATGGCCTGATTCCACAACTCCCAACGTTCACCTCCCAATTGTGATAACGACAGTGAAGCATAATACCAGTAATAAAAATTATCAGTACCACTGCCAGGCACTTCCCCTAGCAAAGAGTCCGTTGCCTCACGCAATTGAGCATCGTGTGAATTCACCCCCAACAACAACCGACAGGCCAAGGCTTCAGCCGTCATCGTCACCGACGGCCGTTCCTGGGGCCGATAGGCTGCCAGACCACCAAACTCTCCTGCCTCCGCGGCGCTGAGGAACCGCTCCATCCCAGTTTGAGTTCTGGGCGGTATCGCGATCCCCGCCTGCTCGGCAGATTTGAGCGCCATCAACTGCCAACCGAATTGACTCATATCGCCACGGTCGCCAACGCGGTACCGCCAACCACCATTCGTCTGGTGCTGGGCAGCAACTGTGTAGTGGATCCCTTTTTTTAAATATGGCAGCATTCGTTCGTCACCCGTCATGGCATAGGCTTCTCCAACCGCCATCAGTGCCATCCCATGGCAATACATTCGTGCATAGAGACGGGCATGTCCGGCCAGACTGCCATCGCTTGTCTGATTACGTAACAAATATTCCAAGCCCAATTGAACGTTCTTTCGATAGGGACCTTCCAAATGGGTATGACCTGCACCCAAAAAAGCCAAAAGTGCCAGCCCGCTGATGCCTGTATCTGCCATGGCACCTGACCCATTCCGATTCCGACCATCCACTTGCGCCTCGCGTCCGGCCCCTAGCAAATCCGCGTCCCATCGTCCACCTTTGCTTTGGTGTCGATCGAACCACTTGAGAGCCGATTTGACGGCATGCTCTGTTCGACCACTCGAACCGCGCTGACTTGCCAAATCATCTCGATTTTCCAATTGGCGCCAGCGGTAAAGTTGCGGTAGCGATTTACCGTTAGCCAGGCGTCCCTTACCCGTAACCCCTTTCGCATTTCGGTCACCCGCCGCTGGAATCGCTGCCGGTTCAGCCGCGTTTTGAATCCGGTGAATGGCCGGTTTGGCACTGGCCACTCCAGCCGTCGCTGCAACTCGCTGCGAGTCATGATCCCCGGACTCTTGATCAACCAGCCCGGTCAAACTGTCAGACGGCTTTGTCATGTTTGCCAGTTCAACCAAACGTTCCAACATCGCTGGATCTTGCCCCGAGGCCTGAAAATACTCGGACTCCTGGTCCACTGCTTCAGTAACACGACTGGGTTGGTCAACAACCACCGCTCGTTCAAGTGGATCGGCTGCAGGCAATACCAGCTCCTCCTGTTGATCATGATTCGATTGCAAAGCCTCTTGTTCTAATGGAACCGCCGGTTCAACCTCCTGAGGCGGGCGGAAAGCAGCGGGTAGCGCCGGCAGCGGACGCTCAATATCCGACGGTCTTACCACGTCACTCACAACGTGGCTCATTGCCATTTTACTCTCATTCTGGAGATCCGAAGGTACAGGCTGGTCAACAACCGGGGCCCGCGCCAAACCTTCGGCTGGAGGTGCCGGTATTTTCTGAAATCGTTCCCACGCCTGTCGCTCTCGGCTCGATTCATACTCCAGCGACTCCGTATCCTCATTGGCCACGACGGCAATCCGGAGTTCGTCCCGAAATGGCATTGCGGGAATTTCACTGAAAAACCGGGTCGTGTAGGCATATCCCGCCAAAAGTAAATGTGCCAGTACCGACAAGGCGACGCATTTCGACATCGGCTTCGCCTGTCCCCACCGGGTCATCATCAGAATGATCAGGGCTAACGACAATACACCCAACCCACACCACAAGATGATCAGCAAGGTGCGAGTTTGTGTAAGCCAGTCAATGATGTGGAAGAATTCAAATAACATGGATAAAACGACATGAGATGCTGGATGTTGGAAGCTTTGACCTTCTCTGTTTCCTAACGCTTCAACCTGACAGATATTCCCATTTCTGAAATCCCGGCCTGGCGGCAGGCAGTAAGCACCGTTGCCACATTTTGAAACGGCCCCTGCGCGTCGCCTCTGACCAACACGCCCAGCTCCGGGAATTCCGACCGTGCGGCTGTCAGTTGAGATATCAACTGTTCGGTTGTCACGGCCTGCCGATCCAAAGTAATCACACCATCTCTTTGGACATTGATCACTTTTTTCTCTGGCGCAGCAGTCAATGCCACCGTGTTACTCACTTCCGGCACTTGTAGACCTATCTTGCGTTCCAGCTCGGTGAACTTGGTCCCCACCATGAAAAAGATAATCAACAAAAACACGATATCGATCATCGGTGTCATGTTCAAAGACGGCTGTTCATCTATATGAGTTTTAAGTGGCATGTTATCACGCGGCTTTACCGGTACTTTTGTTGTGAGCTGAGTTTTGTTTTTCGCCACCCTGCCAGGCATCGCCTGCAATCATACCGACAACCTGCTGGCCCAAAGCGTCGATCTGAATAATCAATTGATCGACCCGGCTAACAAAGAACAGATAAGCAATCAGGGCAGGAATAGCGACCGTTAGGCCCGCAGCGGTGGTCAACAGAGCCTGACTGATGCCCGCGGCCAACAATTCTGGCCGTCCCATCGCATCTGCGGTAGCAATGGAATTGAACGCTTGAATCATTCCGACCACTGTGCCAAGCATCCCGAGCAACGGACTGATGGTGGCGATCCCGTTGAATAATCGCAGATAACGCCGTAAATGATTAGTAACACGTTCACCCGAATCGATGATCGCCTGTTCTACTTCGACAGAGGAGCGACCCCATTTCTTGATAGCCGCTGCAAAGACCTCAGCAACCGGGCTCCCATTTTCTTCACAGCGTGCCAGGGCATCTTCAGGACCAAGCTGTTTTTCACGAAGCTGAGCCAGGAGTCGTTTGACAAAGGGTCGCGGTACCACTCGTCCGCGCCGCAGACTGATGGCCCTTTCAAAAACAAACAAAAACACCAGGAATGAACAAATCCCGATCGGATACATGAGAGGCCCGCCATCGACAATTACCTGCAATAGATTTTTGATCGGGATGGGATCGTCGATCGCCACCGGCGCCGTCCTTGAGTTATTTGCGGTTGCATCTACGGATCGAGACGTTGTCCCAGTCTGAGCGGTCTTTTGCGCTCGAACGACGGCGGGCAATTGCACGACAAGCAAAGCCAGTATCACGAACAAGCCAACCCATACGGGATAACTGCTTGGCCGCTTTACTTTCCCCATAACCTGTTTCAATAGCATCGTTGCACCTTACCTTTTAGCCTTCAGCCCTTGCCGACGATTGATCCACCGTCTCCCGAAGCAATTTGGATGCTTCTACGGCATAAGTTGAATCAGGATATTCATTGAGCAGGCGGGCGTACAATCGAACCGCCTCCGACCGACTACCTTGGATCTCGTAACATTTACCCGCCTGCAACAAACCAGCGGCCTGCCAATGCGGAAAATCGTAAAGAATCTCGACCCGCAGGTAAGCACGAATTGCCTCTTCATAACGCTGCTGATGCAGATAGCTCTCACCAATCATCCATTGTGCCATGGCAGCCGTTTCGGACTTGCCACCAACGGGTGATCCAATGACTTGTCCGTACGCCTCCCGCGCCGATTGAAAACTGGCCTGGCTGGCCAGGCAACGACCCAGCAAATAATCGACTTCGTACATCTGGCGGTAATCGGGATACTTCTCACGCACCTCCAATACCTTGTCGTAGGCCTCCGACCATTGACGTCCCACCGCCAGCAGCTGTGCCTGCCGCAGGGGAATCACCGCAGTCCAAGGATCGCTACGCTCGGAAAGCTGCTGCTCGAGGACGACGAATCGCTCGGACGCGTCGTCATAGACATCGCGCTGGTAAAACGATTCGGCGATCCAGAATTCGGACTGTAGACGAAGAGCACTTTCTGGATACTGCTGCAAGAGCTGCTCCAATGGTTGCGGAACGTCCTCCCAGCGATTGGCAAACACGGCAACCTGTCCCTGTAAATACAGGGCATGCTGCTTGATGTCGTCTTTACATTCTCCCTCTTCTAAACGCTGCAAAATCTCTGCCGCCTCAGCGAGCTTTTTCCGCTTGGTCAGCAGCTCCGCCAGACGATACGTTGCATCACACCAGTAGGCACTTTTCGGATGATGGCGATAGATCTCAGCAAAGGCTTCCTTGGCCTCGTCATCACGATTGACATCGATCAAGACCCATGCCCGTTGATACAAGGCCTTGTCGAGCAAAGGGGACTCCGGCCGATCTGCAATCAGTCGTGATAATTCCTTTTCAGCTTCCGTAAACTGATGCAGGTTTATATGAACGCGTGCGGTCCCTAATAAAGCGTCGTCCGCATGTTGGCTGTCTTCATGATGCTGGCCAACCCACTGGTAACTTTTTAATGCTTGTGTGAAATCCTCGACCTTTTCTAACGAGCGGCCCCGCATGACAGATGCCTCGGCAGCTCGATCACTTTCCGGATGAGTGTCGATCACGCGCTGAAAGGCCTCAGCTGAATCCTCCCATTGACCTTTATCCCACAGGGTCCACGCCAGTCCGAAAAGCCCTCGCGCGGATATTTCTGGCGAACGGTTATCACCTGCAAGCCGGTCGTAGAGTCGCTCTGCCCAAGCTCGTTGCCCTTTGGTCAAGGCGATGTCCGCCAATTGGACAATCATCTCACTGGGGTCATCATCCGGGTGAAGCCGCCTGTGATCATCCAACACACGGCCCGCTTCGTCCCAACGCTGTAAGTGGGCCATTGCCAGTGCCAGATCCACACGACAACTGGCAGCATCCTCACCAGCGGGATTTCCATCCAAATACTCAGAAAGAGGAACGATTGCCTCTTCATAGCGTTCCAAACCGATAAGTCCATTGGCCCGCGCCACCAGCATTCCACGACGCAAACCGACTGGCACACTTTCAATTTCAATATCGCTCAGTTGTTCCAATGCCAGGGCAGGTTGCTTTTGCCCCAGGAAAGCAAGGCTCAACAAATACCGCGTGGTGTTCCGATCTCCCTCGCCTTGGTCTTTTGAGTTCGATAACTGTTGCTGAAGCAGTCGGACCGCCTCATCAAATTGGCCTCGTGCCAGCAGCGATCGCACCTGTATTTGCCGTACGCGCCCCAACAAGGGGCTATCAAGAAATCGGTCTTCGAACTGGCCAACCAAAAAATCCAGTTGTTCAGCGTCACCAGCGTTCACGAGCAAAGAGATCCGACCTTCGAGACTGTCATCAGCCCATTGGCTCGCTGGCCATTTCCGGAGCACTTGCTCCCATCCGTTACGGGCTTTTTCTATCTCGCCCGCCTGTCTCCACGAATCGGCCGCATAATAGACGATCGCCGCACTGAGTCGATGATCCGGGGATGACTGTGCCAGTTGGTCCAGCACTTGGGCCGCATCCAGCCACTTTTCCTGGGCCCGTAAAGCCATGGCCTTCCAATAGAACGAATAAGGCAATATATCGCTGCTGGGAAAGTCAGACTGAAACATGTCCAATTCCCTGATCGCCTGTTCGAATTGACTCGAGTTGTAACGGATCATCGCGATTTGAAATCGCGCGTCATCGGCCAACCAATGGTCTTTTAGACGAGCTGCCTCCGCGTAATGCTCAGCGGCACGATCCACGTTGCCTACAAGCTGATCGGCTTGGGCCAATCCAAAACGCGCATCAACGACCAGTTTCCCTTCGGGAAACTGTTGTAACGATTCACTGAACCATCGCCGAGCATTCGCAGCATCTCGGCGTTCCATAGCGATTTGACCGAGGTAGGTGAGGGCAAACGCATTTTTTGGATCCTGCGGATGCCGTTCGTTAAATTTCGTGAGAATTCGCTGCCCGTCATCCAAGCGTTCGGTCAGATAGGCAATTTCTCCGCAGCGAAACAACGCCTGCCGGTGATAATTGTTACCCAGATCGCTACTAAGTACTGACTCGTAGTGCGTTCGTGCTTCCTCGAAACGATTCAACTGTACGAGGGCTTCTGCAGCCAGAAATCGGGCTTTGGTGGCATGGACGTGCTGAGGATGATGTTCCAAAAACTGCAGGAACTCGTCGGAAGCTAATTGCCACCGAGATGTCGAGTAATGACCCGACGCTACCCGAAACTGGTCATCCCCTTGATCGCCACGAACAAGCTGATCCGTCGCGAACATGAGCAAAACCGCCGTGACCATCCTTGCTGAGCGATTGTCCATCCTGTTTCACCGCACGTAAGTCATGCGTCCGGTTGATCGAAGCATCCTGCAAACATCCTATCGTAACGCTCTCCTGGTCGAACAAGCAAGATAGACCTGTTACGGTTCGTCTGTCGTGCCGGTTCAATCCGATCAGGTTCGCTCAAAAAAACCAGCGACACTGCTAGCAACTCCAGAGAGCCTGGCTCGGGAAATGGACGACATCACGGTTTCCGATACCCGAAAACGGTATTACTAGGTATGTCTTAACTTCGCGAAATGAATCCAAGAGCAGCGCTTTATGGTCATCGGACAGCAAGAGTTGCCGTCATAACAGAAAAAAAGAAACACCTCATCTCGTCTGACAAATTTTAGCAGGTGCACCACAGTACTTCTATCAGATAGTCAAAAGCCGTTGAGAAATCGAAATTCTCAACGGCAAGTCCCCGGTCTTGCGCTTTCCAAAGATTACGAGTCCGATTACTGCTGATAATTCGAGTCGGGACCTCCATCCACATTTCCAACGACATGCAGATGGTTGTGGTCGATATAAACAACCTCAACGGAGTCTTCATCAACGGTTCGATAGGGAACCGGCCATCCCACCCACGTCGTTTCTGAATAATAGATAGTGCATTTGTAGTGAGCGTGGTGCTGTGCGGCAGGACCAACCAGCGGATAAACGCGAGGCGGGTCGAAATAGTCAGCGATCTTGGTTTTCACAATTCGCACATTATTTCGCTGCCGCTCGAACAACAAGGGAAGGCCTCCTTCGATGGGATGAGCCTTTTCAAGTGCTCTCATGACTTCATCATCACTGGGTGCATCCAGTGCTTTCACTTCCTGGCCACGAGTGATCGGTCCTAAAATCGGCACGCGGTCGTAACGTTCTTTTTCCCAGAACTGATCCTCTTCCTGGTCCTGAAAATAGGGACTCACCGGTATGGGTACCGATAGCAGGCCTAAATTGGGACCTCGTGTGGCAAACGTGAAGCAACCAGTGTTGGTCACTGCCGCCACTGCAACTAACAAATAGGCACAAGGTAACAGATGGATCCGTGACACGGGACAATTCTCCCAGACGTTGGAAATCCGCAAAGTTCAGCCGACAGGAGTGAACAACTCTGCTGGCCATACGAGGTAGATATCGTGTTAACCTGGGGAAAACTTTCGGATATTTCTGAATTTATCGAAAAACAATCCTGGGGGATTACTTTTGCGTGAAATCCAACATCCACCAGCCATCATCCCATTCCAGGCTAACCTTACGCCATCCAAGTGGAACCTGGGGATACGGATAAAATGGGCCAATGTAGGGCCATGCTGCTGCGGAATGCTGACGTGGATAGGTCACCGCTGCGTAGTTTGGCGATGCAGCATAGCTGGGCCAGGCATAGCCCGGAAGATTTGGATGATCGTAACGGGCGCGAGGAATACCGCCTCCGGCAATCGCTCCGGGGGCATGCGCCGGTGCCGGTGAATTGGGTACCGGATGATAATTGGCAACCGGCGCAACGGGTCGCCGATGCTGTCCAAATTGATTGAGCGTGGTAGCAGGTGCGTACGGTACCGGCTGACGCCTCGCAATTTGCTGAGGTGCCATAGGCAATTGAGGATAGCCAGTTCCATCTCTAGCAATTTCTCTCACGTTCGGGTTGCCTTGCAAGACGGTTGAACGTTGCGACGCTCCTGGCCTCATTTGTTGGCGCATTTTCGGATGGACCGTTGAGTTCTGGACAGTCGTAGAATTCTCGACAATTGGTGAGTTCCCAGCCGTTGACTTCTCGCTAATTACTGCTGAATTCTGGTTGAGATGATTCTGGCGGATATTGTTGTACAATGCAGTCTCAGTCAACCGCTCCGCTGGACGTTGGGCAACCGATGGCGAATCTTGAACTTGTGCAGGTTTGTCGATTGGCTTGGAAAGTTCTACATCTGTCGGTGCATATCTTTGCTGCGTGCTTTCAGAAGCAGCAGCTATCTCCGGCGCTTCCTTGACTACTGACGCCTCCTTGGACACATTCTCGTCGCCCGTTTCCACAAAATCCAAATCTGTCGATGTACTGTTAAAACTCCACTGCGCGCCCTGAGCGACCTTCGAACTGCGAGATGGCTGCTCTGCTTCTGAAAATGGAGCAACGAACTCGGTTAACACCACGTCACTTTGCGACTCCGACGGTTCATCTTTGGGTTCGTACAAGAGGCCCTTCTGGAGTCTGGCAAACGCCGCCCCAAACAGCCCTCGCCCACTGGGTTGCGACTGTGGTGATGCAATCGGTGGCGTCTGGACCGGAATGTCTTCTGCGAAAGTTGGACGATCGCCGATAATTTCAGGTTGCACCTGCTTAGGCGAAACGGTCACCGGGATAATCTTTAGCTGATTCATCACGTCAACCACGCCACTTTGACGTTGAGCGAGTTGTTCAACGAGCAATTGCTGCTTTGCGTCATTAACTTGACCATTGAGCCAAACACGACCATTCTCAACCGTGATGTTGATGTTGAAACCGCGCAGATTACCCTGCTCCTGCTGGGTCTTAAGCTCAGAACGGATACCGCTGGCAACTCGCGTATCGTCGGCTTGGACAACTAGCGGCACAAACAGGACCACAGTTACGATGACCAATCGAAATTTAAACTGACGCATGATTTTCCCCTCTGAATGCCTGAATTCACTAGAACCTGAGCGCTGCAACGCCCAAGCGCTACGTCAATGGCGGATGTATGGGAGGACCCAGCATTTCGGTCAAAGAATCGGTCCGGCTGCGGATCCTCCCCCCAGCGCAACCATGACCTCAGAATTCATTTTCCTGCTACAGTTCTTCTTCGGATATCGAATCGAGGAAGTGGTAGGTTTTTTTGGCTTTTGACGATCTTTGTACGTTTTGACCTGTTAAGCCCTGATCTACACACCAGATGCCGCTGTTGAATCCACTTCCAGCGTTGCCGCAACTGCCATCATCGCCAGCGTCCCTCCAAGAAAGGGCCAACACGCATTTCCATGCTGGTAGGTAAGCAATGTGGCTGAACTTAGCAGTACCAAAGCGGCAAAGAAGTTTCTTTGAAACGATTTTTCAGCACGACGGCCTTCGGCGATCCGTGCCGCCAGGGCGCTGAGCAATCCAAATAACTGAAGTAGTAGTACGCCCCAGAAGATAATGGGAGTCTCAATGCCATCCATGAACGAGGGTTCTCCTGACAGATTCCATTCCGTTTGCTCCCCTGGATCCCGATTCATTCAATGCGATTTCTATGCCGGTGGTCCTCAAACGAGACAACTCAAAGCGGATAATCCGATCGATCATCAGACAACATCCTTTTATGAAACGACTTATGATTTTCCATCAAATATCGTTGACCGCGTCATTCAAGCATCACATGCCGTCTTGCAAAGGTAAAAACTACAATCCTTACATTAATTTCTCTTAAAACCAATCCTCGGCTCACGATTTGCTCGAACAATGTAAGTTGGCAGCCGGTTTTGGGAAAACAGTCCACCAGCAATGCCAAAAACTGATTCGCTGAAGACGTTCTGCGCACAGAATTTGCGTGTTACGTCCACGCTTCACTCAGAAGGAGAGCTAATTTGCCAAAGGACCGTTAGAGAATATCTCCAACGGTTGACACATAAGATATTTATATCACATGACTTACGAATAAAGTTCCATGGCCCGCCGGTGCGCACAGCCGTCACCGGCGGTTAACCGTGTAGCCATGTCGTGCAGTTGCCGTGGCTCCTGCCAGGTGACCTGCGCGGACTTCAACATGTCGTGTGGGACATCCATTCCACCTGAAAAGGAGGGTTCTGTATGCCAAAGGACCGTTCGGAGATTTCTCCAAAGGTTGATACATAAGATATTTATATCACATGACTTACGAATAAAGTTCCATGGCCCGCCGGTGCGCACAGCCGTCACCGACGGTTAACCGTGTAGCCATGTCGTGTGTGGGAAATCCATTCCACCTGAAAAGGAGGGTTCTGTATGCCATAGGATCGCTCGGAGATACCTCCGAAGGTCAACACATAAAATATGTTTATTAAATAACTTACGAATTACGAATACCTTAGGTTTCGTGGTCCGCTGGCGATCTCACCAGGTACCAGTCTGCGGTTGTATTTCAATGGCTTGAGGTTGGTTTCTTGGGCAATTAGTCAGCTTGGATCTCTGAACTGACAGCACAACTTTTGTGCTGTCCAAGAGGCTGATCGTAGGCGTTGAGACTGGTTTTCGGTTACTTATCGTTACCACTGCTGCGCGCAATTTTCTTGCTGGATTTGCTTCCAGCGGTTTCACCTTTCTGGTGAAACGAATCACTATTTTGGTGAACGGGTTTGTAAATCGTTAATTAATAGATGTTTAGGTCAACGCTGATCACTCGTTGAACCGCTCTCAACCGCTGTTGGCAACGCCCTCTCACCTCTCAACCTCTTACCAGAAAGACATTTACAACCTATCTGCTGAACATCACCAAAGTGAGGAAATCGGTCTCAGATAATCCGGATCCTGATAGAGCGGCCGTGAAAAAAATTGCAAATTTTCAGGGCTATTCCAACACGATTCCCAATTCGACAGCTCTGGCACAACGCTTGCATTAGCTCTGGAAAAACGCTTGCTTTATTGAACAGTTGTCGCTCTTGGGGAACCATCTCGGCGTGAGATGTCGGAGCGAGATTTGCTTTTGGAGGGGCCGCCAATATTTGGCAGACAATCTTTTTAAACGAGGTGATACAGTGGTTAGCGATAACGATTTTGATGACGAGATGGAAACCCAACCTGAGCGGCGGTCGAAAGATTATCGAGTTCGTCAGCCTCAAGCGGTTCGGCGCAGCAGCAACAATCCACGTAGTAGCAATAAGAAGAAACCTGCTAAACCTACGAAGACGCCGGGTACCCCTGGTGGAATCCGTCAGCGTCGCAACAAACACTGGAACTGGTAAGCTTGAGCGGCTGAAATCGATCCACCACTGGAAAACAGGATTATTTCAGTTGTTTTTCAAGCGAGTCATCCAGTTGAGAAACGTGGATGTTGCGGTCGATTACCTTGGTTTTTTCGTCCAGCAGGATCATCGTCGGTAAGGTGATTATTCCTAGCTGGTCAGCCAGGCGACTATCCAAACCACCTTTTTCAAATAGTTGTGGCCAGGAAATTCGGCTTTGCTTGATGTAGGCAATGACGGCTTGCTGATCGCTGTCAAGACTGACACCGACCAGCTTAAAACCTTGCTTTGCGTACTTGGATTGTAGCTTTTTGAGCTTTTCCAAGTCACGTTTGCACGGTTCGCACCAAGTTGCCCAATAGTGGAGAAGCACCACTTTACCGCGCAGGTCTCGCAGCGAGAGCTTGGCGCCGTTAAGCGTCGTACCGGAGAGATCAAGGACTTTACCCACGGATTTTAGCCGATCAGTAGCTCCAGTCGCTTTTCTTGCTCGCGGCGTCTCAGGGAAATCGCGCGCGATTCGTTGGTACCAATCGATAGCAATCTTGTCCTGGCCAGCAAACTCGTTGGCAATCGCCAACTGAAGCATCGCTTCGGACGCATCGTCAGCTCCGGGATGGTCACGAACAAAGGACTTCAAGTTGTCGAGCCATTTTTCCTGAATTTCTGGAAAATTAGCATCTTCTTTCTGCATGCTTTCACCGTATTCGGCCGACAAATATCGGAACTTGGTAAAAGCGAGCAAGTCTCGGTTGACGTTTTTTTCCGAATTCAGCCCGATAAACAAGCTTTCAAGCCGATCAACACCGGCGGGGAAACTCCCAGACTGGACTGCCGCACTCACCGTGTCAGCCAACTGCCGAATCCAATCTGATCGCTGCTGTTGGTCATCAATGGAGACAATGATCTTTTCCAATAAATCAGCCCGTTGGGCATTCATTTCAGCCATTTTCTGGGGGTCGATCGTGACCAGCATCTGTTTGTCCATCTTCTCGAGTTGAGCTATCAAGATTTCAAACTTTTTGTTGACAACCTCGCGACTCACTTGCTGATTGGGAACGCTCATCGACATGTTAAAAAAGATGTTTTCCGATCGTGCAGCCGTTTGATCGCTCGTCAGATTTGCTGGAATGTCAGTGATCCGCCAGGTTCGACCGACGCGAATCAGGGTACCAATGGTAAGCTGAGCGTGTTTTCCCTTCGTTTCAAGCAAGGCAACCGAATTTTCGTAAACCGTGAGGTCCTTTGTGGATTGATCGGTTCCGCTCGGGATCGTTCCCGGCCGCGAGCTGCTGAAATTGATCCATTGAGTTTCTGACCCAATCAGGCTCTGCTGCTTTGATAGCTTGCCAAATAAACTACGAGCGTCAGCCAATCGGTGGCGAATTTCCCTGAACGTTTTGGGACCCAACCCTAGCGACCTGAGTTCATCGTCGGTAAGCAGCAGTCGATTGAAACGTCTGGTGTCCTGTTGCCGAATCGACTCGACGACTTCTCGACTGGCCTCTTCGGCCGAAATCTCCTTCCAAAGGTCGATTTTGGTGTCTTCGTCGGAATCCACTCCCCAACGTGTACCTGCAGTGCCCAACCAACGATACTGGTCAGCCCGACCGTTGAAGTCAGCATCTACGTCGCGATAGACCTCAATGCCCTCTCGAAAGTAACACCAGGTATCAACTTTTTTATCGGCGTTGGTATCCAGAAATCGTCGTAATGGCCGCATGTCAGGTCCTAGCACCGTCCAGCCACTGGCCGATTCGCCTTTTTCCGGTTGAATTTTGCAATCCTCAACCTCCTCTAAGCTGGGAGTGTCAAACTGGATGTCTGATTGAATCGGTTCCAATTTAAGAGCCTGGGACACAGTGGGGGCGGCCAATGCGACATGTGACAGCAACAGAACGACCCAGCCAGCGACCAGCGATAAGGCCGATCTCAATAAGGTTGATAGATACATCGAACCTACCTTTTTACGGGTACCGTCAAGTATGAGAGGCCACCTGTCCGATAGCAGTGGTGGCAACAAAAGTTGTTCAAAAATGACTCATCGGTCATCCTCGACCTGTCTGAAAAGGGCAGGGCCCCACTTGGTACACCCGACAAATCATTCTTGGACAACCAACTGGCGGGTACTATAGAGAAAAGCTTTGCCAGAAAACAGTTCGATATGAAACATGGCAGTTGACAGTTTGAGCCCTATTTTAAAGTCAGCCCCCACCGCCTAGAATAGGGTGGAAACGGTCACAAGAGTATCGTCAAACCCTGGTGACAAAACCAGTTCGGGTTTTCCCCACCGGGCGTGTAGCTCAGTTGGTTAGAGCGCGTCGCTGATAACGACGAGGTCCCAAGTTCGACTCTTGGCACGCCCACTGCTCTGCTTATTGATGCCTCGCATGACAGTTTTTGCGGGTTCTGCCTCATTCTCAATCGCGTTTGCGTCGCTGTGCCGCACCTCGGTGGCTGCGAAAAGGATTGCCAACCAAACCAACGGGAAACATCCTTTACTGCGGACCTGCAAAGGGGTTTACCGAGACGAACGCCTACTCGCAGCGATTTCCAGAGTTTTTTTTCTTGTTCCGTTGCAGCTAGTGCAGCAACTCAACCAGACTCACTCGCCGATCGTCGTCTGCTATTGGTCTCCAAGCAGTTGAAAACCCTTTTCGCTGTGACTTCGGGCTGGCAAAAGCAGCGCACTTCGCCCCTTGTTTTTGTCTCGCAGTCCGCGAGTAATCATGAAACTGTCATCTCGCAGGTAGATTAAGCCGTAGCCGCAGTCAAATTCCCAGCGACCGGCCAACTGATAATCATCGGTCACACACAAGAGTGCGTTTCCATAACATCCACACCAGAGCTGGCTATCCGATGAGGTGACTGCCTGGATGCCCAGGCGTGTGTAACCACTCTGAACGACCTTGCGGCCGAGGTAGAGAAAGTCATTGTCATACTCATAAAAATAGTTCTCCTCTACACCCACGGGCAACCCACCAATCACGATGAACCGT
>Ga0310124_10001462_pt1 | contig 16457 bp, 13 predicted proteins | sample CB11b_AW_Bot5_MG_FD_203507 | JGI IMG/M metagenome (GOLD analysis project Ga0310124, IMG submission 203507) | Marine microbial communities from Western Arctic Ocean, Canada - CB11b_AW_Bot5 | ecosystem: Environmental > Aquatic > Marine > Oceanic | place: Canada: Western Arctic Ocean | collected... | reverse complement strand
AGAGCCTGGGAGGCCAATTCGTCGACACGGTGGTGGTCGCCCTCAATGAGGGCGGCAGCCATTTCCTGGTGGATGGGGCGGGCGGCGGCGAAGATGTTGATCGAGCGCTCGATCTCAGCGGGCTGATCGAGATACTCCTCGATCTCGAAGCGGAGCGTCTCGTTCTGGATATCGGCAAGCTCAGCCACTTCAGTTCTTTGCCCTATGCCAATCGCGGACCGTACGAGGAATCGCCCGCAGATTTTCGATGGAAGTCTGTAAGGGAATGGCACATTCCGGAGCGACGAGTTGCACGCCCGCATCCAGATTCTTTACGACTTCTTCCGCCACGGCCTCTTCGTCCTTTGAAAACAGGGTCTCCGGATTGTTGATGTTGCCCACCAGACTGATACGCTCGCCGACGACATCCATGGACTCATCCGGTCGATTTTTGGAATCGAAATGGAACGCCGCCATGCCCGTCTGGGCGATATACTCCATGCGGTCTATCGTGCGACCACAGATGTGCAGGATGATGGGGCAGGTGATGCGTTCGGCGAATTCGATATGCAGATCGCGCAGATAGCGTTGGTAGTACTCGCCACTCACCAGATCCCCGGTGGCGTGGTCGGGCAGGGTCAACGCGTCGGCGCCGGCTTCGATCTGGGCGAGGCCGAAATCAACGGTGATGGACTTGAGTTTGTCGAGAATGCGTTTTGTCTGGTCCGGGTCGTCGAGGGACATCAGCAGAAAGGCCTCGACGCCGAAACAATGGTAGGCCAACGACCAGGGGCCCATCGTCTTGCCGATGATGGCGACCTCATCGCCATACTCCCGGCGCAGGATGCTAATCGCTTCGAGCACACAACTCGTGTCCTGATGTGTGAGCAGATCGGAGGGGATGTCGATATCGTCCAGGTTCTTCCAGATGGGCTCCGCCATTCGGACCGTCGGCCAGTTGTCCTTCTGCTCCCACTGGATGCGACAACCCAGAGCGGACGATTCCTGGATGATGGAGAAGACGGGCATGATGCTGTCAAAGCCCAGTTCCGTGTATCCTGTCGCTGCCAGGCGAGCCATCAGCTCCGGTTCACGGTTGGCCTGTGGAAAAGGGGCATCCACCAGGTCCATTAACTCCACGGTGGCCACTGACGTCGGATTGCATACTGGCGTGCGGTCCACCGGCTGCCGCTGCAGGGCGGCGAGCACACGTTCTTGGGAGGTCATCTCGTGCAAGGGGAAAATCTGTTCCTTCCTCTATGACTGGGCGCTGGGGGCTGACAGGGTGCCGCGGGCGGCCATGGCTTCCTGTTCGCGGACGATGGCCCGGACATTGGGGGCTCGCTGCAGCAGCAGCCCGACGAGAGCATCGTGGCTGCAGCCGCAGGCAAAGGCGACGCAGTCCTCGGTGACCACGTCGGTGGCACTGGCGGCAACTGAGACGCGTCGCATCTGGCCCAGTTTGAGCAGGCCATTGACGATGACACCGACGCGACGTGGCCCCTGCTGTTCTGGATCGTCGCCACTGGCGCGGACGCGGTATTGCCCCTCGCCGAGTCCGTCTACTTCGATCGTCAGGCCTGATTTACGGTCGCGGATCGTCAGCGGCGCCGTCGCCAGTGGTTCGCTCGGCTCGAATTTGCAGGCCTCCAGAAACGCCCTACGCACGGCGAGATCATGGTCTTCCCCGCAAGGAAAGTGTACCCGTCGTGCGGTGCCTGGGAGGTCCGCCAGTTCTGCGAGTACGGCCATTGCATCGACAATGGCGTCAATGCGTTCGGCGGCGCCGTCGAGGTTGCTGTAGGTATGCACGAGCAGGCCGGCGCCTGCGGCGGTCGCCTGGCGGTAAAGGGCGACGGTGATATCGTGAAAATGTCCGTCCATGGGGACCAACTCGATGCGTGTCCCGATGTCGCTGATTGGCGTCATGATGCTGTCAATATGCCCGTTGCCTGGCCAGGTGGCAACGTCGTTGACAGACTCATTGGCGTAGGGGGCGAACGTGCAGCTCGCTCTCGTTGCCCATACGATCGACGGCGGTGACCGCCACAGCCCGCAGTGGTTGGGGATCTTCTCTATCGCCGCTGTCCATAGGAACCCGCAAACCCGTGCCTGTCGCAGGCAAGAATTGGTGGCGCCATCCTTGTCCGGCGCGTTCGGTGTAGACCACATAGAGGAAGGGTCGTTCCCCTTCCGGGCGGCGCCAGGCGAGCAGCGCACTGCCGCCGCCGGCCTGCACGCTGAGTTGAGGGGCGGTGGGGGGTGTGTCGTCGAGCCAGGGTGTCGTTGGGATCAGCGCTGGCCGTCGATACGGTCCTTGTGCCAGGTCGACGCCCAGCGAGTTGCCATCGCGGCCGACGCTGGTCGAGTCGAGCAGGACCCGGGCGCTGAAGTGGATATGCCCTGGACTGTGAGGCGTGATTCCACGCGTGATCATGATTTGATCCGTCACCTGCTGGGTGCGCCAACCGCTTTCACGCCGTACGCGGGAGGTGAACAGACCAGGCCACAGGTGCCTGGCGTGTGGATTGTTCTGTTGCCACCAGCCAAGGAGCACGGGAAAACTCTGTGGCACCTGGGAGATGGGCCAATAGAGTTGTGGTGCGAAGTAGTCGACCCAACCTTCGTGGAGCCAGCGGCGGGCATCGGCGAACAGCACTTCATGTTGGTTGAGGCCGGCCTCGATCGATGGCGGGTGGTTGGGACGCCAGATGCCGAATGGGCTGATGCCGAATTTCACCTGGCGTGGCAGCTGTCGCAGGCGATCGTGCAGGTCGTTGACGAAGCGATCGACATTGTTGCGGCGCCAATCCGAACGCGACAGTTTGCCGCCGAGTTTCTGATAGGCCTGCCAGGTGGCCTCGTCCGGGAACTCGGCGCCACCATTATACGAAGGGTAGGGGTAGAAGTAGTCGTCCATGTGCACGCCGTCGATCTCATACCGAGTGGCGACATCGAGGATGACGGCCAGTGTCAGCTCGCGCACTTCGGGGTGACCGGGGTCGAGCCAGAGGAAATCACCCGTCCCAAGAGCACGTACCAGGTCGGGGCGTTGGCGCGCGATAGAGGACTCCGCCATGGGGCCGAGTTGTTTGGGGTGTTTGACCCGGTACGGGTTGAACCAGGCATGCAACTCGAGGCCCCGGGCGTGGGCCTCGTCGATCCAAAACTCCAGCGGGTCATAGAATGGATCGGGCGCCAGGCCCTGCTCTCCGGTCAGATAATAGGACCAGGGCTCTAAGTCTGAATCATAGAATGCGTCGCACTGAGGCCGCACCTGCAAGATGATCGCATTCAGTCCCAGGGTGGAACTACGATCGAGGATCGCGCGCGCTTCGACGCGCTGAGAATCCGCCGACAGGCCGGGGCGTGATGGCCAGTCGATGTTGTCGACTGTCGCTACCCAAACAGCACGAAACTCACGTTCTGGAGCGGGCACACCTCCACGAGGTCCAGTGCTCTCGTTGACACCCCGAGGGGCAAAGCCGATCAGGGCCAGGCAGAGTACGAGGCAGATGCACGCCAAGATCGCCGATGTGGCTTTCATCCATCGATCAAGGTTCGATTGATGAATTCGGTGATGTCCTCGATTTTTTCCAGTTCCGTGAACAGCAGACTCTGGGCGACTCGATAGGTCAAGTCACGAAACTCCTCATCCGCCTCATACACCGGATTGCGACCGGCGACCTGCGCCAACAGCAGGCAGCCGAAGTCGCGGACCGCCGTACGCTCGACCTCGGCGGCTTTGGCATACTCGGCGATGCGGAAGTACGCCAGCCAAAAGACATTGATCGCCTCGAGATAGGCCGCTTTTTGTGGGTGATTGAGCATGGCCTTGAGGCACATGTCAGCGGCATAAAAGGCGAGATCAAAGGAGGGCTGGCCGAAGTGGGCGGCGGCAAAATCGACCAGGTAGACCTGGCCATTGTTGATGTAGATATTGCGTGGCCGCAGGTCGGCGAGCACGAGCGCATACCCTGGTTTGAGCAGCTCCTTGGCCTGGTGTTGGACCGCTTTCTGGATCTCGGGAAAGGCGCTGGCGACCGTCTCGTAAAGGGGATGGATGCGCAACTGCTCAAAGGCCTTGGTGTCGCTGAACATCTTCTTCAACTCGCGCACCTTGTGCGTTTGATTGTGCACCGCAGCTGCGAGCTCACCCGCTTGTGCGGCGATTTGCAGGTCGACGCGACCCATCGCCAGATCGTCCTCCCACAAAACGGCATCCCGTGCCGGCGCCGTGGTGACGAGAACGAAATCGGTACGATCTTCGAGTGTTGCCGCGGGGATGATGTCGGGGGGCAGGATGTTGGCGAGGATATCGATGCAGTTCTTCTCGGCAGAGATTCGTTTGCGATCGAGCCACCAACGTTCCTTGATCTGCACCTTGGAGTGGGCTTGCTTGACGAGCAAGCGCTGCTGGGCGGTGGTGGCGACGTAGATCTGGTTTTTCATGCCGTCGCCGATCTGCCGCATGTCGAGCACGACTTCGTGCTGCCCGATCTGCTTCTTGCGCCGCAGGTAACCGACGAGGGAATTCTTATTGAGATTCATGTGGGGTCCATTGGGGGAGTGGTACCGGTAGGAATCAAATCGCCGACCTGGTTCTGGGCGTGATAGGAACTGCGCACCATGGGTCCGGATTCGACATGGCGGAATCCGAGGTCCAGAGAAAACTCGCGTAGTTCGACGAACTCGTCAGGGTGGACGAAACGGTCCACGGGAACATGCTGGTCCGAGGGCGATAAGTACTGTCCCAGGGTGAGTATGCTGCAGCCCACCTCGGCGAGGTCACGAATCGACTGTTGTGTCTCCAGCCGTGTTTCGCCGGCACCGAGCATCATGCCGGATTTGGTTGGCGCCGGGCCGAGTTGCCGGGCGCGGTCGAGTAGCTCAAGCGAACGGTCGTAGCGAGCCTGGGGCCGCATGATGCGATATAGACGGGGCACGGTCTCGAGGTTGTGGTTGAGGATCTCGGGGCCAGCCGCCAGGACATGCGCCAGGGCATCCCAGTCCCCCTGGAAATCGGGGATAAGGACCTCGATGGATGTGTTCGGACAGCGCCCATGCACGGCCTGGATGGTGCGGGCGAAGATCTGTGCGCCACCGTCGGGCAACTCGTCGCGGTTGACGGAAGTGATCACGGCGTGTCGCAGGTCAAGCTTCGAGATGGCTTCCGCCACTCGTTCGGGTTCGCCCTCGTCCAGCCACTGTGGGCGCCCGGTCTTGATGGCGCAGAAACCGCAACTTCGCGTGCATACGTCACCGAGGATCATGAACGTCGCCGTACCACTACCCCAGCATTCACCGATATTGGGACAATGGGCACTCTCACACACCGTATTCAGCTCGAGCCCCTTGACTAGCCGTTTCAACGCAAGGTATCCGGGGCTACCCGGGGCCTTGGCCTTTAACCAGCGCGGTAGACGCCTGACAGTGGATGAATTACTCATAAGTCACACAAGAACAAATGGTTATAATATTTCGTTTCGGGTCAATGTTAATCTTAGAATATAGGTCACCCAGCCGGCAATTCAAATTCGCTCGTCAGCAGTTCCCCTAAGGCATTGTTTATATACAATTTACGAGGCAGGAGATTCGTCTCAAAAAAGAGACGAAGATGCGGCTGGGCGCGGGAGAGTCCGAAATACAGGTTATCGCTGCTCTTTTTCGGTTTGCGATTCTTCCAGGGCTACCCCTTTTACTTCGACGACATCGGTGTCACCTGTTGAGGCAATCTGCTCACTGGGTTCGCCGATTTCTGAGCGCTGGAACCAGCTGAGATATTCCGCTTCGTTGGCTAGGATCTCCCGGGCCCGCAGAATCTGCGGGTTGACGGTGACATCGTAGGCGAAGGCCTGTACGATGCCGAAGGCCTTCTCGCGGATATCGTAGGTCAGCTTCCAGGTGATCAACTCATCGTTGTCGAGCCAATGGTTCTCCTCGATCTCTTCGATTCCACCGGCGACGTGCGCGAGGGAGGATTCCATGTCGCTGTGCGTCTCCTCCGTCTCCTCCTCGAGTTCTCCACGTAGCTGGTCGAGGCGGATCTCGAGGTCACTCGTGTATTCGAACTCGTCTGCGTCGACAAAGGTCCGGAACTCCTGCAGTGTTTCCGGGCCAGCGATGAAATCGGGTCCGATGTCAGGATGATCCAGCGGATATTGACGAGAAAATCTGAAGAACCGGCTGTTCCTTGAACGCCAACCTTCCAACTGTCGGTACAACGAGCTCGACCGGCGTCGCGCCATGTCGATATCCGGGGTAATCCCCCCAGCGCCATGCACGATTCGACCCAGATGCTGGGTGTGGAACTCCTGCTTTGCCATGGCAACCAGCGTCGAGTCTTTGCGCATGCGCTTGTCGATCGAGCGGCCACTGGGAATGAAGTAGGCGGCCATCGTCAACTTGAGTTCAGCACGATCGCCGATACTCACGGTCTGCTGTACAGAGCCTTTACCCACCGTTGGCGTGCCAAGTACGAGTCCGCGATCCCAGTCCTGGACTGCGCCGGAGACGATCTCGGCAGCACTGGCCGAACCCCCATCAACGAGGACCATCAGCGGGCCCTCGCCGAACATCGGTTCTTCCTGGGTGAAGTATTTGGTCGTGTCAGAAAAGGCGCGGCCCGCCGTGTAGACGACGAGCTGATCCTTTGGCAGGAACAGGTCAGCGATCTGTACCGCTTCGGCGAGGTAGCCGCCGCCGTTGCCACGTAGATCGAAGATGAGGCGCTTCATCCCCTGATCCACCAACTCAGCCAGGGCCTGGCGTACCTCCTGGCTGGATTTGTGCTGGAAACCCTGCAGCTTGATGTACCCCGTCGAGTCGGCGAACAGCACGTGGTAGGGCACCGAATTGATGTGCACCACTTCGCGTGTCACCTTGATGTTGATCGGTGCTTCCAGACCCGGACGGTCGAGGGTGAGCACGACGTCCGTGCCCGCCTTGCCACGCATCAACGAGGCGGCGTCGGAGGCACCCATCTCTTTTGTCGTGGAGTCATCGATGGCCAGGATCAAGTCTCCTGACTTGACTCCCGCTCGTGCTGCCGGCGTTTCTTTGTGCAGCAGGGACCAGACGGCGATGGCACTGTCCGGCCAGACGACCTGAATGCGAAAGCCCAGCCCCCCGTATTCGCCGCGAGTATTGATGTGGAAATTGTCCAGGTTCAGCTTCTCCATGAACACGGTGTCCGGGTCGAGGACGGACATCATGCCGTGGATGCTGTAGCGGATCAGCGTATCCGGGCCGACGGCGTAAAACGCCTTGTCGTCGATGGTGCGAGCAACCCGTTCGAAGGTGCCGAAGTTGCCATCCCAATCATCGTCGGTATCCGAGATATTGAACTCAGAAGAGGGGTCCAGGGCGTGGAAGATGCCCCGCAAGCCGGCACGCATCAGTGTGTCGGGTGAGACCTCATACATATAGTATTTGCGGATGTATTGGACGATGGGAATGAGGGAGGTCTTGAGTTCCTCCGTCATCGTCGTCTTGCCCTGGGCCGACGTCGCGCCCAGGGGTCCCATCGCCAGAAACAACGCGAGGAAGAGAATGGCGGGGCTCAACCTGCGGAACATGGACAATCTCCGGAGTCGGAGTGTATTTACGTTTGGTCCGGGAAAACACTCGAAAAACAGCGTCTGTCAAGATACTGAGGCCGTCTCACAGTGGCAACCGTCTCTGGCGCCGGTAGACGTCTGCAACAGGCCGTCCGAGCTGACTTCGGGAGTTTGCGCGAAGTGTCTGTGATTATTGACATTTAACTCAAGCCGGGATATACTACCGGGGCTCTTGTGGACAGCAGCATGACGCCCCGGGGGACGTAGTGGTTCCTGCTTCCGAGCCTCGACCAACGATCGCTGGATTCATGCCCAGAAAGAACATCACTTTCATAGTCATCCCGCCCAACGATGGGCAGGTGCAGGAATACAAGTTCGCCTCTCGTATGTTATGGATCGGTGGATTTGTGGCCATGGCGTTATTCAGCGCCCTGGGATACTACTCTCTCCATTTCCACACCCGCATCGACCAGACCAGCCAAATTATCGCGCTGTCAGATGAGAACGACCAGCTCTTGCGTAGCCTGAGCAGCGCGCAACGGGATCTAAACGAGCTCGAAGAGCAGATGGGCCAGCTCGCGATGCAGGATCAACGCCTGCGTGACTACCACTTTATGGAGCCGGTCCGGGACGAACATGGGGACCTCGGCGTCGGCGGCTACGCCGATCTCGGCGATCTACCCGAGGACTACACGAGTCTGCCCGGACGCAAGCGCGCGCTGCTCGCCAATTTAGCCACGCGCATCAATGCGCTGAAGCGCCAGACACAATACCAGCGTTCGAGCTTCACGGCCCTGGTGGACACGTTTCGCAACAACGAAGCGACACTACGCTATATGCCCGCTATCTGGCCGGTCGATCTCAATGTCACCTGGGAGTCCTCCAAGTTTGGCAAGCGCACCGACCCTTTCACCGGACTCGTAGCCATGCACAGTGGCGTCGACATTGCCGGGCGTATCGGGGTGGAGGTGTGGGCCACAGCGGATGGCGTCGTCGCATTCGCCTACGAAGCCAAGGATCTCGGCAAGGTCGTGGTCATCAACCACAATCCTGTCGTCATCGACGAAGAGGGAAATGTTACGCACCGACCGGGGATCCTGCGCACCGAGTATGGTCACCTAAACGAGATACTCGTGAAGAAGGGGGACCATGTGAAGCGGAACCAGGTCATCGGTCAGATGGGCACGTCGGGGCGCTCCACGGGTCCCCATCTGCATTACGCGGTGCGCTACCAGGACCGGCGTCGCGGCGGGGTGCGTGGATACATCGACCCGGAGGGGTATCTGCTCAAGAGCACGAACGACGACCACGCCTCAGCATTTGTCGCCTCCGGCGACGAGTAGACTTCCCTCCCACTACGTGCCAAAAGTGTGTGTGATCCGAGCCGGCCTGCTTTGACCGGGCCGGCTCGTTACATTAAGCGTATGGACAATCCAGATACGATAACCGGCAAGGTAGCGGCCATCATCGATGACACGACCCTCGTGCTCAGCGTCGGCAGCGAGAATGGTGTGCGCGAAGGGCAACTGTTCGCCATCGTCACCTCTCACGATGAGGTGCAGGACCCGGACACCGGCGCCAGCCTCGGTCGGTGGGAGTCGGTAAAGGGGCGTGTTGTCGTCACCCATGTGCAGGAGGCAATGGCCACCGCCCGATCGCCCCTGCGCGAGGATTCCACCCACAGCAGTGGCACGCTGAGTGCGATGATGGTGCGCCACTCCTTCGGTCTGTTCGGCGAGCGTGAGCAGGATCGCGAACGCCTCGACGTGCGTGCGAATACAGTCTCGGGGCGGCCACGGTCACAACCGATCGAAGTGGGAGACCGGGTGCGCTCCATTCGCCTTGACGGACGGGCCGCCGGGACTGACCTCGACAATGAGGCCAGCATTCGAGCCGAGCCCCCCTCGCAGATGTATGTCGCCAAGCCGCCGTCTCCGGAAGTGGTCGCTGAGCCGGAGGGGGATGGTTCGGCAGACGAATGCTGACGGTGTTCGGCGGCAGGAGAATACGAGTGCAGCTGCTCGTCGTCCTGTTGTTGTCGGGCTGTGCACACTACTCGACGAGTGCCGGTCTCGTGGGCGGTATCAAGAGCGTGGCGATCCCCACGGCGGAAAACGAGACCTCAGAGGTCGATGTCGGCCAACGCCTGGCCGATCTCTCGACCGACGCTTTCCTGGCCGATGGGCGCCTGCGCGTTGTTGACGAGGAGTCGGCCGACGCCTTCCTGCTGCTGAGTATTGAACGCCTTGAGGACGAGCCTTTCACCTTTACCGCTGCTGAGGTGACGGAGCAGTATCGTTTCCGCCTGTTCGCCAGTGCCAGACTCGAACGATCCGGCGATGGTAGTGCGTTGCTGGAGGTGGAGCGTCTTGTTGGGTGGGGGACCTACGATGCGGCCCTCCCGGATGAAGAAGGACGGGATCCGGCGGTCGAGGCGGCGATGGACATGATCATCGAAGAGATTGTGGATCGCACAACGGCGTCCTGGTAGTTCTTCTATCCCAGTTGGTCCGGATCTTTCCCGAAAACCCAGAACATCGCGCTGATGATGGCCGCCCCGAGCAGCAATCCGACCCAGGCGGGCCATAGCAGAGCGGTGCCGACATAACCGAACAACGCGGCGACGACCATGGTTCCCAGAGCGTAGGGAAACTGCGTCTTCACGTGGTCGAGGTGGTCACAACCGGAGGCGATACTGGAGAGTACGGTGGTGTCGCTGATCGGGGAGCAGTGGTCGCCGAAGATGGCGCCGTCGAGCACTGCGGCGGCGACGAGAACGGCGATGGGCATGCCCCCAAGGGTGTGGGCAAGAGGGATTGTCGTCGGCAGGAGAATGGCCATCGTCGTCCACGAGGTGCCGATGGAGAAGGCGACGACGGAGGCCAGTAGGAAGACGAGCACGGGCAGGGCAGCGGCGGGGAGGCTGTCGCCGAGGGCGATGACGAGATAGCTGCTCGTGCCGACGGCATCGCAGGCTTCCTTGATGGCCCAGGCCAATATGAGGATGACCAGCGCCCTGCTGAAGCCGGTCACCCCACCGATCCAGGCGCGTCCCGCATGTCGGGGTGTGATGGGAAAGTTGCCGGCTCCATCCCGGCGGCTGATGGCGAGCCCGAAGGCCAGCACGGAGCCGGCGATAGCGGCCTGGAACATGACGCGGGCACCGTCGGCGTTGGAGAACACCGTCGTCCAGTATCCCTGACTGAAGAAACCATCCCGCCCCCTGGCTTCGATGACGTCAGCCACACTCCAGGCGTCCAACTGCATGCCTGCCAGGACCCCCAGGATAACGAAGACCACGGGTGTCGCAGCGACTCGCCAGTCAGCGATGATGCCTACAGGCACCTCGAGACCGCGATCTTCGTTGCCCGCCATGGGCGTGGCACCATCGCGTAACACGGCGCCTGTCGAGTTGGCGCGTCGTTCGGCGCTGAGCATGGGGCCGAAGTCGCGGCGCAGCAGGATACTGGCGCCGACTGAAACGAGGGCGAGCAGACAATAGAAGCGGCTTGGCAAGGCGCGAAAGAACAGTTCATATCCCGAGATCCCCGTGCCGACGCTCTCCATGGCATCCTCGAAGAGCCCGACCTCATAACCGATCCAGGTGCTGATCAAGGCGATGCCGGCGACGGGCGCAGCAGTGGAATCGACCAGATAGGCCAGCTTTTCTCGGCAGATGCGGAAGCGGTCGAAGACGGGGCGCATCGTCGTGCCAACAACGAGGGTGTTGGCGTAGTCATCAAAAAAAATGGCCATGCCCAGCAACCAGGTAGACAAGCGCGCCGCCCGTCTGCCTTCGGCGCTGTGTGCGAGGCGCTCGGCGATCCCACGGGTACCACCGGCAACCGAAATAATGCGGACCATGCCGATGAGGGATGTGGTAAAGGCGAGGATGTAGAGTTGAAAAGAGTCGCTCAGGGGTGTCCAGACGAAACCGATCGTCGTCGCGTGCACGACGAAGCCGATGCTTTCCAGGATACCTGTTCCCGTGGGCAGGGAGATGATGGCAGCTCCCATCAGGGCGGAGCACAGGCCGAGGATGAGACGGCCTGTGAACATGGCAACCGAGATGGCGCACAAAGGGGGAAACAGACTCCACCCGCCGTGCTCACCAAAGGACGGAAGGACCACGGCGCTGAGCAGACAACTGAGAGCGACCGCGACGCCATACCGCGCTGATGTGTTCACGGCGTCGCGGCGTCAGTCGGGATCGACGAGGGCTTTGACCTCAGTCTTGGGAACGGTAGACATCTCGAGTTTGAAGGCCAGCAGATACATCATGATGACGCCGATAATCCACCAGACGACCTGCCAGACCCACAGGGTCGGTATGCCAAAGCTCCAGGCTGCCGGGTTGGATTCGTTGCCGAGTACGGCAAATGGGCCGATAGCACATAGGAACCAGATCACCACCAGAGCCCAGACCGGCTTCTTCCAGCGCTGTGTCGCTGGCGCCAGACGGGTGTGTTCCCGCAGGAAATCATGTGATTCGCCGCGATGTCGGGCACCATCGCTGCCGCGCGCCTGGGTGAGGGAGCTGACCAGCAGACAGGTGCCGAGGTTGAACAGGATACCCCAACCGGCGCTATGGATGGTCAACGGATAGCGACCGATGCCGATGAGCCCCCCCAACTGGGTGACATAGGTAAAGGTGACGGCGATGATACCGGCGATGAGTCCGGCGACGACCCCTTTGGGTGTAAACCATCGGAAAAAGCAGATACCGAGCAGTGCCGGCCACATCTGAAAGCCGTAGGACACGGCGGCACCACCGAGCAGCACGAGCAGATCGCCTGAAGCAAGGCCCACCATGAGGGCCATGACGACGATGATGAATACCGTCAATCGGCCGACGAGAAGCTGCGTGCTGTGGGTGACACTCTTACAGAAAAAATGGCGGTAGATGTCGCGGGTAATGATGCCACTGGCGGTGGACATATATGCCGCACCGGTGGATTGCATGGCTGCCAACGCACAGACACACAACAAGCCCAATAGCCACGGGTAGTTCTGTTCCAGCGAGCCGATCAGATACGGGACCAGGTAGTCGGTGATCGGCTTTCCCGCCTCGTTTGTCGGCAGGCCAAGCTTTTCGGTGCCGTCGAGAATCTCGTGGAACAGGATGGAACCGCTGAGTCCCTGGATGGCGGTGAAAACGAACATGATACCACCGATGGCCAGGGCCGACGCGAAAACCTGTTGCCACGGGAAGGGCTTGGGATCCTTGTTGGCAAAAGCCCACATGCTGAAAGCCGGTGCGGACTGGATGCCCATAAGGGCGAACATGTAGGTGAGGATCATGACAGCGGTCCAGGCGCCACCTGAACTGTCAAGGAACATGGTACCCGCCCGCTCAAGGAAGGAAGACGACTCCGGCCGGGTCGGAATGGCGACCATGTCTGGTTTGACTACGGCGAGACCGGCGAGCCCTTCCTTGAAGGCCGCCCAGCCACCGACCAGATCGAGGGCGACGAAGCCGAGGATGATGATGCCGACGGCGAGCAGGATACATTGTGCACAATCGACGTAGGCCACCGAACGCAGGCCACCAGAGGCGACGTAAATGAAGACGACGACGGAGAGCAGAATGGCGCCCCCTTCGATGGAGCCGAGAAAGGTCTGCTCAAGTGGGGTCCCTACTACGAGCCGGCTGAAGAGCATTCCGGAGGCACGCAACTGGATGCCGAGGTAGGGGATGGAGAAGATCATCGCCACCAGCGCCGTGAGCAGGCGCATGCTGTCGGTCTTGTAATAGTCGGCGAACATCTCGCCCGGTGTGATGTACCCGTAGCGTCGGCCCAGAAGCCACTGGCGCTTGAGGAACATGACGCCCGTGAAGGGAATCGTGATCGCATAGAATGAGGCGAAGGCGTATGGCAGCCCGACATTGAAGATCGTGCCGGGGTGGCCGACGAAGGTCCAACCCGAAAAGGAGGTCGCCGTGGCGGCGAGGACGAAGACCCACAGACCGATCGAACGGCCGGCGAGGAAATAATCGCTGGCGGTGCGTGCCTGCCGCGCGCCCTTGATGCCCCAGAAGATGCAGTAGGACCAATAGCCAACGGTGAACAGGACCAGCCAGACGAGTTTCTCCAAACTCAGAATCCTCCGCGTAGTCTCTGAGCTTCAGCCACTCGCTGGATAGAAATGATGAACGCCGCCGTGCGCATCGGCACCCCTTGCTCTCTCATCACATGGACCACGTTCTGATAGGCGCGGGACATGATCTTCTCCAACTGCTCGTTGACATTGCGTTCATCCCAGGTGAAAGCCTGGATGTTCTGCACCCACTCGAAATAGGAGACCGTAACGCCGCCGGCATTGGCCAGGATGTCGGGGACGAGATGGATGCCGCGTTCTTCGAGAATGATGTCGGCAATGGTCGTCACCGGAGAGTTGGCTGCTTCCACGACCATCTTTGCCCGAACTTCCGTGGCGTTCTGTTGGGTGATGGCGCCACCGAGTGCGGCGGGGATCAGGATGTCGCAGTCCATCGTCAGCAGGTCCTTGTTCGAGATCGACTCCCCCGTGCCGAAGCCCTCAATCGTGCGTCGTTCGAAGGCGTGGGTGAAGAGGTCCTCCACGGGAAGTCCATCGCTGGCATAAAGACCACCGGAAGCGTCGCTGACAGCGACGATGATTGCGCCCATCTCGGCGAGCAGTCTCGCCGTCCATGAGCCGACATTGCCGAAGCCCTGAATCGCGACCCGCGCGCCCTTTAATTCGATGCCGAAGTCTCGTGTCGCTTCACGGGTGATGATGCTGACGCCACGCCCTGTTGCCGCCTCGCGTCCCGGTGAACCACCAAGTGCCAACGGCTTGCCGGTGACGATTCCCGGCGTGTATCCGAAGCGTTGACTGTATTCGTCCATGATCCAGGCCATGACCTGGGCATTTGTGTTGACGTCAGGGGCGGGAATGTCCGTATGCAAACCCCAGGCGAGGCCGATGCGTGTCGTGAAGCGTCGCGTCAGGTGCTCGAGTTCTTTTTCCGTCAGCCGTTGTGGATCGCAGGTGATACCCCCTTTGGCGCCACCGAAGGGCACGTCGACGAGGGCCGTTTTCCACGTCATCAGCGAGGCCAGAGATCGGGCCTCGTCAATATCGACATGTGGATGGAAGCGGAGGCCACCCTTCATCGGCCCCCGAGCCGTATTGTGCTGTACCCGGTAACCCAGGAACACCTCGATCTTGCCGTCCGACATCCGTACCGGCACCTCGACCTGGACCTCGCGGAAAGGTGTCTTCAACAGCAGACGCTCATCCTCAGGCAGGTTGATGGTGTCCGCCGCCTTGTCGAATAGGCGGTTCGTGTTCTCGTAGTTGTTGATTCGTTCAGCCAAGGTAGAGAACTCGACGGATAGGGTGGGTGGGGGGTGTTCTGCCTGATGCAGTTGGTTTCAGCGTAGAACGGTGGCGCCGGAGTCGAAGGGTTTGGACTTCCACCACGCCCAGTCCACTTGCCAGGACCCGCCTGAGCGTGTCAGCAGCCAGGTGCTGACTCGTTGTTCGACGATACGCGCCTCACCAGAGGAATAGGTCGCCGTCACCTTGTCACGAGTGACGGCAACGGCCTCTTCGCCCTGGGCGACGGCATGCAGCACCGATCGCTCAAGAGAGTATTGGACGGTCTCAAGGCGACTGTCCAGCCATTCGTCGATTTCTTCGCGGTTAGAGAAGATGATGAGCCACTTGGCAGGATTGGAGCTGAAGTAGGCGTCGACGATGACGACCTCTTCCGTGAGGTCCCCGGTGATGCCGGAGCGACTGCCGTTGCTCCACTCGGCGGCATGTTCCTGCAGCGCCTCCGATACGTCTGTTGCTTCGACGCGGCCCATGGCGTGCCCGGCTGTCGAATCCCCGAGGGCGACAATGATTCCCGTGGCCAACCACTCGTCATCCAGCTTGCGGAAGGTCCACAGCAGATTCTGCTTGTAGGGCGTGCGCACCCCCGAGGCAGCATCGATCACTGCACCTGAATCCACGGTGGTGACGAAGGCCTTGTCCTTCCACACATTGATGAACACAACGGAGCGCTTGACATCGTAACGCCGTTGCTCAAGGTCTGTTTCGAGGGCGGCTTCGGCCGCCTCCAGTGACTCGTGCAGCACAGACCAGCCGCGGCCATCGATGGAGCCTGCCGCGTCATAGACGATGAATCGATCCTCGTCATAGGAGGAGACCACAAGTTCTGCGTCGCCGCGTCGACGACCCGAGCGATCCTTCTCGAGAGCCTGGCGGATGAGTATCGTCTCCGCTGTTTCGGCGGCACCGACAGGCTCGGCAGGGATCAGCAACAGCGAGCCGAAGAGAATGGGCAGCGTGCGATAGATGAGGCTCACGAAACGATTCCGTCGGTGGTGTGGGTGAGGTGGGTTGGGGATCATCCAGAGCCCAACTGTTGCAGGGCCCACTGGGCGTAGTAGGCGACGGTTTCGTCGCCGTCATCGGACAGCTTCTCCAAGGCATCGCGGCTCCCGGCAGCTCCAAGATGTCCCAGGGCGATTGCCGTATTCCAGCGTACCTGGGCATCACTGTCGTCGATCAGCGACAGCAATGGGTCCAGCGCCGTGTGCACCTTCGCCTGCCCGAGGATCTGGGCGGCGCCGGAGCGCAGGGCGGCGTTGTCATGCTGCAGGCACGCGAGCAAGCGCGACTCGACGCCCCCAGACGATTGCTGCACACGCACCAGAGATTTGATCGCATTCAGCCGCAGGATGGGGTCGGCATCAGCCAGGGCGGAGAACAGGAATTCTCCACCACGTGTGTCACCGAGCCGCACCAGGGCCGACGCCGCATAGAAGCGGACGAGATTGCTTGGGTCTTCGAGCAAAGAAAAGAGGGGCTCGATCGCGAGGGCGTCGGCAACGTCACCCAGGCCGGCGGCAGAAGCACGTCGGATCTCCGGGTCGTCGTCAT
>Ga0310124_10001460_pt1 | contig 16479 bp, 14 predicted proteins | sample CB11b_AW_Bot5_MG_FD_203507 | JGI IMG/M metagenome (GOLD analysis project Ga0310124, IMG submission 203507) | Marine microbial communities from Western Arctic Ocean, Canada - CB11b_AW_Bot5 | ecosystem: Environmental > Aquatic > Marine > Oceanic | place: Canada: Western Arctic Ocean | collected... | reverse complement strand
GATTTAGATGGTGCTGAGCAGGCATATTCAGAGGCAAGTCGTCTTGATCCTTCAAATATCAATACAGGCAGGCTGGCAACGCTTAGGGCTCGTTTGACATTGTCTCGATTACCGCCTTCGTATCGCACTATTTCTGATTCTGTTAGTGTCACTCGCGGAGAGCTTGCTGCCTTAGTCGGCGTTCGACTAGAAGCACTTCTTTCTATTTTGCCACGTGATGTAACCATTGTAATCACAGACACTCGTGGACATTGGGCAGATCCGTGGGTTCGCACGGTAGCTCAGTCGGGAGTTATGGAAGTCTTTTCGAATCACACATTTGAGCCTAATCGCACTTTACAGCGCGGAGAACTGGCGAAAGCCGTAAATAGCTTGTTGACCATAATTGGAAATCGCTTTCCCGAGAATGTATTCGATTGGAGTAATCAAAGTATTAATTTTTCGGATCTGTCACCACGAAACATTCAGCATGAATCAGCAGCGATAGCGGTCTCATCGGGTGTGATGTCAAAGCTTGAAGATGGCACATTTCAGTTAACTGGCACCGTCTCAGGACAAGAAGCCACAGAAGTAGTTGATCGAATGTTGGATATTTATAAAGAGGCTGCCTAGATTCATAGAATATTTTCTTAACGTTCCGTGATCCGAATTATGCCTGCCTTAACACTTGCAAATGCATTGACGCTGCTTCGAATGTTGTTGGCTCCCATTTTTGTCATTTTAGTGGTGTATCACTATCTAGGTTGGGCGCTGATTACTTTTTGTGCAGCTTGTATAACGGATTTATTTGATGGAGCATTAGCTAGATGGTCTGGTACGCGTACGAATGTGGGTGTCTGGCTTGATCCGATGGCTGACAAACTTTTACTCCTGACTGTTTTTGTTGTTTTGACTTTACCGGGCTTGGGTTTGGTAAACCTTTTACCTTTATGGTTAACAGTCGTTGTAATTAGTCGGGATGTAATTATTGTTTTAACAGTTGCGGTGGTGAACTTAGCGTCGGGCCCGAGAACCTTCAAACCGTCGAATGCTGGGAAGGCTGCAACTTTAATCTATTTTTTAACTGGAATGGTTACGATGTACTTTAATTATCTTGAACAGACTTCAAGTCTCGTGACTGTGTGCGTGTTCGCATCACTGGCGATTGCAGTAATTTCTGGTTTGCATTACATTGTTCATGCGATCAATGCCCTCGAGCAGGCATAGGGCAGGGCTCCTTAAGCCAGAGGTTTCGAGAAACAGGTCCTATGCTCTTATAAGGATAATTCTTTTTTAAAGAATGTGATTGTTTCTGTTAACCCATCCTCAATCGAAACCTTCGGTGACCATCCTAATTCAACTTGAGCACGAGTAATGTCAGGTTTACGAATTTTCGGATCATCCTCTGGTAGTGGCTTAAAAACGACCTGGCTTGAGGATTTCGTCATTTTAATAATCATTCTGGCTATTTCTTCGATACTCATTTCTGCAGGGTTGCCAATATTAACTGGCTGATTGATCTTCGAATCAATGAGTCGAAGTATGCCATCCACGAGATCGGTAACGTAGCAAAAACTTCGAGTCTGGGTGCCTCTCCCAAAGATAGTGACATCTTCATTTCGAAGGGCTTGGCCGATAAAGGTAGGAATAGCTCGACCATCGTTGATGCGCATTCGAGGTCCGTAGGTGTTAAAAATTCTTACAATCTTGGCGTTTAGACCGTGATAGCGGTGGTAGGCGGTTGTCATTGCCTCGGCGAATCGCTTGGCCTCATCATACACTCCGCGAGGACCGATGGGGTTAACGTTTCCCCAGTACGACTCCTTTTGTGGATGTTCGAGTGGATCCCCGTATACTTCTGAAGTGGAAGCTAGCACGAAGGTAGCTTTTTTTGACTTAGCCAGGCCAAGAGCATTGTGGGTCCCGAGAGCTCCAACTTTCAAAGTTTGTATGGGAAGTTCTAGATAATCGATAGGACTTGCCGGACTTGCCCAGTGCAAGACCGTGTCAATTGGGCCTGCTACTTTAATGTATTTCGTTACATCCTGTTCAATAAACTCAAAAAGCTTGTCATCTAGATGATCTAAGTTTCTATTGTCCCCTGTTGATAGATTATCAATCCCTATTACTTGATCGCCTTGCTGAAGAAAGTGCTCTGTGAGATGAGAGCCAATAAAGCCAGCTGCTCCTGTGATAACGATACGCGACATACCTAGGACTCACCCTTCTTAAAACGCGTGAATATGAAATATTCCTCTTGCGATGGTTAACCAGAGAATCTTAAAATCAAGACCAATCGACCAGTTTTCAATGTAGTACAAATCAAATTCAATACGCTTTTCAACGGAGGTATTTCCTCGCCAGCCATTAACTTGAGCCCAGCCGGTGATGCCAGACTTGACCTTATGTCGCAACATATAGTGAGGAATTCGCAGCTTAAACTGCTCTACAAAATAGGGGCGCTCCGGTCGCGGACCTACAAGCGACATGTCGCCACGAAGTACATTCCAAAGTTGTGGAAACTCGTCGAAGTGAAATCGTCGTAACAAGATTCCCAGTTTTGTTCGACGGGGATCGTTCTCCCTTGACCACATTGGTCCAGTTTTCTTTTCAGCGTTTTCAGTCATAGAGCGAAACTTATAAACTGTGAATGATCGACCATCTAGACCCATTCGCTCTTGTTTATACAGCGCCGGTCCAGGCGAACTTCTTTTGACGAATATTGCAATTAGAGTCATGGGTGCGGCTAGGATTCCTAACGCCACCGTAGATAAGGAGATGTCGACAAAACGCTTAAGAGCGCTGTTAAAACCGTGCAGTGGCACTTCATTCACGCGAATAATAGGAATGCCGCCCATGTCTTCAAGCCCGGCCTTGAGCACCATAAACTGCAAAAGGTTTGGCACCACTTTGATTTCTATGCACTCTCTATTTGCGATTTCTATCAGGGATAACATCTTCATCTGATCTTCAGGAGGGAGTGTCAGATACAAAATGTCGATATCTTCACGTTGAAGAATATCTTCGGTTTCCTTCAGGTTTCCTAGTAATGGCAACCCTCTGTAACCGAGGTGGCTCGCTTTCGCTTTATCGTCGACAAATCCAATTACTTGTTGACCGAGCTCTCGGTGGAGAAGCGCTTTATCTGTAACTCGTCGACCGAGTTCTCCTGCGCCAGCGATCAAAACACGCTTGAGGCCAATTCCAGCACGCCATCGCCGTTCTATAATTTCACGAACGAGTTTACGGGCACTGTAAGAAAATATCGTATTGAAAATTAAAAATATGACCCAAGCTAGTTGAGATATTTCAAAAGCACCACGCTGTTTTAATTCTTCTGGAAGATAATAGGTCTGAATGTAAAGAGTGCTGAGAACACCTAGTACGACTGCTATAATACTGCCAATAAAGACTCCAAAAAAATCATCGACGTCGGTTCGACTGCGATTCGCTCGATATAGACCATTAATCTGAAACGCAAGAGGCGCAAGAACTCCAACAATAGGAAGGACGGCCAAGTATTGTTCGAAGGGCGGATAACCTCTTGTTATCGGAAGAATCCCTAGTTCAAATCTAAACAAATAGGCGGCAATAAAAGCCAGCATCGCAAGGACTGAATCCCCGAGGATGCGCATCCAGCCTTGTAGATTTTGATGTCGCTTTATCATTTCTAATTCTAAACCGAAAGATTAAGAGCCTCATCGATGGCATTTTTGAATTCAGTTCGGAAACGAGGAGTCGAAAATCGTTCAGCATTCCTTCGGGTGATGCCCTGATTAAACGGTCGAGCCTGAGCAGTCCGCATCGCGTCAGCAAACGCCTCTGCTGTTGGTTGATTCACCAAGATTCCTGTTTCTCCATCCACTATAGTTTCAACCGCGCCCCCACGTTTTAGGGCTATTACAGGACAACCGCACGCCTGGGCTTCGACAGAGGCAATTCCAAACTCCTCCTCACCAGGTAACAGCATAGCCTTAGAACTTCGATAGAGCTCCCGAACTGCATCGTTAGTAAGAGGTCCCAAAAATTCTATATTCGAATCCGCAATTTGACGAAGCCTGTTTAGGTCTGGTCCATCGCCAACAATTCGTAATTTTATTCCAGAAAGTTTACACGCCCTGATTGCCAAGTCTATTCGCTTGTAAGGGACAAGAGCCGAAACAATCACAAAAGAGTCTTCGGGCGTCATATTGTTAGGGCTATAAAAGCTCGTATCTACTGGAGGATAGACAACCTTCGAAGAACGATTGTAGTATCGTTTAATTCTGCGAGCCACGTGTTGTGAGATTGCGATATACGAGTCTACTCGACCTGACGTTGCAGTATCCCAGCGAGCCAATGAGTTGAGAATCGGAGACACAAAGCCGCTTAGAGTGCTTCCAATTCGTTCGATTCCGAAGTAATCATCAAACTGTTCTCGCGCATATCTCATCGGCGTAAAGCAGTAGCAAATATGAAAAGCTCGTCCTGTTCTTACAGCCGATTTAGCGACGCAGTGGCTTGTGCTGATAATCAAATCATGATTATCCAAATCGAACTGCTCAATCGCGCATGGAAAAAGCGGCAGGTAATACCGGTAAAGATTTTCAGAAAAAGGGAGATATTGAATAAAAGATCTGTGAATCGAGCGATTCTCAATTACGGACGAAACCGATTTTCGTTTATGAAGAAGAGTGTAGAGCTCTGCGTTTGGATAGAGTTCGCAAACTGCTTCTAGGGCCTTTTCTCCACCACGCATTCCAGTCAACCAGTCGTGCACTAGAGCAACCCGAGAATAAGGTTTCTCTGTGTCGTGTTTAGTATTGTGAATTCCTGGTTTTGTCATAAAGGTTTTTGTGATCTGCCGAGAGGTGACAGGTAGTTAAGAGGTGCTTAGTTCGCCGTATATCTGTTTAACCTTAGCAACCGATCTCTCCCACGAATAATGTTTTGCTCGTTCCAAGCCATTTTTGGTGAGCTTCTCACGATACAACGGATCCTCCAAGATGGTTTGTATTCCATTGGCAATGGAATTCACATCATAAGGATCCACTAACACTGCTGCATTTCCAACAACTTCAGGAAGCGATGATACGTTGGAGGTGACGACTGGAGTACCACTGGCCATGGCCTCAAGAGGAGGCAGCCCGAAACCTTCGTAGAGTGATGGAAAAACAAATGCATCTGCAAGCCTGTATAGAATTGAAAGAGTGTCAGACGGCACAAATCCTAAAAACCGAACGTACTTATGTAATTGGTAACGATGGACGGTCCTTCTTATTGTCGTGTATTTCGTTATTTCGTCTCCTATTATTAGGAGGGTCAGGTTTGTCAGGCCGTCTTTTCTGAGCTTAAAAAAAGCATCGATCAAGCGTTCCAGATTCTTGTGCGGTTTGACATTGCCGACATATAACAGGAACGGGCTCTTAAGCTGATATCGTTCTTGGACTCTCGCGATTGCTTCAGTTGACGGTTCGATCATAAATTGCCCATCAATCCCGTTTGGAATAACTGTAATTTTTTCTGGATCTATATTAAAGAAACTCAAAATGTCTTTTTTTGAGGCTTCTGAAACGGTGAGCACTCGACTCGATCGATTCGCGGCTATCCAAAGTGCCGTACGCGCATAGATATATGCCACTCTGCTTGGCAAATATTGTGGAAACAATAAATGAATGCAGTCATGAATTGTAACGACAGAGTTACATGGAGTCGTAAAAGGAAGCGTGTAATGAGGCGCATGAAAAACATCAACCTTCGCTCGCCTCAGTTGTGCTGGTATACGGAGTTGCTCCCTCATCGAGTACAACGGGTCTGTTTGAGAAAGAGCTCGAAAGTTTTCACCCAAACTCTCAACGAAACCTTTATCTTGAGGTCGACACAGTAAAACGTAATCTGTGTCTTTATCCGTTCTTGCCAGATGGATGACTAGGTTGCGGATGTATGTTCCGATGCCGTAATCATGAAGCTTTCGAAGATCAATGCTAATTCGCACCTTGGGCTGTCTCTAGCGGGAGTTGTGCACTCTACCTTATCGCCATATCGTTACAGCTAATCTTGCAAGTGTAACAGAAGATGGCTGATACCCTTGAGATCGTTTAAAGCTAAATAAGACGATTGTGCCTAAAACGTAAATATACCCTTAGAACTGGAAACCATAATGGTAGATGTTTTTTGTAAAATGCTAGGTGGCTTTTTTGATACGCGAGGCGAGTTGCCTCCGGTGCAGCTTGCGCTGATTGTCCTCTTGCATGGACGATTTCGACGTCCGAATTAAACAATACTCGGTGGCCAAGTTTTCGAATACTTGAACAGAAATCAATATCTTCAAAGTACATGAAGTATCGCTCGTCAAGGTACCCAACCTCTGCTGCAACGTTTCTCCTAACAAGTAAACAGGCGCCACTGACCCATGCAGTAAATCGGGAGCGGCTGGCCCGTAAACGAACTAGGCTCAAGACGAGTCGAACATTCCGAGCGACGCACCATTTCACAAATAATCGAAAAAGCTCTGTAAAAGGTGTGAGCGTTGATCCAAAGGAGCACTCCGTTAATCCATTTAAATTAACAAGACGGGGACCCACTACAGCGATTCTCTTATCTTGAAACAGACTATTTAGTAAGGCGTCAATCGCGCCTGGGGGAACTATGGTGTCGCTGTTAAGAAGAAGAATGAATTCGGACGAACTCTGGAGGATTCCTAAATTACATGCTCTAGCAAAGCCAAGGTTTGTATTTGCGGCCACGACGGAAACATCTGACCAGCGCGAACGAATTTTCTCGACGGTTCCATCTCTTGATGCATTGTCGACCACAATGATTTTATGTTCTGAATTTGTCTCTTGATCTCGTACAGCCTCGATGCAGCGCTCTACGGCAGCGCAGGTGTTGTAGCTGACTATAACAATCGAGACTTCAGTCATATCGATCGGTGGCTGCCTTCTCGACAGCTCGCATGGTCCGCCTTGCCGTATCAGCCCAACTGTGCCTGGCTAGAATTCCAGATGCTGCACTTAGAATAGCAGTGCGTTTTGGAGATTCCCATAATAGCTCAGACAGTGCGCTAACGGTTGAATGAATGTCGTTAAGTGGCACGAAGGATGCAGCTTCTCCCATGACCTCTCGTGCAATCTTTGTGTCAAGCATTACACTTGGGGCACCAAAGCCTAATGCTTCGAGGGGAGGCAGGCCAAATCCTTCGTACTCCGACAAAAATGCAAACACTTTGGCCTTGCGGTAAAGTTCAGTCAAGTCCTGATCGCTAATCCAAGATTCGATTGAGACATAATTGGCTATTCCAGTAAAATCAACAAAACTTTCCAGGTCGATATGCGGATAAGTCCGATTGTCTCCTACAATGCACAGCCGAGCACGTGATTCTTGACTTTGCACAATCGCGAAAGCCCGAATAAGATCTGGTAGTCGCCGCCTGGTAAAGCAGGACCCTGCAAAGAGTACCAAGTGTGAATCCTTCGGGCCGATATGCTCACCTTTACTTCTGTTTGTACCAAGCGGTGTAATTACAATTCGATCGCTATTGATGTTTAGATGGTGAACAATTTCCTCCCGAGAGAATTGAGATAACGTTAAAACGGTATGCGCAAGCCTGGCTGACTTGGCAGCGAGCAGCCGTCTCCGAACTCCCTCTCTCCAGTTGAACCAGTCTGGCCTGGAGAAATAAGAGACATCATGCAGGGCCAAGACAAAAGGAATTTGAAGCATTAGAGGAGCGGAATAGTTAGGTGCGAAGAAAACATCAAGACTCTCTGAATTGGCTGCTTTGCATAATTGACTCTGTTCCCACAACGTTCCTTGGCTGCCTTCTAGGCTACGATGTTTAAAAGCTGGATTGTCGTTAAGTTTCAATCGATTAAATAAGTCGACGGCGTGCTGTTCGGAAAATGGCGAGTACAAAATGAAGGTATAGCCGTTTTTGCATTGACCTGACCATTCGATCAACAAGTTAGTAAGGTAACGGCCGACTCCGGTTGTTTTGCCAAATAATTCTCTGGCGTCAATGCCTATGCGCATGTTAGAAGACCTACTTTGAACACCACGTCACGAAGTAAGTTATAGGTTCAGACGACGATTCTCAATAGCCCTCGTGTAAGTATCTCGAAGAATTCTAGCTGACCGCTGCCAACTATAGTGGGATGCTCGTTGAAGGCCTCGACTAACAGCGACGTTGACATATTCTGAATCTCTAAGAGTCTTTTGGATTGCGTTAGCAAGAGCCTGGGGGTCTGCAGGGTCAACCAGAAGACCGGCATCTCCAAGGACTTCTGGAAGAGCACCTCGATTTGATGCAACAATCGGAACTCCAGCTGACATAGCCTCAAGAATTGGTAAACCAAATCCTTCGTCGAAAGACGGAAGCACGAGTATTCGCGCTTGTTTGAGCAGAACCTCTCGAGTCTCACCAGTTACGTAACCCAATTGTCGAACGCGATCTCGTAGTGGAGCTACTAAAAGACGAGAAGCCCATTGACTAGTGTCAGATGTCGGACGTCCGGCTAATATCAAGTCAGGTGCATCTTCGAATCTGTCTAGCAGTAATGTGTAAGCATCCAAGAGGCCATCGATATTCTTGCGAGCTTCCAGCGTGCCAATAAAAAGAATGGGGCCTGTTTCTGGTTGTTCTCTTCGCGGTAGTGCAGGAACCGTTCCCAACGGGCAGACGACTAGATGATCATCTCTGATTTCAAGAAGTTCTTGAACTGTCTGTCTGGTGTATTCCGAGGGGACAAGAATGCAGTCGGCCCTAGAGGCGTGCTGTCGGACCAGTGCTGCGTAATCCCGACGAATTTCTTTCGAAGTGTTTTCGGGGTGTTTGAGAAAATAGAGATCGTGAATCGTTATAACTTGAGCTGCTTGGTTACTAGGAATCAATAACGGGTTTGATGAATGCACGACGTCATAGTCTGAGCCAGTTATCGTTTCTATGCGAGGCCATTCCAAACGGTGCCACAATAAATTCAACAGCCTGACTGGGATCCTGCGATCGATTATCCGAGCAGGAGTAGGCAAGGATGCAGGATCGAGTCGATCCCTTATGGAGCTTGAGAACAGTGTCAGGTCTATTCGTGGTTTTTCATTAGAGAGATTACCAAGCGCTTTTGAAAGTTGAAAAATTGTTTCTCCTACCCCACTACGTTCGCGAAGGGCAGGGCGGTAATCGATAAGAATTCTCACGGTGATGTGTATTTCCAGACTTTATTCTATTTTCGAGACGAGCCTTCTTTGCAACTTCTAGTTATCAAGACAAAAAAGTAACTCGAAAGGGATGGTAACAGAGGTTTCGGTTCCCCGATCTTTAAAACTGACAAAAGCTTAAAAATCAATATCTTGACAGGACTTTGTTTGAAATGATAGCTTCTAAGTATTACAGAATAATGGACTTAGCTGGCTTCAAAAGCTCTTCGCCAGCGCCTTGAAAACACCTGAGGTTTCGACATGCGAATTGTTGTAGTGGGAACAGGCTACGTTGGTCTGGTAGTAGGTGCCTGCCTAGCGGAAAATGGCAACCAGGTGTCTTGTGTCGATGTTAATAGGGCGAAAATCAACAATTTAAAAAAAGGAGAGGTACCAATTTATGAACCAGGACTCCGGGAACTCGTCCACCGAAATTGCGCTGAAAAAAGACTTGTATTTAGTGACCAATTAGACCGGGCAGTCAAAGAATCGGAAATCATTTTTATAGCCGTGGGAACACCTACCGGTGATGATGGAGCAGCCGACTTAAAACATGTGATCGCGGTTGCTCGAGACGTTGGCAGGGCCATGAATGGCTATAAAGTGATCGTCAACAAAAGCACCGTTCCGGTAGGTACAGCCGAACGTGTGCGTAAAATAATTCAAAAGGAAACAACTCATTCTTTTAGCGTTGTGAGCAATCCAGAATTTTTGAAACAAGGGGCTGCAATTGATGATTTCATGCGACCAAATCGAGTGGTTATTGGCTCGGAAGACTCGAGGGCCGTGGAGAAAATGAAGGAGCTTTACGGCCCCCTGACACGTACGGGCGCACCCATTATGGTAATGGATTGTGCCAGCGCTGAATTAGCCAAGTACGCTGCAAATGCGATGCTGGCGACACGTATTTCATTTATGAACGAGATTGCCAATATTTGTGAATTATTTGATGCGAACGTCGAGCATGTTCGTCTGGCCATGGCGTCCGACCATCGAATTGGTTCTGCGTTTCTTTTTCCTGGCGTTGGTTACGGTGGTAGTTGCTTTCCCAAGGACATAAAAGCCCTTATAAAATTTGCAAAATCTAAAGGTTATTCCAGCAAGATCCTTCGATCGGTTGAACAAGTAAATGAAAATCAGAAAACGAGGTTGGTCAAAAAAATCTGCGATCGTTTTGGGGAGAACAACCTTAAAGGAAAGAGGTTTGGGATTTGGGGTTTGTCGTTTAAACCTCGCACTGACGACATGCGAGAAGCTCCATCAATTGTTATAGTAAATTCATTAATTGAATACGGCGCAGAAGTGGTCGCCTATGACCCCGAATCGGAAATATCAGCCAAGAGGATTTTTGGAGACAGAATTAAACTAGTAAAAATGTCCTACGACGCTCTTGATGATGTCGATGCCTTGATTGTAATAACCGAATGGAATGAATTTCGAGAGCCTGATTTCGATAGGATGCGTAAATTGATGCGTAATCCCATTGTTTTTGACGGTCGTAATTTATTCAGCGTTGAACAGATGCAAGCACAAGGCTTTGAATACATATCGATTGGAAGGTGACTCCTGGAAACGGTTCTTGTAGTCGGTGGAGCAGGTTACATTGGAAGTCATACAGCTAAGGTGTTGGGAGAGTCTGGATACAACGTCGTCATTTTTGATAATTTGTCGGCCGGAAAACGTGAAGCGGTCCTCGGAAATCCCTTAATTCAAGGTAATATTCTAAATATTGATGTCCTTCGTGAAACGTTAGCGAAATACGACATTAGCGCTGTCATGCAGTTTGCTGCCTCTTTGTCAGTTGCGGATTCTGTTGTGGATCCGAAGGGCTATTACCAAAATAATGTGGTCGGCACGCTATCTCTTCTGGGAGCGATGGTTGCCGAATCAGTGGACAGACTTGTGTTTTCTTCCACTGCAGCTATTTACGGTAACCCTATCGAAACACCGATCTTTGAAGACCATCCGAAGAACCCGATAAACAGTTATGGCGAAACAAAACTGGCAATTGAGCGTGCGCTTCAACATTACGACCGAGCCTACGGACTTAAATCCATCTGTCTCCGATACTTCAATGCGAGTGGAGCCGATCCTGATGGCTTGCTTGGAGAAAATCACGAACCGGAAACACATTTAATACCACGCGCTTTGGACGCAGCTTCTGGAGGACCCCCTCTTGAAATTTTCGGTGATGATTATGAGACTCCTGATGGCACATGTCTACGCGACTATATACACGTAACCGATCTAGCCTCGGCCCACGTACTAGCTTTGCGCTGCCTCGAAGGGGGCTGCGATTCTACTGCATACAACCTTGGCAACGGTAAACCTTACTCTGTAAAAGAGGTGGTAGAGGTTGTAAGTCAGGTTACCAATAAAACGGTGCCTTGCGTTGTTTCACCGCAGAGGCCTGGAGACCCAGCAATTCTTTTTGCATCGAGCGAAAATATTCAACGCGAGTTGCATTGGACTCCACGATTCAATGAATTGGCTTCAATAGTCGAAACTGCCTGGCGATGGCATCAAAGAAAATCAGGCAAATCATCCGTGGTTAAAAAATAATGTTAGACAACCGGCCGACGTTTTCCGATCCGTTGTTGTCGGTAGTGATGCCTGTTTTTAATGAAAGTCACACTGTAGAGCGTATTATTGATCGAGTTTTGGCTGTACCACTTCGACTTGAACTCATTGTTATAGATGATGGTTCAACAGATGGCACAAGAGAGCGACTAACAGCACTCCAACGAAATCACAAGTTTAAGTTAATTGTTAATGATCGCAACATGGGAAAAGGCTTTGCGCTTCGGTGCGGTTTTAAGGAAATTAATGGGGATGTGGTTATTATTCAAGATGCCGATCTTGAATACTCTCCAGAGGAAATTCCTCGCCTAATTGAACCAATAGCGCAGGGTCGAGCTGATGTGGTTTACGGTTCGAGATTTCTAGGCACTCAAAGAGTGTTTTTGTTTTGGCATTATTTGGGTAATCGGTTTCTTACCTTTGTCACAAATATTCTTTACAACACAGTGCTAACTGATATGGAGACCTGCTACAAGGCCATGCGTGCCGACGTCGTGCACGGGTTCAATCTCAAATCCAATGGATTCGAGATTGAACCAGAGCTAACAGCTAAAATCCTAAGGCGAGGCTACCGATTATACGAGGTTCCGATTACATACGATGGTCGTGGGTACGACGAAGGTAAAAAGATTAACTGGTGGGCTGGAGTGGAAGCGCTGTGGGCCCTTCTTAAATATCGAGTTATCAAGTGAATCTTACCCAACGATTGCTTGAGTTTGCGAAACCCTACCGCGGGCGCATGTCAAGTGCGTTACTGGCGATGGCGATTTATGGTGGGGCGTCTGCCGGTATTGCGTATCTTATCAAACCAATATTCGACGAGGTGCTACCAAAAGGTGAATCTTTTGGCATAGTAATTTTTACGCTAATTGGTTGCTATTTACTGAAGGGTGTTGGCGCCTACGTGTCGACCTACTTAATGACAGGGGTTGGCCAGCGAGTGGTGATGGATATTCGAAACACCCTGTTCGGTCACATTGTGCGCCAGTCCGTATCATTCTTCTCATCAAGGACAACTGGTCGCTTAATGTCACGAATTACTAATGACGTGAATCAAGTACAGCAAGCGGTATCTGTCACTCTAGTAGACCTCCTCCGAGAATCATTGGCACTATTGGCATATGCGAGCCTGTTGTTTTATTACGATGTGCGATTAGCTCTCGTATGTATGACCGGCGCGCCCTTTGTAATTTATCCGTTGGTGCGCCTTGGTCAACGTGTACGTCGCACTACGGTAAGAAGCCAGGAAGAACTAGAACGCTTGTCACACATAACGGCGGAAGCGTTCACCGGCCACAGAATTGTGAAGGCTTTCGGTGCTGAAGCGTTTGAAGAGAATAAGTTTAGTGCTGCCTCTTTGGAGGTGTATCGAACAAATATGAAGGTAACAGGAGCAGTGGCAGTACTCCCACCGTTAATGGAATTCTTGGGAGGAATTGGAATTGCTGGGGCTCTATGGTACGGAAGCAGGGAAATTGCAACCGACCGATTAACCTCTGGAGAATTCACCTCTTTCATTGGTGCGCTTATTCTAATGTATGGGCCCGTCAAGAAACTAAGCAGGGTTAATGCTGGTATGCAACAGGCGATAGCTTCTGCGCAAAGGATCTTTGAGACCATCGACGTTGAGACAGAAGTGCGCAATCGTTCTAATGCAAAACCCTTGAGTAGACTACAGAAAACCATCACGTTTCAGGGCGTGGGGTTTCGATATGAAACGGATCTCGATAAATGGATTCTACGCGATATTAATCTAACTGTGCGTTCAGGTGAAATAGTAGCGATTGTAGGATTAAGTGGGGCTGGGAAAACAACGTTGGCCCACCTGTTGCCTAGATTTCACGATGTAAGCAGTGGCGCCATTCTCTTTGATGGTATCGACATTCGAGACGGAACTATCGCCTCGCTTCGATCTCAGATTGCAATGGTTACTCAAGAAACGATTCTGTTTGATGACACAATCACTCGAAATATTTGTTACGGTGTGCCAAACGCCAGCACAGCCTTGGTGGAAGCAGCGGCGCGAGCGGCCCATGCACACGAATTCATTAGCCAAATGGATCAAGGGTACGAGACAAGGATTGGCGAACGCGGACAACGATTGTCAGGTGGTCAACGTCAGCGACTCGCTATAGCCCGCGCAGTTTTAACTGATGCGCCTATTCTCATTCTGGATGAGGCCACATCGTCACTCGATAGCGAATCCGAGGCGCTTGTTCAGGACGCGCTTTCGCACTTACTGGCAAATCGAACAGCTTTTGTGATTGCCCATAGACTCTCTACAGTTCGTCGAGCGGATCAAATTCTAGTACTCGACAAGGGTAATATTGTGGAGCAAGGACGACATGAAGAATTACTGGCCCAGCCAAACAGTCTTTATGCAAAGCTTTATGCTACACAATTAGTCGATGAAGAGTCTGATCCTAATAGTTCTTCTGACTCTGGCGAACAATATTTTAATTTTGATGAAGAGTGAGACATGGTGATTTCTGGAAACTTCCAATGATTAAATCAATGACTGGGTTTGCTGAGGGACGGAAGGAAATTGAGAGTGTTATCCTCGGGGCATCGATTCGGAGCGTAAATCACCGCTACCTAGATTTGCAGATTCGTCTACCAAGTTCTTTTAGCGGACTCGAAAAAGGATTGCGCTCTCTGTTGCAGGAGAGGCTGGCACGGGGGCGAGTTGAGCTTCTCGTGACGGTTCAATTCACTCAACTGCCTGAGGTAGAAGTCGAATTAAATGAAAAAATGATTCGTGCGCTGAGAAGTGCACTCGAACGATCACGAGACCATGGATTGGAAATTAAGGAAATTACGGTAAGTGATTTGATACGCGTGCCGAACGCTCTAGTAATAAAAGAGACTTCGAGTAAGGGGGATGCAAGCAAAGACGAGGCTTTGTTAGCGGCGATTACCGACTTGGTTCGCGAAACGCTCGAGGATTTAGATGGTATGCGCAAACAGGAGGGTGAATACCTTTTCGACGACCTTAACAGCAGACATAACTCAATCGAGATGCTGACCGAACTGATAGATGTAAGTGCTAGGGAAAGCAGTAAAGTGTTCAAAGAGCGACTCAGAGAGCGGGCTGAAGAATTTGCAGAGCCGATGGGTGCAGACCCACTGCTTTTAGCTCAGGAAATAATTCGCGTGACGCTCCGATCGGATATTTCCGAAGAACTCTCTCGCCTACGAGCACATCTTGCTCACTGGCAAGTGCTTGTTGAGTCATCAGATTCGTGTGGACGGAAGCTAGATTTCTTATTGCAAGAGATGAACAGAGAAGCCAATACGATTGGGGCGAAGATTGAAGGTGTCAAGGTCAAACAGCGTGTTGTTGATATGAAGGCTGAGATCGAACGACTACGCGAACAGGTACAAAATATTGAGTAAGGTGCGAAACAGGATGGCCGTATGAATGATGGAAATAAACAGAAACCAGCCGGAACCCTTTTCATACTCTCTGCGCCTTCAGGTACCGGTAAAACAACATTGGCCGGACGGCTAGTGAAGCTAGTCCAGGATTTGGTGATTTCACGCTCCTACACTTCCCGAGCTTCTCGCGCTGAAGAGCGTGATGGCGTTGATTACAATTTTGTGAGCCGCCAGCAGTTTGAAAAGATGATCGATAAAAAGGAATTTCTAGAATGGGCTGAAATATTTGGGGAGCTATACGGCACTACGTTGAATAATGTAGAGCGCGAACTCGCGAATGGCCGAAGTGCATTGTTGGTGATCAACGTGGAAGGCGCAAGGCAACTTATGGATCGAGGCTATGAAGTTGTGAAGATATTTATTCTTCCTCCGTCACTTCTAGATCTTGAAATGCGATTAAAGCACCGCAACCCTAATATGCAAGATACGGATATGAAGCAACGTTTGGACACTGCAAAACGAGAAATACTGGCCTGCAAGGAATATGATTATATCGTTGTCAACGATGATCTTGACGAATGCATCAAGGAATTGCGTACAATAGTAAGCGTTGGGGAAATAGGCTTAAAAGGTGGAACTGAAGATACCGCCAGAATCCTCAATCGTTTCACGGCAGAGCTTCAGGACGTCGACCTTAGTTGAGACGAGAGAATAATGGCATTAGTTGCCCTTGGAGTTAGCGGCGGGATCGGGGCCTACAAAGCCGTTGAAGTTACACGCGGTTTGCAGAAGTGCGGCCATGAGGTTGTCGCCATTATGACAAAGGCGGCGCAAGAATTCGTTGGGCCTCTTACATTTGAAGCGATTACTCGTCGTCCCGTAATACTTGATCAATTCTCGCATGGGCTGAACTCGTCCATCGAACACATTCGGTTAGCCTCATCGATCGATGCCCTGCTCGTCGCTCCTGCTACGGCAAATCAGATTGGAAAGTTCGCACATGGAATTGCAGACGACTTTCTATCTACACTGTATCTGGCAACTAGAGCCCCAGTCGTGATAGCACCGGCCATGAATACCAACATGCTGCAACATTCGTCGGTCAGGCGAAACCTAGAGCTGCTCAGGTCTAATGGGGTGCGCGTGATTGACTCAGAAACAGGTGAGCTTGCCTGTGGTTGGCATGGTGATGGAAGATTGGCGGAACCGGTAATAATAGTCGAAACAGTTGATCGTTTATTACAACCGCAGGGATCCATGATTGGCAAATGCTTGTTGATAACTGCAGGTCCAACGTATGAAGACTTTGACCCTGTACGGTTTCTCGGAAACCGATCCAGTGGTCGAATGGGATTTGCGCTGGCTACCGAA
>Ga0310124_10001459_pt1 | contig 16482 bp, 5 predicted proteins | sample CB11b_AW_Bot5_MG_FD_203507 | JGI IMG/M metagenome (GOLD analysis project Ga0310124, IMG submission 203507) | Marine microbial communities from Western Arctic Ocean, Canada - CB11b_AW_Bot5 | ecosystem: Environmental > Aquatic > Marine > Oceanic | place: Canada: Western Arctic Ocean | collected... | reverse complement strand
CTTGAAGTGATCTTCGATGCAACGGACTCTACGGAGACACCGCCATCTACGGGTGGGCCGACTCCGACGGCAAATACTCCACTGCGGTACACCCTCATCGCCACTGCCAGTCCCGATATCGGTGGAACCGTGGCCGGTACCGGCGCCTATGCAGCCGGCACATCGGTAATGGTTAACGCCTCCCCCGTCAGCGGCTATATCTTCACTGGATGGTCCGGCAGCGGGGCTTGTGTCGGCACCGTCAACCCGTGCACGGTCAACATGGTCGCCAACAAGAGGGTGATAGCCAGATTCTCCAGGGAGTTCACCCTTACGGCCCTCGCCAGCCCTGATATTGGCGGTACGGTGACTGGAGGCGGGGGCCATCCACCCGGCGCATCTGTGCCTGTGATAGCAACCCCCAACACGGGCTACACCTTGACCGGATGGACCGGTACCGGTAGTGGGGCCTGTCCCGGGACTGCTCTGAGGTGTCTGGTCACCATGGATGGGGATAAGACGGTGACGGCCAACTTCTCCCGGGCACTCATCCTCACCGCAAGCGCAGCCCCGGTATCCGGTGGAACCGTGACCGGAGGCGGCAGCTACCCATCCGGTACGTCTGTGCCGGTTGTAGCGACCCCTAACCCTGGCTACACCTTGACCGGATGGACCGGCAGTGGGGCCTGTTCCGGTACCGGTCCGACTTGTACGGTCACCATGGATAGGGATAAGACGGTGACGGCCAACTTCTCCCTTGTCCAATTCACTCTCACCACTAGCGCTGCCCCATTGACCGGTGGAACCGTGTTCGGAGACGGCAGCTACCCATACGGTTCTGCGGTGGAAGTGAGAGCCGCTGCCAACGCGGGCTACGGATTGGCCAGTTGGTCAGGGGCATGTGCCAGCGTAGGACCATTGACTAACCCGTGTACGATCATCATGGATGGGGATAAGTCGGTGACGGCCAACTTCTCGCTGCCCGGGTTCACTCTTACCACCTCTTACAATCCGCCTGCAGGTGGCACCATAAGCGCAAGCGGGCGCTACGCTTCCGGGACGATCGCCGGGGTGGTGGCAAGCCCCAACGCGGGCTATATCTTGACCGGATGGACCGGTACCGGTAGCGGGACTTGTTCCGGTACTGCTCTGACGTGCGCGGTCACCATGGATGGGGCCAAGACGGTGACGGCCACCTTCTCCCGGGCCTACATACTCAACGCCAGCGCTGACCCGGTAGCCGGTGGAACTGTGACCGGAGGAGGGAGCCACCTATCCGGTGCGTCTGTGCCGGTCATAGCAACCCCTAACGCGGGCTATATCTTGACCGGATGGACCGGCAGTGGGGCCTGTTCCGGCACTGTTTTGACGTGTCTGGTCACCATGAATGGGGCTAAGTCGGTGATAGCCAACTTCTCCCCGGCATTCACCCTCATCACCGCTCCGAGTCCGGCTGATGGTGGCGATCTAACCGGGGCTGGGGTCTACGTTTCAGGTACCTCGGTAACTGTGGTGGCAACCCCCAACCCTGGCTACGCCTTGACCGGATGGACCGGTGGTGAGGCCTGTTCCAGCGCTGTTTTGACGTGTACGGTCATCATGGATGGGGATAAGGCGGTGGCAGCCAATTTCTCTCCGAAATTCACCCTGACCGCCAACGTTGCCCCATCAACCGGTGGAACCGTGACTGGAGGCGGCAGCTACCCATCCGGTGCGGCGGTGTCGGTCGTAGCAACCCCCAACGCGGGCTATATCTTGACTGGATGGTCCGGTACCGGGGCCTGTTCCGGCACTGTTTTGACGTGTCTGGTCACCATGGATGGGGCTAAGTCGGTGACGGCCAACTTCTCCAGCGCATTCACACTCACCACCAACTCTGACCCATCGACCGGTGGAAGGGTGACCGGAGGCGGCAGCTACCCATCCGGTGCGGCGGTGGAAGTGACAGCCGCTGCCAACGCGGGCTACGGATTCGCCAGTTGGTCCGGGGCATGTGCCGGCGCAGGAGCAGTGACTAACCCGTGTACGGTCACCATGGATGGGGCTAAGTCGGTGACGGCCAACTTCTCACAGCCCGGGTTCGAGCTTACTACCTCTGTGGATCCGGCTGCAGGTGGCAGCATAAGTAGCGGCGGGCCCTACGCTCCCGGGACGATCGCCGGGGTGGTAGCAACCCCTAACGCGGGCTACACATCGACTGGATGGACCGGTACCGGGGCCTGTTCCGGCGCTGATCTGACGTGTCTGGTCACCATGGATGGGGCTAAGTCGGTGACGGCCAACTTCTCCAGCGCATTCACACTCACCACCAACTCTGACCCATCGACCGGTGGAAGGGTGACTGGAGGCGGCAGCTACCCATCCGGTGCGGCGGTGGCAGTGACAGCCGTTGCCAACGCGGGCTACGGATTCGCCAGTTGGTCCGGGGCATGTGACGGCGTAGTGACTAACCCGTGTACGGTCACCATGGATTGGGCTGAGTCGGTGACGGCCAACTTCGCACAGCCCGGGTTCGAGCTTACTACCTCTGTGGATCCGGCTGCAGGTGGCAGCATAAGTAGCGGCGGGCCCTACGCTTCAGGGACGATCGCCGGGGTGCTAGCAGCCCCTAACGCAGGCTATATCTTGACTGGATGGACCGGCAGTGGGGCTTGTCTCGGCACTGATCTGACGTGTCTGGTCACCATGGACCGGGCTAAGACGGTGACGGCCAACTTCGCACAGGAGTTCAACCTCGCCACCAACGCCAACCCGGTAGCCGGTGGAAGTGTGGCTGGAGGCGGCAACTACCCATCCGGTGAGGTGGTGGAACTGACAGCGACCCCTACCTCCCACTACGTCTTCACGAACTGGTCTGGCGACTGTTCCGGCACTGTTCCGACGTGTCGGGTCACCATGGATGGGAATAAGTCGGTGACGGCCAACTTCTCCATCGCATTCACACTCACCACCAGCGTTGCCCCATCAGCCGGTGGAACTGTGACCAGCGGCGGCAGCCACCCATCCGGTGCGTCTGTGCCGGTTAGAGCAACCCCTAACGCCGGCTATCGGTTAAGAGGATGGACCACAGGCCCTGGAGGAGGGGTCAGATGCGAGCAGTCGGCCGCTCCCCTGACGTGCACCGTCATCATGGACAGTGACCTGACTGTGAGAGCTGACTTCTCCTCCGAATTCACCCTCACTACCGCTCCGAGTCCGGCTGACGGTGGCAGTTTAACCGGGGCAGGGTCCTACGTTTCAGGTACCCCGGTAGATGTGGTGGCAACCCCCAGCCTTGGCTACACCTTGACCGGATGGACCGGTGGTGAGGCCTGTTCCAGCCTTGATTTGGAGTGCCGGGTCATTATGGATGGGAATAAGACGGTGGCAGCCAACTTCTCCCTTGACCTACTTGTCCAATTCACTCTCACGACTAACGCTGTCCCGGTAGCCGGTGGAACTGTGATCGGAGGCGGCAGCCACCCATCCGGTGCTGCGGTGAACGTGATCGCAATCCCTAACCCTGACTACGGATTAAACAGTTGGACCGGGGCATGTGACGGCGCAGGAGCAGTGACTAACCCGTGTGCGGTCATCATGGATTCCGACATGGATGTGACGGCCAACTTCTCACTGTCCGGGTTAGAGCTTACTACCTCTGTGAATCCGGCTGCAGGTGGCAGCATAAGCAGCGGCGGGCGCTACGCTTTAGGGACGATCGCCGGGGTGGTGGCAGCCCCTAACGCGGGTTATACCTTAAGTGGATGGACCGGTACCGGCAGTGGGGCCTGTCCAGGAGCTGCTCCGACGTGCGCGGTCATCATGGACCAGGTTAAGTCGGTTACGGCCAACTTCTCACTGTCCCTGTTCGAGCTTACTACCTCTGCGAGTCCGGCTGCGGGTGGCGTCATAACGGTCAGTCCGCAACCAGGAGTCGGGGGATACCCTTCCGGGACGACCGTCAGTGTGGATGTAACCCAGAACAAGGGCTACACCTTGACTGGATGGACCGTTACCGGTAGTGGGGCCTGTCCAGGCACTCCTTTGACCTGCGATGTCACCATGGATGAGACTAAGAAGGTTACGGCCAACTTCTCCCGAGTGTTCGACCTCATCGCCAACGCTGACCCGGCAGCCGGTGGGACTGTGACCGGTGGCGGTGTCCAGGCTTCTGGCATATCTGCGTCTATCACTGCAAGCGCTAACTCCGGCTACACCTTCACGGACTGGTCTGGCGATTGTTCCGGCACTGTTCTGACGTGCACGGTCACCATGGACCAAGATAAGACGGCGACGGCCAACTTCTCCCAAGACTTCAACCTCATCGCCAACGCTAACCCGGCAGCCGGTGGGACTGTGACCGGTGGCGGTGTCCAGACTTCTGGCACTGCGTCTATTACCCAAAGCGCTAACGCCGGCTACACATTCCAGGACTGGTCTGGCGATTGTTCCGGCACTGCTCCGACCTGCACCGTAGACATGGATGGAGATAAGACGGTGACGGCCAACTTCTCCCAAGACTTCAACCTCATCGCCAACGCTAACCCGGCAGCCGGTGGGACTGTGACCGGTGGCGGTGTCCAGGCTTCTGGCACGTCGGTTACTGTGACTGCGACTCCCAGCGCGGGCTACATATTCGCTGACGCCAACTGGTCGGTAGCTCCCGGTGACTGCGAAAACACAACGTTTGACGCCACCACCCTCGTCGGGACATGTTCCGTCCTGATGGATGCCAACAAGACCGTGACGGCTAACTTCCTTCAGGCGCCGGTAACGGGGGTTATCTCCATGTCGGCCGATGCCAGCCCTCCGGAAGGGGGCACCGTCATCGTATCGGCCGTATCGGCGCAGTGGCAAACGTTCGTGCAGGATACAAATTCCTGGCAGGGTCAGTGCGCTGTCAGCACCGGCAGCGCACCCTGCATTGTCACGGTGGAGGCTACTCCTAACGTTGGTTACATCTTCGATGGTTGGTCTGGAGACTGTACCGGCTCTGGTTCATGCACCATCTTGTCCCAATCATCCGGTACCGTTGGCGCGAATGATTCGAACAAGTCGGTTACTGCTAGCTTCTTAAGAGAAGGATCGGTCACCAGTCCGGATGCACCGGCTTTCCTTAGGGAGATTAGAACTTCGGGCGATAGCGATGGGGAGTTCTCTGAACCGAGGGGCGTAGCGGTGGCATCAGACGGTAGCGTCTACGTTGCAGACACACGGAACCACCGCATCCAGAAGTTCGACTCAGATGGCGATTTCGTTAGCAAATGGGGCACGCAGGGCTCGGGCAACGGGCAGTTCTACATGCCGTACGGCGTAGCGGTGGCACCCGAAGACGACAGCGTCTACGTTACAGACACACAGAACCACCGCATCCAGAAGTTCGGACCAGATGGCGTGTTCCTTAGCCAATGGGGCAAGCTTGGCTCGGGTGACGGAGAGTTCCTCTTCCCGAATAGCGTAGCGGTGACATCAGACGGTAGCGTCTACGTTACAGACAAAGACAACGACCGCATCCAGGAGTTCACTCCCCAAGGCGTGTTCGTTAGAGAATGGGGTGCTTTCGGCACGGGCGACAGGGAGTTCAAGACCCCGACTGGCGTAGCGGTGGCACCGGACGGCAGCGTCTACGTTGTAGACATGGACAACAACCGCATCCAGAAGTTCACCCCCGAACGCGTGTTCGATAGTGAATGGGTCTTTGATAGCTCGGGTGGCCTCTTGTTCGCGCGACCGATCGGCGTCGCGGTGGCATCCGACGGTAGCGTCTACGTTTCAGATCAAAACAAACACCGCATCCAGAAGTTCACCTCTGAAGGCGTGTTCGTTAGCAAATGGGGCACGCTACTGGACATTCTTGTGGAACCAGAAACCTCGGGCGACGGGAAGTTCTATGGACCGACTGGAGTCGCGGTGGCACCCGACGGTAGCGTCTACGTTGCAGACACGTACAACAACCGCATCCAGGTGTTCAAATTCGAGGAAGACGAACCGGTCACCGAGTTCAACCTCGACACCGGCTTTTCCCCCGCCTCCGGAGGTACTCTGACGGGGGGCGGAAACTATGCTCCTGGTACGTCGGTTACTGTGACTGCGACTCCCAGCGCGGGCTACATATTCGCTGACGCCAACTGGTCGGTAGCTCCCGGTGACTGCGAAAGCACAACGTTTGACGCCACCACCTTCGTCGGGACATGTTCCGTACGGATGGATGCCAACAAGACCGTGACGGCCATTTTTGATGTGGCACCCGTGATACCCCTGACGTGGACACTAACTACGACCCCCTACCCAGCCATCGGAGGTAACATCTTGCCGACGACTGGTGACCACCCTGCAACTACATCGGTAAATGTGACCGCTACCCCTGACAGCGGTTACACCTTCACTGGCTGGGAAGACGCTTGCTCCGGGACCGAGGTATGCAACGTCTACATGGATTCGAACAAGAGTGTGACGGCTAACTTTGAGATAGTAACGCCGGTCACCAGTCCGGAACCGTTGGTGTTCGCCTTGACAATTGGGGAGGTCGGCTCGGGCGATGGGCAATTCAGACGTCCGGAAGACGTCGCGGTAGCGACTAATGGGAACGTCTACGTTGCTGACAGCGGGAATAATCGCATCCAGATATTTGACTCCAACGGCGTGTTCCTTAGCGAATGGGGCACTTCCGGCTCGGGCGAAGGGGAGTTCGACTGGCCGACAGGCATCGCGGTGGCAGCCGACGGTAGCGTCTACGTTTCAGGCGCTAACAACGACCGCATCCAGAAATTTGACTCCGCAGGCATGTTCGATAGCCAATGGGGCACACCGGGCTCGGGCGAAGGGGCGTTCCAGCAGCCACGCGGTGTCGCAGTGGCATCCAACGGTGATGTCTATGTCGTAGATGAAGTCAACGACCGCATTGAAGTTTTTGACCCCGAAGGCCGGTTTCTCAACGAATGGGGCAGTTATGGTGCTCGCGACGGTTACTTCAAGTATCCGACCGGCGTCGGTGTGGTAAATGGGTATGTCTATGTTTCAGACAGGCGAAATTATCGCATCCAGAAGTTCACCTCCGAAGGCTTGTTCGTTAACCAATGGGGCAGATGTTGCTCGGGCGACGGGGAGTTCAATGAGCCGCGTGGCGTCGCGGTGGCGCCCGACGGCAGCGTCTACGTTGCAGACGCTGGCAACCACCGCATCCAGCTATTTGACTCCGACGGCGGGTTCGTCAGGAAATGGGGCACCTCGGGTGCGGACGACGGGGAATTCAATGAGCCGCGTGGCGTCGCGGTGGCGCCCGACGGCAGCGTCTACGTTGCAGACACACTCAACAACCGCATCCAGAAGTTTGCCGCGATAGAAGAACCGAACATTAGTGAGGAACCGCCGGTTTTCGTTAGGAAGATTGGAACCCCTGGCACGGGCGATGGGCAATTGAGTTGGCCGCGTGACGTCGCGGTGGCATCAGACGGTAGCGTCTACGTTACAGACAATGGCAACCACCGCATCCAGAAGTTCACCCCCGCAGGCGCGCTCGTCAGTAAATGGGGCACGGAGGGTGCGGGTGACGGGGAGTTCCGGCGCCCGCGTGACGTCGCGGTGGCGCCAGACGGTACCGTCTACGTTACCGATAATGGCAACGAACGCATCCAGAAGTTCAACTCCGACGGCGGGTTCGTCAGGAAATGGGGCACTTCCGGCTCGGGCGACGGGGAGTTCCTCTTCCCGAGTGGCGTCGCGGTGGCATCAGACGATAGCGTCTACGTTTCAGACATGGACAACCACCGCATCCAGAAATTCACCTCCGAAGGCGTGTTCGATAGTAAATGGGGCACTTCCGGCTCGGGCGACGGGGAGTTCGCCTCCCCGTACGGCGTAGCGGTGGCACCGGACGGCAGCGTCTACGTTGCAGACATGGAAAACAACCGCATCCAGAAGTTCACCCCCGCAGGCGTGTTCGTCAGGAAATGGGGCACTTCCGGCTCGGGCGAAGGGCAGTTCGACTGGCCGACAGGCATCGCGGTGGCAGCCGACGGTAGCGTCTACGTTTCAGACAATGGCAACCACCGCATCCAGAAGTTCACCTCCGGAGGCGAGTTCGTCAGCAAATGGGGCACGCAGGGTGGATACGACGGGGAGTTACAGCGCCCGGCCGGCGTAGCGGTGGCATCCAACGGCAGCGTCTACGTTGCAGACATGAACAACAACCGCATCCAGAAGTTCACCTCCGGAGGCGAGTTCGTCAGCAAATGGGGCACGCAGGGTGGATACGACGGGGAGTTACAGCGCCCGGCCGGCGTAGCGGTGGCATCCAACGGCAGCGTCTACGTTGCGGACATGAACAACAACCGCATCCAGGAGTTCAGATAGGTGTGCTTAACTTGCTTCGGTCCTCTTCCAGTATCCGGAATTGGACGCTGATAGAGCAGCCTGCTGTATGGCTCGATATCCACTAGGACTGCCTTCTGTCCCGTTTTTGGGAAAACAAGACAGATCTCTGCGTCATGAATTCCAACATCTCAGTAAAGATTCAACCGAAAAATATCTCCAAGCCCTAGGGAGACTGAATACACATCGAGGGAACAGTGCCGTCCTTGTGATCATTTATCGGCAGCCGTTGATGATGGTTGTTAATAGAACTCCCAGAGAACCCGTTTTTTTGATATCGTGGGAACACGAGATTACGCACCGAGGGTAACTATGTCTTTCTTTGAGCGGTTCGGACCAGAAGGCCACGATAAGACTTCGTTCTATTTGAAGCTCCTATTTTGGACCTCGATTATCTTAAGCGTCATTATCATAGGTGTAGCGTTAGGTTGGACTAACGACGAAAACGATACGCCTACTGTTGTTGGAGTAGGGATTTTCTTTGCGGTTCTCGCTCGCATAGCACAAGCAGAGTGGCACTCTCGCCGATAAAGTGGCTGATGTGCAATTCCCACTCGGGAATTGCTCCAGTCGAATGGAGTCTGTTGGAATTGGCCGAGTTCGACGCGGGCTATGCGTGATTACTTGGGGCCACCCGCTAAGATAAGAATTGATAAGACGCCCTTTTAACTGCTCTTGTTGGCAACTCTCTTGAGCCGTACGCTCATTTGCTGGAGTCGTCAGGACCGTCGTTTGTAATCCCATCCCTTTGGTTGGCCAAGGATCATGACGAACATCTACGGTGACATATCTAAGCGGTGTTTTGTCTAAGCCCATTGCATGGGCTTGCCGTAGTTATTCTCTTGTACTCCAGATCTTACTGATCGATCAGACAAACCCCCGAAGCTGAACGGCATGAGCGACCCTCTGTACACCGAGTTCGATGGCCGCCTGTCGATAAGTGATGCCGTCGGCCTGGACTTTGTTCGTAACTTCCCTGTACGCTCGCGTGATTATTTTATGTAACTCTTCGTTAATCCGAGACTCTTCCCAACTAAACTCTTGCAGGTTTTGGGTCCATTCGAAATAAGAGACTATGACTCCTCCGGAATTAACGAGTATGTCAGGAAGTACCGTCACTCCCATGTCAAATAATATTTCGTCAGCACCTGGAGTGAGTGGATGGTTAGCAGCTTCAAGTAATATTTCGGCCTTGATGTTCGGGGCATTCTCATGCGTGATCACGTTGTCGATAGCTGCCGGGATCAGGATGTCGCAATCTAATTCAAGGAGTTCTGCGTTGGATAGCCGCTCCGCTTGAGGGAAGTCAGATATTGTCCCTGACTCGTCTCGATGCCGGGCAACCGCCTCCATGTCTAAGCCACTTGGGTTGTAGACCGCGCCATTAACATCGCTGATTCCGATTATCACGGCGCCTTGAAGATGCATCAATCTCGAAGTCCAATAACCGACATTCCCGAATCCTTGGACTACTACCCGCACATCGGATAGCTCTTTACCTCTTTCATGTAACACTTCAGCGGCGATATAAGTGACACCCTGGCCAGTAGCGGACTCCCGTCCTAATGAACCCCGCATCTCGATAGGCTTCCCAGTCACCACCGCAGGTGAATGGCCATGTAACTGCCCGTAGGCGTCCATCATCCAAGCCATGGTCTGTGAGTTAGTACCTAGATCTGGAGCCGGTATGTCCCTATATGGCCCAAGCAGATGCTCGATATTTATGGTGTACCGTCTCGTAAGCCGGTTCAATTCGTCTGTGCTTAGTTTGTTTGGGTCAACCTCCACTCCGCCTTTCGCTCCGCCATATGGAATGCCAACCAGAGCAGTCTTCCAGGTCATTAAAGATGCTAAAGCTCTTATTTCGTCTAGATCAGCTCTTGGATGATACCGGACACCCCCTTTATAGGGGCCTCGTGCGGCGTTATGTTGCACTCGGTAACCTGTAAATATCTCTATATCCCCGCTATCCATACGGACAGGGATCTGAACTTTGAGTTCCCTCCAGGGCCTGCGCAACATCTCACTAAGCCCAGAAGAAAGGCCCAGTCTTTCCGCTGCCTGATCGAACACCTGGTTGACTTCTTCGAATGGATTCCAATGAAGGCCTGATACCATATCAATCACATCTCGTTCATCGTAAATTTCCGAAGTGACCGAGCCTACGAGCGATCACTGGGAACTTTCATCCCATGTAGCTTCTCACGTAGGGATATTAAGTCACTGATAGAACGGATGTATAGTGATGTCTTCCCAAGTACCATTCCAAGGCTCTGTGCTGTCTGTGTAGCGGTGGGCGTTCCATAGATGATTGCCGGCCGAATCCGTCAATGCCGGACTGACGTATTGGATTACCCAGGTACCTGGTGAATATTGGAATATATATGCCCAGTACCAACCGTCATCGGGGTCTGTGCTCTGGCCACTGACCTTCACATAGATTTCCTTGCCGTTCCAGGTTGTCACGTCCAGATGGCCGCATGGTGTAGAGGTGCAGGGATAATATTCACCCCTTATCCATCCTTGGTGTTCTTCATCACTAGAAGCCCATAGGAAAAGCGGGGGTTCTTCAGAGTTTGATCCACTTCCTCCTTGATCGGGTCCAACAGTCTCAGAGGAAGCTTCGGTGTTCGGACTCGGCGCTAAATCCATGGTCGTTAGATCATTCTCGATCTCGAAAAGTCGGTCTAGTAGGCCTGATGATTCCGCTTCCTGGTTAGACAGAACCTTGAATAATCCCTCAAACCTATCGGTGGATGCCGGTTCAATCTCGGCTTCTTCGTTAGAGTACCAAGAAAGGGCGTAGGTGATGTCTACTGTGATTAAGCCCAACAACTCACCAATTGTCCGTTCACGGGATTCAATCAGATCAAAGAGGGAGTTTTCTATCCGCGATAATGATTGTCTAGATTCGTCTAAGGCAAGGGCGGTCTCAGATCTGTGGTCGCCAGCCTTTGAAACCATGTCTTCAGAAAGGACCATCAATCTTCGTGCAAAGGATAGAGTTTCGTCGACTTCAAACTCCAACCCGCTGTAATAGGTATTAAGATCGTCAAGGTCTCTGGCCATAGCGGCAAGTTCTTTTTGAAGAGCCTCTGTCCGGGTTGCGTTCTGCCCGGTAGCACTTCCGCTTAGACCGTCGCCGCAACCCATCAGTAGTATCACGCACAGGGCTGCTAGGAGCATTGGTATTCGAAACAATTGCTTGTACTTCATGAAATCTATAACTCCAGCAAACCTAAAATCTGATCTAACTCGGCAAGCTCAGTGCTTCGGGGCATTTAACGGGGATGGCTCAAATCATCTAGCGGACGACATCCCTGGGATTATCCATCGTGCGATCGATTATCAGGACTATGAGATCAAACTGATGCAAAAACGTTGTCACCGAGCACTTTCGGAAAGATAGTTGTCTGGGGTAAGGATTGACCTGGGTAGATTTGCATCAGAGACCCCCGCTCGATTAGCTTAAGATCCTTGTGAGACCGTCAAATCGCCCCAGTCACCCCAAGGGTTTTCACGATCCGAGTAGCGGTGGGCGTTCCATAGATAATTGCCGGCCGAATCCGTTAATGCTGGATTGACGTACTGGATGATCCATGACTCTGCATCCCATTTGTGGAAGATATATGCCCAGTACCAATCAGAGGTCGGATCATCGGAGTTAGCATGGGCTTTGACGTAGACTTCTCTCCCGCCAAAAATCCCGCTGCTCAGCGCCCCGCATGGGGCGCCACTGTCGCACCTGGCAAATGTACCGTTTCCCCAGGCCTCCCCTTCCACACCGCTGTCAAATGCGACAACCAACGAGTTTGGAAGGGTGGGTTCGTCGTCCTCGGTTACCACATACAAGTTCTCGTCACCAGCCCAATCATCACCAACGCCGGAAATTGTGATTGTTGTGGTCTGGTCTCCGTCGTCGTCGGTGTCGTCCACTCCTGTGACGGTGACGGTCTGCATGCTGTCCCAGTTCGAGTTCGTGAAGGTCAAAGTGCCAGGGGATACGGTCGCTTCTCCGGTGTCATTTGAAACTATCGAAATGACTCCTTCAGATCCCGGGTACTTTAGCGAAATCCCGAATCCGGAGGTGGACCCGGTCTCTGAAACCCCAACAAGATATGAGGAGGACTGGTCACTGGGATTCACGTGCCATTCAAGTACCTCGTCGTCCTCTGTTACGACCGTCACGGTTTCCTCGATAGAACTCCAACCATCACCAACACCGGAAACTGTGACGGTCGTGGTCTGGTCGCCGTCTAGGTCGGTGTCGTTCACTCCTATGAGGGTGACGGTTTGTGCGCTGTCCCAGTTCGAGTTCGTGAAGGTCAGAGTGGTTGGGAAAACCAGCACTTCTCCGGTGTCACCTGAAACTATCGAAAGGACCGCGTCAGAAGACGGCTGGGACCATAGCCACATCTCGAATGTATCGGTAGACCCGGTCTCTGAAATCTCAACGTTGCTAGAGTCACCGCCTCGTTCCAGGTGCCAATCAAGGGAATCATCATCAACGTTCTCTACAGAAATTCCTGGGTAATCACGGCCGTAGTTATCGGTAATTATAATTGTTACTTCCTGGTTGCCGTCTTGCTCGGTGTCGTCCACTCCTGTGAATGTGACGTACTGTTTGTCGTTCCAGTTGGAGGTCGTGAACGTCAGAGTGGCTGGGGATAGGGTCACTTCTCCGGTATCTTTAGAAGCTAATGAGAGTACCGCCTCAGATGACGGCTGGGACCCTAGGTACCACCATAATACGAATGTGGACCCATCCTCCCCAGGATATCCATCTTCGTCGTCGGTACCGAAGATAACGCTACCGGAGTCAAATGGCGTCGGCGTCGGCGTAGCAGTTGGCGTCGGCGTCGGCGTAGCAGTTGGGGCTGGCGTCGGCGTAGCAGTTGGGGCTGGCGTGGGTGTCGCCATTGACGGAATCGCGGTTGGCGTAGGTGTCGGTACAGCAGTCGGCGTAGCAACAGGAGTAGGTGTCGGTACAGGAGTAGGTGTCGTTGTTGGCCATGGGGTATACGTCGGCATGGGGGTTGGGTATGGTGTCGGTGTAGGCCATGGCGTAAACGTCGGATAAGGTGTGTAAGTTGGGCCCACGACCGGTGTTGGAACTGGCGTGTAGGTCGGATAGGGAGTGTATGTCGGTATTGGAACTGGCGTGAAAGTCGGGATTACGACCGGCGTTGGCCAGGGAGTATACGTCGGATACGGCGTGTAGGTCTGCATGGGTAAAGGCGTGTAGGTAGGATGCGGGGTATACGTCGGCATGGGGGTTGGGGGTAAGAGTGGGGTAGGGGTTGTAGTAGGCGCATTACCTAAGCTGCCTGAGAGAACCTGCACACTTCCCAGTTCTTGAACGGTGAGGGCGAACGGGCTGAAATCCGTTACCTCCGCTGAAGCTACAAGACTGCTGAGGTCGACTTCGGTATCCAACACCTGCCAGTCCGTTCCATCGTGATGTTGTATTTCGATCCTGGAGGGATCCTTATCTGCCAGAGATACTATGGCCGGATCCAGGCCTATGGATATCTTTATAGGACTTGTTATTTCTGATGGTGATCCGGTTTCGTCGGTGATTTTGATGTCGAAAACCTTGTTAGTAGCGATGAAACCCGGGGCTAGAGGTGGCATCTCAGCCGGAGTTACAGGGACGTAATACAGCGTCGCGCTGGTAGCAACCGCTCCTGTCGGGACATTGATCTTGACGTCACCCGTCGCAGACGTGATGATCACGGACTCTTCAGGAATCAATACCTGGCTGGTGACCTGCTTGGTTTCAACTACGCCAGCTGCCTGGCCAGTTAGGTCAGTTGAAAAGACACCTGATACGAAAAGTATCACCACGATAACGACCGCGCTGACGATGCCACCAAGTGCCAATGCCCCGGCCAAGAGCCGTCGTTTCGGAGATGGGAAGGTGAGGACCTGCCGGGATTCTAGGATCCCTAATTTGTCGATGGTGAATAGTTCGGTACCAGGTTCCCCTCTGAAGTCCTGGACTGGGCGAAAGGAAATTCTTATTTGGTAGTAATCTTCGCCGTCCTCGGCGTTGGTGATTTCCCAGGCCAGATCGATTCCTGCGTACCCGGTGCCGTAAGCGTCAGTGTTCTCTCTGGCGAAGCGCAAAGCCAAGACTCGGGCCTGGTCAAGGGAAATGTACCCGAGAGTTTCACCTTCCGCAGTGAAATCGATTTTGTCGACATCCTGCTTGGCTTCTTCTGGTGCAGCCTCCTCTTGGCCATGGTCATCCAATATAGGCGACTCAGAATCACCAGTAACGCCGTCGTCCGGGATTCTTTCTTCTGGGTCACCGTGCATTGGTCACGTCCGCACCTTAAAATCAGATATTAAGCAAAGATGTCTTGAGAGGGCTATATTTCAATGAAACCGACATGGGCAGTATCACATTTTTCGCCATGTGTGCGATGGATGGCTGTGATACGTTTCCGATACCCTTAATCAACCGAACGACCTTATCGGTCACTAACATTTACCATTTCATCAATCAAAAGGGTTTTTCTGACCTGAATATGCTAAATCGGTCGTGGGGCAAAATCATAACCCTAGAATGTCCACAGTACCATGACGCTTGACACTTCTAATCAGTGATGCAGGTCACATTGTAGTTGCACCGGGACCTAGAACCCAGTGCTGATCCCCTTAGTTGACGAGGACAAAGTTATGGCAGGGAGTGGACTCGGCTCTAGAGCAGCGATATACCGTTTTGTATCAGCAGGATACTTCGCAGATGACCGGCAGTGGGGTTGGGATTAGACGATGAACTGGAATTAGATGAAACTATTGTGAAAGAACTGCCGGGAAGTCTTTGCGCGGGTCACCGCATAATCTGCTCCATCGCCGCCTTATCTAGGATTTGTATCGTTCCTCTACTGATGGCAATGTGACCCATAGAAGCAAGGTCACCGAGAACACGATTCACTTGTTCTCTGCTACTTCCAACTAATCGGGCAAGTTCACCCTGAGTTATGTTGATTACGGGCAACCCATCAGCGCCTTCGGAAGCCATCCTCATGATCTGACGGCCTGTTCGACGATACGAATCCAAGAAGATGAACTCTTCCATACGGTCTAGATCTGTCCTTAGTTTCGCGCAAAGAAAACTGATCAGCGCTAGAGAGACTTCAGGCTGCCGCCGTATCAGATCGGTGAATGCGTCCCGCGTGATTATCCATGTTTCCGTTGGTTCTATAGCTTCCGCGCTGGCCGATCTGGAACCACCGTCAAGGACAGCCATCTCGCCAAAGCAATCCCCTTGACCGCAAAACAATATAGTAAGTTGCTCTCCGTGTTCGTTCTCAACGAATATCTTGACCCGACCTGCTGACACCAAGAAAAGAGAATCACCGGGGTCTCCTTGGTTGAAGATCGGCTGGCCTTTCCTAAATCGCCGAGTCTGCATGCCTGATTCCAGTATCGCCACAGCATCATGTTCTATGTTCCCTAAGAACGGGATCGATGATAGTAATTCGCGTTGATCCATTAGAGACGCCTTTGTGCAGTTTAGTAGAATAAATAGCTGCGTTTCGTAAAATATGTGCAGGCATTTACCGGGAGTTTGGATCGGCAACGTTCATTAGACGTTGGTTCAGTCTGGCACGAAGAGAGCTCTCACGGGCTTATCTGCGTCCATTGTAACGTTACATACGTCTCTGCTGAAGCATGCTCCAGTCCAATTGGAGAACGTGAAGCCGAGATTGCTGGTCTGGGTTACATTCACAACCGTCCCTATCGGGTAAGTCCCGCCGCCAGCTACGGTGCCACCAGCTGCAGGGAAAACTCGGGTAGTGAGTGTGAACCCTGTGCGTGAGAAATTGGCTATAACGTCCTTATCTGCGTCCATGGTGACGTTACACAGCCCTGTGCCGGTGCAGGCCCCTGACCAGTCATCGAACGTGAAGCCCGCATCGGCGACATGGGTCACAGACGCAACCGTCCCTATCGGGTAAGTCCCGCCGCCAGCTACGGCGCCACCGGCTGCGGGAAAAGCGCTTGTAGTGAGTGTGAACGCTGTGCGTGAGAAGTTGGCTATAACGGCCTTATCTGCGTCCATGATGACGTTACACGGCCCTGTGCCGGTGCAGTCCCCTGACCAGTCATCGAACGTGAAGCCCGCATTGGCGACATGGGTCA
>Ga0310124_10001457_pt1 | contig 16500 bp, 9 predicted proteins | sample CB11b_AW_Bot5_MG_FD_203507 | JGI IMG/M metagenome (GOLD analysis project Ga0310124, IMG submission 203507) | Marine microbial communities from Western Arctic Ocean, Canada - CB11b_AW_Bot5 | ecosystem: Environmental > Aquatic > Marine > Oceanic | place: Canada: Western Arctic Ocean | collected... | reverse complement strand
TTGAAACCGATAAAGGCTCTCGCCTTTGCAGCGCTGCTCCTTGTGGGGATACGGTCGGGCATCGTCGAAGCACAGGCAGCACCGGCCCAGCTCGGGGAGCAGGACCCTTTCGAGCAGCTCGCCCAGCAGTACGAGGGTTCCATCCGCCCACTGCTCGAGAGCCACTGCCTCAAGTGCCACAATGACGACCTCGCCGAGGGTGATCTGGATCTGGCGCGCATGGAGTCTCTGACGGCCGTGCGCCGTGAGCTCCGCATCTGGCAGAAGGTGCTCTTCATGATCGAGAACGCCGAGATGCCGCCCAAGAAATCCAAGCAGCTTACCAAAGAGCAATACGAAACGCTCCGATCCTGGGTCGTCACCTACCTCGACGCCGAAGCACACGCGAATGCTGGTGACCCGGGTCGCGTGGTCATACGACGTTTGACGAACGTCGAGTTTGATCGTACGGTGCACGACCTCACCGGCATCGACTTTCGCCCGACCCGGGAGTTTCCGGAGGACAGCGCAGCGGGTGAGGGATTCACCAACACGGGCGAGTCCATGGTCATGTCGCCCGCCCTGCTTGACAAGTATCTCGACGTGGCCCAGGAGCTTGCAAGCCAAGCCGTCCTGCTGCCCGATGGGTTCCGTTTCTCCGCCGGTGGCAACCGTCCGGATTGGAGTGAGGAACCTCTCGACAAGATCCGCGAGATCTACAACAGCGACACGCAAGAGTATCACTTCCGCGAAAAATGGGGAACGGTCAATTTGACTCCCTACTGCCGGACGCTTATCCAGCAGCGTGAACGATTACGGTCCGACAGCGCTCAGGTCGACGTCATCGCGAAGGAAGCAGGGCTCAATCAATACTATCTCCGACACCTCACGAGTCTCGTTAGTGACGAAACCCAATCGGAGCTTCTCGCCGAGATCCAAAAACGCCTTGCGGAAGCGGCCACGCTGACAGACGAGACGGCCATCGACAGCGAGGCGACGGCGATCGCCAACGCGATCCACACCTGGCGTGACCAGCTGTGGAACATCGACCCGGTCGGGCAACTCTTCAACCAGGGCCAGCAGCCCCAGAGTCCGGTGACCCAGAGCCAGGAGTTCCGTCTCGAACTCAAGCCCTCGGGCAACGAAGGTGCACGCTTCTCGCTCGTCACCCGCCCGGGTGGCGACGGCCCCCAGGCGGACAGAGCTCTCTGGAAGAATGCTCGACTCGAGGGACCCGAGGGAAGCTCTCCCATTGCGCTGCGGGACGTCCGAACGCATGTGGCTCGGCTCAACGCCTTCCGTCGCGACACGCTGGCCAGTGTTGAAGAATACCTCAACGCCATCGCGGCCTCCTCGCAAAAAGAAGAGTTTACTCCCATTCCCGAGCTCGCCAAGGCACACGGCGTCAACGAGCTGCTGCTCCGCGCGTGGAGCGACTTCCTGGACATTTCTCTGACCCGCGGTACGGGAATCACTGGGCTCATCACCGAGAAAGCTACCAGAATCGCAGGACGCGACAGCGTGTCTGGCTGGAGCGCGAACCCGCCAAACGTCGTGGCGAACATGTCCCACGATCAAACCGTTACGATTCCCGGAATCACCCGTCCGCGGACCGTGCACGTTCACCCCGACCCGCAAAACGACGTGGCGGTCGGTTGGCGAAGCCTCTTCGCCGGACATGTTCGCGTTGAGGCTTCGATCGAGAGTGTGGCGGGCGGTGGCAACGGAGTCACCTGGAAGCTGACGGTCCAACGTGGAACCCGAATCGAGCAACTCGCAAGCGGGCACATCGATGCGTTAGGCTCCATCAGGCCCCCCGCTATCAACGATCTACAGGTCAGCGCGGGCGACGTTGTGTCACTGGTGATCGGGGCACACGACGGCAACCACTCGGGAGATCAGACGCAAGTCAATCTGCTGATCACCGAGCAGACCAACGAACTCCGCTCCTGGAATCTGGCTGCTGATATCGCCGGTGACATCCTGGCGGGCAACCCGCACGTCGACTCTTTTGGCCACCCGGACGTGTGGTACTTCTACCTACCTAATAAGGACAGCAAGGGTACCAGCGTGCTCCCCGACGGTTCTCTGCTGGCGCGCTGGCGGCAGGCCGTCGAGAGTGGGAAATTGGAGGACGCGGCTCGTCTGTCGGCAGAGGTATCGGTCCTCTTCCAGAGCGGCCCGACCGAAGCCACGCCGGAGTCGGACCGAAAGCTCTACAGCGAAACGTTTTCGAGCCAGTCAGCTTTCTTCGGACGCTTTGACCACACCACACTCGCCCAGATCGCTCCCGGTCTGGGCGACGACATGCAGGACAGCCCCTGGGGAATCGACCCCGCATGCTTCGAGGGCGACGGGAATGGGACACTCGTGGTCAATGCCCCGAACGTTACCAATATTGCCATCCCGACTGACATCGCAACAGGCAGAACGCTTGTCGTCACCGGCGAGATCGCTGAATCTGCAACGGGACGCGTCCAGCTCGAAATCGTCGCAGGCAAAAAGGATGCCGTGGACAGTCTCGCCCCCGGACTGCCCATCTTTATTTCAGATGGGAGTGTGGCGCGACAACAACTCGAAGACGCATTGGCCGACTTCCGCGAACTCTTTCCCAGAATCATGTGCTGCCGTTCGGTGGTCCCGGGTCATTTCGTCAACACCATCACGCTGCAAAAGCTCCACCGGGAAGATGAACACCTGATGCGTCTCATGATGGGCGACGAGGAACGTGCGCATCTCGACAAACTGTGGGCCGAGGTCCTCTACATCAGTCTCGACGCCATCGAGACGCTCGAGTACTACCCGCTGTTCGTCGAATTCTCGACTCAGGGGACGGACACTCACGAGTTCATTCCGCTCGAACCAGGCATTCGCGAGCGGGCTTCGGCACTCGAGGAGCTGCTCCAGGAAACTGAGCCCGTGCACCTCAACGCCCTCATCCAATTCACCGAACGGGCGTTTCGCCGTCCGATCACAGAATTCGAGGAGCGGGCCCTCCTGGCCATGTACGCCGATCTCCGTGCTGAGGAGGAAACGCACGACGCCGCCTTCCGCGGCGTCTTGTCTCGCGTTTTCATCTCGCCGGCGTTTCTGTATCGCATCGAAGAGCCGGTGTCCGGAGAAGAAGATGGCGCCGTCAACGACTGGGAACTTGCCACCCGGCTGAGCTACTTCCTCTGGTCGACGATGCCCGACGAAAAACTCATCGCAACAGCCTCCGCCGGAAGGCTCGGCGAAGCCGATACGCTGGTCGCAGAGGCACGACGAATGCTCAGCGACGAGCGCGTTCGCGGCATGGCCACGGAGTTTGCCTGCCAGTGGCTTCACGTACGCGGCTTCGACTCGTTCGACGAAAAGAACGAGCGGCAGTATCCAGGCTTCGCCGACGTCCGCGACGACATGTATGAGGAGACCATCCGTTTCTTTGAAGATCTCTTCCGACGTGACGGATCGGTACTTGAAATCCTCGACGCCGACCACACTTTCTTGAACGAGACCCTCGCTGCGCACTACGGCATCGAAGGCATCACGGGTGACGAGTGGCGCCGCGTCGACGAAATGAAGCAGAAATATCGCGGCGGCGTGCTCGGTATGGCTACCGTGCTCACCAGGCAATCCGGTGCCACCCGCACGAGCCCGGTACTACGCGGCAACTGGATTGTGGAAACTCTTCTCGGCGAGAAACTTCCCGACCCCCCGGCGACGGTGCCCGAGCTTCCCGACGCCCTCAGCCGGGAGGGCCTGACCGTACGCCAGATGACCGAACGCCATGTCAGCGAAGAGAGTTGCTCCAACTGCCACGTTCGTATTGACCCCTTCGGCTTTGCGCTCGAGTCCTTCGACGCCATCGGCCGTTACCGCACCGAGGATTTGATTGGCCGGCCCGTTGACACACTGGCCCAGCTGAGAGACGGCACTCGGTTCACCGGCATCGATGGCCTGCGTTCCTACTTGGTCAATCAACGCCGCAATGACTTCCTCGAGCAGTTATGCCGTAAGCTCCTGGGATTTGCCTTGGGTCGGACGGTTGAGCTTTCCGATCAGCCGCTCGTTGACGCAATGGCCAAGAATCTCACCGAAAACAACTTCAAATTCTCTGCGGCCGTGGAGACAATTCTCCACAGTAAGCAGTTTCGATTCCATCGTGGTCTCGAGTCCACACATGAGGAGTCTCTCTGAGACGGCAAGAGAAGTCAACGACTCCGCCGCAGCGGACTTCAACTGTCAGAGGCTCTCTCACCGCCATTTTAGTTGAGCTGTTTGGTGGATGACTCGGCTCGCGGAATCGGGCTCGTTTGTAGGGTGGGGAGGGAAATCAGGCGTCGTCGGGCCACATCGACATGTCCCACTTGGCGACGCCCATGTGGTAGCGCTGGTGCCAGGGGAGGGAGTGGGCTGCTTGGGCCCGAAGTAATACGCGGTCACGATCGAGCCCTCGTCGAGTTGCACGCTCGAAGGATAGCCGACGTCGGTTTTCTGCCAATCGCTGGAGCGAAATCAACTTCGGTTCGGACCAAGTCTTGCCTTGGTCGCGGGAGCGAGTGAGCGTCTCGCCGCTGCCATAGGGCAGGGCGCCGTCCATCCGGTCACGGCAGCTGGTACGGCAGACGGCGAGCCATTTGCCGTCCGGCTCTTCGGGGTGACTCGAAATTCTGCTCCGAAACTTCCAACTGACTCCGCCGTCGGCGCTGATCCAGAGTTCGACGTCGCTGTTGTCCCCGTAGCCGTGGCTGGGATGGTTGTAGACCGCGGCGGCGAGTTCGCGGTTGGGAAGTTTGGTCAGGTTCGGCCAGCGCCCCTGGTTGTCGATGGCGATCTGGTGACAGGAACAAGCAAACCCATGGTCTAGAAGTTGTCCCCGTCGACGGCGTCCGGAGAAGAAATCCTTGGAACCGGTATTTCCCATATGGATATCCCTGGAACCGTTCCAGATCTGAATTTTCCCATATTGTAACAGCATGTGACCTCCTCCTCCGTGTGGAGTGCATTGCAAGTTTTCTCATTTTTTGACTGGCGGCCCTGGTTTCTGGGTTTCCTCGGGTCGAGTCAACAGCTTGCTGAAATAGCGGCGATTGTGTGCGAACACTCTGTATAAAATCGTTCTACACAGTTTTTACGTTATGACGACAAATAACGATCTGATTGGCGTCCATGAGAAAAAATTCCAAGCATTGTTGAGCCTACGAGGTTGTTCGGCTGCAGGCGATTTCGGAAGTCCCAGGATGGTAAGATCGCTTCCAAATTTATACATTGGAACTCATGAAACAACATCGAAGACATCATTGTCTAATTGTCGCTGCCATGCTGTTAAACGCGACGCTGTCTTTTGCGGCCGAGCCAGAGGTAAAATCCACTGAGGAATGGCCGGCCGCACTCAAGAAAAAGGGTTACGCAGCGTTCCTCGCCAACACGATGCAACGTTTCAGTGAAACGAAGGCGATCGCCCCGAGAGACGTGATCGATACGGTCGTGGTGTCCATGGCGAAAGGCGAGTACGTATCCGTGCAACTTGGGGTTTATGGCATCGCTGGTGAGACCAAGAAGGTCCGCGTACTGGTCTGGGATAGCGATCTCGACGATTTGTTTGCCTGTGTGGTGATGCGGGATGTACACTGTTGGCACACGTGGCTGAAGTCAATCCCGGTCTAAGTCAGCAGGAGCAGCCGACACAGGAGCGTTTTTTCAGGGAACTGCAGAGTCCTTAATGTGATGTCCATTGCGATAGATCAAGGAGTGTGGGTAATGAAATGGCTTTCGATCATGATTCTGACAGGGAGTCTGGTGCCTGTGGGAATGGCGCGTGCGGTAGAAAAAGAAACGGGAACGGAGATTACGCCCTTTTTTGGTTATGAAGACTGCATCGTGCTGAAAAATGATAAGGTGCGCGTTGTACTGACCGAACATGGAGGACGAGTTCTGGAATATTCTTTCCAGGGAGAGAATTCGATTTATCTGGATCTTTCCCAGCAGGGTTGGCAGTACAAGCCAGGTGAACCAACGGTGGAGCCTACGGGAGGGCGGCTGGACATTGGTCCGGAAAACATCATTCCTCCCCATCCCCGGCTCTGGTTCGGCCTCTGGAAGGGGAAGGTGACGGGACCGAGAACCGCACAGCTGGTGAGCCAGCCGGACGAGGCAACCGGCGTTCAGTTGACGCGCGAGTTCTGTCTGGATGAACAAAGCTCACAACTGCGCGTCACTCAGTTTATAAAGAACATTTCGGGAGAAGAAAAAAACTGGTGTCACTGGAGTCGTACGTTTGCGACCGGAGGAGGCATGGTGTTTGTACCCTTGTCACGGGAACGCCGCTTCCCCAGGGGATACATTATGTATGGTCCTGGTTCCGTAATGCAGTTTCAGCCGGAAGACCCGGCTATTGGAGAGCGTGACGGGTTTCTCGAAATCAAGGCAACACCAGAATATCCAAAACTGGGCATGGATTCCTACGAAGGCTGGTTTGCGTATCTGGGGAAAAATAATCTTTTGTGGGTGAAACGTTATCCTGTTTATCCGGACCGCGCCTATAACGAGATGGCCGGGCTGACTCTCTCAATCTGGTACTACCGGAACGAGATGTGTGAACTGGAACCGATTGGTCCCCGGGAGTCGATTGATCCAGGAGCGGAAGTTTCCTTTACCCAGCAGTGGTGGCTGTTGCCGTATGATTACCCCAGGCCAGGACAGTCGGTGGACCTTGATCACTTGAGGGCACGCGTGATTCAGGAAACCGGACCGATCAGGTAAGCGGATGCCTTGGTGCAGTTTGAATACGAACAGCCAACCAATGAATAATACAAGTCCGCTCTACCTGTTCATTGCGATTCCGTTCGTGGCTTTTGGATTCTGCTCGACCGTTACCGCTGGACGTCCCAATATCCTGTTGATCGTCTCGGAAGACAACGGTCCGGAACTCGGTTGCTACGGAGATCCTTTTGTCGAAACTCCGGTGCTCGACAAATTGGCGGAAGAGGGCGTGCGCTTTCACAATGCGTACGTGCCGCAGGCCGGTTGCAGCCAATCGCGCGCCGCTCTGCTTACCGGACTCTACCCACATCAGAATGGGCAAATCGGACTGGCGACGTGGAAGTTCCGGATGTACCGCGAAGACACGCCCAACCTTGTCCGCAGCCTGAAGCAGGCAGGCTATCGCACGGGCATCATCGGCAAACTGCACATCAACCCGGCTGCAGCGTTCCCGTTTGACATGAAGAAGATCTCGTCGTCCAACTTCAGTCGCAAAAAGCTGGGCGACTACGCGAAACATGCCGAGAACTTCTTCAATGCCGGCGATACACCGTTTTTCCTCAGCGTCAATTACCCCGATGCCCATCGGCCGTTCATCAAACAGGCCCGTGGACTCCCGACAAAACCGTTGACCGGCGTTGACGTCAAGCCGCTGGCCTACTTTGGCCTTGACACCCCGCAACTGCGATCGGACACGGCCAATTACTACAACTGCATGAACCGCTCGATTCGCTGATCGGTGACTTACTCGACGCACTCAGTCGCTCAGGCAAGGTCAACAATACGCTGGTGGTCTATCTGGGTGACCACGGCGCGGACCTTCTGCGAGGGAAACGAACGTCGTATGAAGGCGGCGTGCGAGTTCCGTTCATCGTCCGTTGGCCGGGAAAAGCAAAGGCAAGGCAGACCCGCAACGAACTCGTTTCAACGCTTGATTTGATGCCAACTCTGCTGACCGTTGCCAATGCCGAACGAGTCGCCAATCTGCCGGGACTCTCGTTACTTCCGCTTTTGCAAGGCGAGAAGACACAGTGGCGTGGATATCTCTTCACCGAGTTCCACCTGCACTCAGCACATAACTTTTACCCTCAACGCACCGTTCGCAATGCGCGATACAAGCTGATTCACAATCTCATGCCAGGTCAAAACAATCCCGGCTATGACTATACACTCAAGCGGTTCTTCGGCGACCTGCCGCAGGCCATCGAATCCGCGCCGGATCACATTCGGGACTCCTATGAGCGCATGAAGACACCGTCGGAATTTGAACTCTACGATCTGCAAACCGACCCGCACGAGTTTCGCAGTCTGGCGGATGACGCGGAGCATGCCGCGCCACTCGCCGAATTGAGAACACAACTCACCGACTGGCGTATGCGGACAAACGACCCTTTGCTGAAGCCGGAGAATCTGAAGCAACTGAAGGCGGAAGTCGACACCTGTATCGTTAATGGCGAAGCTCGAAAAGGACGGTTGAACTTGACCTATCCCGACTACTTCTTTTCCGATCGGCCGTAATCCAGTTCTCAACGCTTTCAGCGAGGCTGCGACTGGTATTGCCGCGGTTCACGCCGGGCAACGACGGTTGCAATTGCCCGGCCAACTCGTCCCAGAAACCGACACCAAGCTAAGAGTGAAGTCGTCAGCCAACTCTATCTTTTTGCATGCCACGTTCGCATCGACCCCTTCGGTTTTGCGCTCGAGTCCTTTGACGCTATCGGCCGTTATCGCACCGAGGATCTCATTGGTCGGCCCGTTGACACACTGGCCCAGCTGAGAGACGGCACTCGGTTCACCGCCATTTTAGCTGAGCTGTTTGGCGGATGACTCGGCTCGCGAAATCGGGCTCGTTTGTAGCGTGGGGAGGGAAATCAGGCGTCGTCGGGCCACATCGACATGTCCCACTTGGCGACGCCCATGTGGTAGCGCTGGTGCCAGGGCAGGGAGTGAGCGGCGTATTTGGGCTGCTTGGGCCCGAAGTAATACGCGGTCACGATCGAGCCCTCGTCGAGTTGCACGCTCGAAGGATAGCCGACGTCGGTTTTCCGCCAATCGCGCGCGGGGCAGGAAAGCAGGGTGACCGGTAGCGACCAGGTGTCGCCTCCATTCTCGCTAAGGCGAAGGACGACGCCGAACAGGCCGGGAATGCGGCTGGTCAAGGAACAAAGGAGGCGTCCATCGGCCAGCTCGAGCAGGTGCGCGTTTTCCTGTCCCTGGGGAGAAATCAACTTCGGTTCGGACCAGGTCTTGCCTTGGTCGCGTGAGCGAATGAGCGTCTCACCGCTGCCATGGGGCAGGGCGTCGTCCATTCGGTCGCGGCAGCTGGTGCGGCAGACGGCGAGCCATTCGCCGTCCGGGCGGCGCAGTAGGAACGATTCACTGACATTGTCGACCGTTCTCCGCTCGCCGCCCCAGGATTGTCCGCTGTCCTGGCTGAAGATCACGCTGGCGCGGCGGCGGCGACCAGAGCCGGGGAGTTTTCGATAGCAGGGACAGATCAGGCGACCGTCGGGCAGCGCGAAAATGTCGCCGTGTGGAATGACGTCAAGCTCCAGGAGCTGCCGGTCCCAGGTTTGGCCGTTGTCGCGCGAGATACAGCGTTGCAGCTTGAGAAAGGGGAGCTTTTGTCCCTTGTGATAGCCGCTGACCAGGGCTACGAGATGGCCGTCGGCGTTCAGTCCGACGGCATGATTCATGCGGATGCCGTCCGGCTCTTCGGGATGACTCGAAATTTTGCTCCGAAACTTCCAACTGACTCCACCGTCGCTGCTGATCCAGAGTTCGACGTCGCTGTTGTCCCCGTAGCCGTGGCTGGGATGGTTGTAGACCGCGGCGGCCAGTTCGCGGTTGGGAAGCTTGGTCAGGTTCGGCCAGAGCCCCTGGTTGTCGATGGCGACCTGGAATTGCGCGCCCGGCAACCGTTGGCAGCCGTTGATTCCCTGGGCCGCGAAAGGACGCGCGCCGGCCGCGGATTTCGTCCAGCCGCCGATCAATAACGGCGCGGCCGAGCTCAGTGAGGTACGACGCAGCAGGTTTCGCCGGCTGAATTTGGTTGTTTCATTCACGGCATCTTCGATCTTTCCAATGTTTGTTCGCGGGTAGTTTAGGCGTGAGGTTGGGGGTGTTGGTTCTGCGGCTGAGGTTGATTCAACTCCAGCAGGTTGCCGTCCGGGTCGTAAAAGAACAGCACGACCCATCCCCCCTCGGCCGCTTCCCAATACACGGGTGGCGAGACAAATTCGACGCCTTCTTCCTTGAGATACTCGTAAGTCGCCTCAATGTCCTCGACATCGAAGCAGAGGTGTGCCGACGGCACATGGTGCAGTGGGTAACGCCCGACGGGGCTCTGAGGAGTGATCCACTCGATAAGATCGATGGTCATGCCGGGATTTTCCGGCAGTGTCATGCGATACTCGCGGACGTGAACATCGGGAAAGCCGGTCATTTTGGAGACGCCCTGAATGTTGGTAGACCCGGCCACCGGATGTTCCACATATTCGAGTTTCTCCAAGCCCAACAGGTTGTGATAGAAGTGGAAGGACCGGTCGAGATCGCTCACCATGACGGCCACATGGTCCATCTTCCTGATCTTTGTAACTGACGTCATAGTTCGGGTTCCCTTGGGGACGTGAGGATACGGTTGATTGGCAGGGACGGACTTGGAACTTGTCCTTTGCAACATTATTGACTTATAGAACACAATTAGAAAAGCACTGATGGTGTTGGGAAACAAATAAAAAAATGAGGGTGCTATACTTAGTGAACATTTTGTCATTTGTTATTGAAGAGTCGGAGCTCAAAAACTTAACAACTTTCAACACCGTACATCAGATTTCAATCCAGTTGGGTTGAGGCTCGATGGGCTTTTGTCATTTTTAAAACTGGCGATGTTGGGCGTTTTTAAAACTCTCTAGAATCTGAACCATGAACTAAAAATGGATGTGCTTGCCCGCGCGCCAGTCAGCAACGGGCTCTAAAATGATAGATAGGAGAGGTTGCGTCTAATTCTCAAATTTGAGTTAAACGCACAGATTTCAAGGACGGATAACCAACGACGGTTATCACGCTGCACGGATGCGTGTGGCGCAGTTGCTTTTGGCGCGGTGCCTGGCGGAACGTCATCAGCAGTTCGTCGCCATCGAGTCGCACGACGTGCGGAAACGGGGTGTAGGTGGCAGGGTCGAACAGGACATCGATTGGCCGGACGTCGGGCGGCGTTTTGACGGTGATTGATGTATCGCCTTTAGCGGCTTCTGCGGCAATCGACTGTTGTCGGGAACTGCCGACCAGAGCTGCGGCCGCCGACTGCGAAAGGAATTGGCGGCGCATCGTGCTTGTAAATGCGGTTCTGAAAATCGCACTACCCTTTATCCTCTACAGTTCCTCCTTCCGACAGCCATACCAGGTCGAACCGCGCAAAGCTAATACGCTGGTAGCGGCTCTGTGGGCCATTCTCGTACAGCAGGCCGATCGATCCGTCGGGCAGCGAAACCAGGCAGCAATAAGCGCACGGTCCGGGATGGACTGACTTCGCGACCGGCCAGGTTTTGCCATCATCGTAACTGACCCGCACCGTCATGTTCACACGGTTTTGAAAGGTGGAGGCGGCGTTGGCAAACAGGATGGGGTCTTTGTCTTGGCCTTGCTGCCGAAACGGGTGCCGCAGGATGGATGCCTGACAGGCAGTGTCGATCAGCGCCCCGTCCCGCTCCGGCTCGGTCCATGTCTTGCCACCGTCCCGGCTGATGGAGTAGTACCGGCAATGTTTTGGTTCCTGCTTGGGCCTCTGGTTGCGCATGTCCAGCCGCAGACTGCCGTCGTTGAGTTCGACGATTTGCGTTTCGGTACTCGTGCTGTTCGTTCTGCCGCCGGCTTTCCAAGTCTCGCCGTGATCGTCACTGTAGATGATCATGGCCTTGCTCTCTAACTCCGGCCCGATCCCGTAGGGAATCACCAATCTCCCATCCGAGGTCTGGATGCCGGCACCGGGTCCGGTCTTTTTTCCAATGTCGGTCTTCACGTCCGTGATCTGCTCGGTAATGTCAACCGGCGAGGTCCACGTGATCCCGTCATCGGTGCTCTTGGTGATCAGCGTTCGAATGACGCCGTATCGTTTGCGGGCTTCCCACTCGCGGATGGGGACATCTCCATCGGGGAAGAGGGTCAAGAAGCAATAGATGGTACCGGTGGCGGTATCGACCACGGGGCACGGATTCACAAGGGCGTCCAGGGCCGACCTGGCTTTCATAACCAGTTGCAGGGGCCCCCATGTCTTGCCTCCGTCTTTGCTGCGTTTCAGGACAAGGTCCGTGCGTGAACGGTCGTGTCCAGCCCGCGCCTCGCAGAATGACAGTAACGTCCCTCTTTTGGATAGCACGACGCCCGGAATACGCATACTGGGCACGTTGTGTTCGCCGGCGTAAAAGACGATGGATTGCACGAGTTCACCAGTCTTTAGCTTGGGAACTTCGCCCCGAGGTTCGTCGGCGGGCTGACCGTCGAGTGCCTGGGCCGTTGAGATACTTGGAGCCAACAACGACGCCACTCCTGCCGAGCCCGACGCCAGCAGGAAATCCCTGCGACCTGCTTCTTTTGGTTTCTGTGCCGCCATGATGTGATTCTCCCGCAAGTGTTTTCGAGGTGGCCTAATGCAAAAGATTGAAACGTCAATCCTTTCGTGATTGTTTTTGGAACCGTGCGGCGGTCCGTTTACCCATCACATCTACTCCCCGATCGCTTCCAAACGCGGCGCGTGCCATTGCGTTGTTTCGCTGATGCCGAAGAGGTTACCGTTCAGGGCCAGTTCGAGCACAACCGGCTTGCCGGCATATGCGGACAGATCGATCACCGCTTCTTCGATGGGTGGGGCGATCATTTCCTCCACCTTCGCCGGATCTTTCGACTCCTGTCGACGGTGGACTTTCCACAGTTCGCGTCCGTTCACACGCACGATGTAGTTGGCGCCGTCGCCGCGGCCGTGGGCTGTGCCGTAGCGCAAGGCGAGCCGCACGGGCTCCGCCGGCAAGGTGAGCAGCCAGGCCAGCGAGCTTTCATCCCGGGGGGGAACGCCCCACGGTTGACTGAATCCACCGGGAGCCAGGTTGACATCGCGTGTGCCGGAGATCAGCCCGGTCGCCCGCCCGTGCATCGAACAGACCGCGGGCAGCGAGCCGAGACGGTGTCCGGCCTCGACGGGCGACGGCTCGTCCCAGGCGCAGGCAAAGCTCCCTGGTAGCTTGACCGTGACCTCGTAATCCTTCCCGACGGTCTCACGCACCGATTCGACGCCAAGGAACTTCACGGGCCGGTCGGCCCGCACGCGTAGTGTCGTGGTCGTGCGTTCCGTCGCGGGCGACAGCGCGTCGGGTGGCGGGAGCTCCTTCAGGTTCTCCACCCTGTCGATGTGCGCCACCCAGTATCCGTCGCGGATCAGCGTGCGGTGCAAGGCGATGTCTTCAGGCATATCACAGATGACCGCGTGTGGTCGGTCGATGCCCTCGACGGTCACGTAAAGTGGGGCATGCGGGTTCAGGCCGATGATGCGGTCTCCGTCGTACCCGATCCAACCCTCGATTCCGACGCCCGGAGCCGAGATTTTGCTCGCCCCGCGCAGGCGCCAGTAGATCGTTTCCATCTGCGTCCCGTTCATTTTCACGAACCGGGTGCCGTGATCGCGCACGAAGCGGTACTCGGCGCCGTCCCTGCCCTTAAAGTAGTGCATCACCTCCGGATCCCAGGTCTCCGGCCAGTGGCTCTCGAGCTGCTGGGTGGCGAAAACCAGGCCCCGGGTGCGGATCATGCGCGCTTCCTGCATGGGGTTTTCGTCAAAATTGGTCGGCCAGGTGGTGCACGTGAAACCCGTGATGTCTTCGTCGTCGTAACTCTCGAGGCGTGACCCCAGGTTCCATCGAAGAATGAAGCGGTTGAAGAGGTACCCGCATATCGGGTGGCGGGTGGTATTCGCCTGCGGTATCCAGCAGAGCGCGATGTTCTGACCACGGGCGGTCAGCTCGTTGTTTCGCTCACCCATCAGGGCGATTGCCGGCATGGCTTGATGAAATATCTCCCGCATGCCCACTGAGCCACTGTAGATATTGTGGTCGTCCGGCTTGCCGTGCCAGTTGCGCCGGTGGACCCAGGACACGTCTTCGTAGATACCGCTTACGCCATAGCGTTCGACCAGGTTCTGGCACTGCTCGATGTAGAACCGTCGAAAAAATGGCCAGGCCCAGTTAAAGCGATTGTCTATTTTCTTCTTCCACGGATGATCGTCGTGGATGTGGAGAGGGGCGGTATAGGGAAATACGTGTGCGGTCGCCTCCTCAAAGGCCGTGAAATCTTTTGGTATGCCGGGGCGCGCCTCGTAACGGGTCGGGTTGTCGAACGGATAGTTCGGCCACCAGCCTTTCGTGATACAGCCTCCCTGGTACCCGTCATTGCCGGCATATCCTGCCGCCCAGCCCTGCGTGGTCATGATCGCGATAGCGTCTTTCGGCAGCAGTTTGGCGTAGCGCTGGACCGTCTGCGGGCTCGGGATGCCGGTCAGGACGACACGTACCCGGCTCGCCCATTCCGGGGACTTCTCCGCCAGCGTAGTCATGTTCCATTGGTCTTCCATCTGCTGAACATATCGCTCCGCGGCCTTGATCCAGTAACCCTGGAATACGTTGATCCGCCACGAGGCGTTCTCGATACGATCGCAGCGGTAGATCATGTCCGTGGTTTCGTAGTCGAATCCCAGGTTCCATTGCCCCTGGCTGCGCCCCAGCGCAAGATGCCTGCCGTAGTCGAGCTTCGGTTCGTCGGCCCAAATGGCCAGACACCCATCCTGGCCCTCGGCGATCGTCAGGCCGGCTTCCCAGTGCATTGGCCAGCTCCAACGCTTTGCCTTGCCTGTCAGCGCGTTCGAATCCGGCGTTGCGGTCCAGGCGTGGCCCTCGCTGACGGGTAGGATGATCTTCATGTCGTGCGCCAGGTTCATGACGTGCAGCGACACTCGTTGCACGCCGCGGTCGCGCGAGCCGAAGACCTCCTTGATATTGCCGCGCACGGTCGGGGTTATCACCAGGTCGCCGTTGGCCGGATCGACGGCGATCGCCAGCTCGATGGTCATCGCTTCTTCGAACTCCGCGTCCTCGTCGGCACCATGCTGCAGCCCGACGTACGTCATGACCACACGATCGGGCTCGGTCTTCGATCTCACCTGCGTCCTGTTCGACAAGCCGAATCGCCGATTCGGGACATCGGGCCGCAGTGTTTCGACCACGACGCCCTGGTCGCCAAGCATCTCCACCTTGGACGGGCTCATTCTCTCATCGCCGGGCCGAGCATAGACCTCGCCCGTCAGGCGGTTCTCGATGGAAACAACGGCCAGTCCGTCCACCACGGCCCGGTACCGCTTGGTTTCTACCTCCACCCGGCGACCGTCCACCTTGAATTCGGGCGCCGCATGCGCCACCGAGGCAATTAGCATGGCCAGGGCGAGCAGCCCCCATTGACGCATTCGTAGCATTTTACTTCCTCTCATGTAGGCAGTTTCCTCCGTCGTCGCCATGCGAAATGCGACGTATTTCTCAGACGCCATCAAGTTTGCCATGCGAGATTCGATGTATTGTACATTACGCAAAAGTTCACCTGGTTCCTGCTAATTACAATCCTCACCGTCACGATCTCCACCGGCCCATTTTTCAGGCTTTCAAATTTCGTATTTTGCAACCTTAGTAATCATTTTCAACTGTTCGTATGTCATGGCGTCAACTCCAGAGTAGCCAGATTAAACGCACAGATTCCAAGGATTGATTTGGGACTTGTTCTTACGCAACATTATTGACTTATAGAACCCAATTCGAAAAGCACTGATGGTGTTGGGAAACAATGACAAAAAATATGGAGATTCTATACATAGTGCACATTTTGTCTTAGTGACTTTGAAAAAGCGGGTGTCAACGCCCCCCCAGACTCGTTTGCTCGACGGTCTTTGAGCACGTCCAAGGGTAAGAATAAGCCATTTGCCACCGTCCGTTTCGTACGGCGTGCTTGTACCCCGCGGACGTTAGCGATTGTCCGTTTCGGCGCCGAGGAGGGGGCGACCTCACGCACGAAGCACGAGCCGCTAACTTCGTTCAACTGCGTTAGGTGATTGTCACCTAAGCGTCGAAGCCTGAACGAACCGGCGCACGCGGTGAGGGCAACCGAGCCAGTTGGCAATCGTCAGTTTCCTACCGCCGGCGACCCCCGGTCGATAACGTACGGTGTGTCTAACCTAGACGAGTTCAAATCTTTGGGCTAAGCGGACGGCAGAGCAACGTGTCCTATTTTACAAGGGCTGGTTCCACTGGCAGACGGACGGGCCAAATGAGCGTCACGGCTGAAATTCCAACAAAAACCTTAAGAACTCCTTTGACTCCACCCGGTCATTGAGTACTATTAAAAGAAAAAAAACGGGCTGCTAGCGCTATTAAAGTCGCCGGAGGGGATTGATAGCGCTATCAGTTATCAGTCACCCGAAAAACAAGCAGGAGCTGGCTGGGCTCGTAATCGGCCTGGGCAAGTTAGGCGTTCGCGTCGAGCAACGGTCGGGCTCTAAGGAGGAAGAATGATGAAGGTCGGGAAAGTTGTTCGGATCGTGATCGTTGTTGGTTCGGCTTTCCTTCTAGCTAGATGCGCCGGCCGAGACAGTATTTGCAGGATACGATGGCAAGGTTGGCATGGACGATTGAAGGTATACCTACAGGCTAAGTTGATCGATTCCTGGTAGTATCTCGGTCTCCTTACGAT
>Ga0310124_10001456_pt1 | contig 16513 bp, 11 predicted proteins | sample CB11b_AW_Bot5_MG_FD_203507 | JGI IMG/M metagenome (GOLD analysis project Ga0310124, IMG submission 203507) | Marine microbial communities from Western Arctic Ocean, Canada - CB11b_AW_Bot5 | ecosystem: Environmental > Aquatic > Marine > Oceanic | place: Canada: Western Arctic Ocean | collected... | reverse complement strand
AGATATTAAACCTTCAAACATTCTTGTTACAGAGTCTGATTATGTAAAGTTAATCGATTTTGGTGCTGCTCGTTATGTTGGTGAATCTAATACTTATGCAGAAGCAAGCATGAGCTATGCGTCTCCTGCGTTTATAAAGTCTGGCGTGGCTCAACCTCAAGATGACGTCTATTCATTGGCGTTATTAACTGGGCATCTATTTCTTGGAGCTGCATTTGGCGATGCTTGGACAACTCAATTACAAGCAAAAAAACGACCAGGTTTAATCCCTAACCACGTATGGAAGTTAATTAGAGAGGTTGTCAACAACCCTCGACAGCACAGGTATACAGCGACTTCGTTTGCTCAGCAATTAGCCAAGATCGATACCCAAAAATTTGGTGCTGATGTTAGTGCTCCCTTATTTAGTAGTTTACGGAATGCTGATCTTGTTCTAACCAAGCATCGAACTATTGACAGAATTCAAAGTGGTCGACTTCGATACTTAGAAGCGAGTTTGGTTCTGTGTGTCGTGATTATCACTAGCACATATTTATACAACCAAGGTCAGCCTGAATGGAAATCGATTGTTAAATCTACCAACAGTTCAAGTAGCCTTGTGAGCACGATTAAACCTGCACAAACCGCGTCTTTTTTAGCACAGTCTCCATGGGATATTGAATTCGCGTTGCAAGATATGGAAAAGGATGTCGTCTCGACAGCTCCTTACCGAGAAGCTTATGAAGTCCAACAGAGCAAATTAGCTAAGTTGTATAAAAACTATGAATCGGACTTGAATGAATATGAAGGGTCGGTCGATCAACTTCCTAAAACTCTGATGTCTATCCGGCATGATCTCGTTGTTTTGCGAGAAAAACTGAACAGTGACGGCTCTCTATTTCCTTATGCAGATAAAGCGCTGACGGACACGATGGCAAGTCTGAATAAGGCGACCATCAATTCGCAAAATATTGCCACCTTTGGTGGGGATCAAGAACAGCGTTTAGTCGAACTCATCTTAGACGGAAAATCAGATGTTGCAGACAGTGATATTGAAACTGCTTGGAAAGTAAACCAGTCAAGAGCCTATTTTTATAGTCATGTATTACCGCGAAAAGTACTCAGCGGTATAGATTCCTCGATAGAGAAAAATGCAAAACAGCATTACTACACCAAGGCAATTCTTGAGGCAGAAGCTGCGCAATCATTTTTTGGTAACACGCCAAAATTGAAAGCTAAAGTAAGAGCCCTAAAAGTAGCAAGAAGCGAATTTATTTTGTTCAGTACTGTAACTGAACAATCAGTATTTGGTCGACAGAAACTGCACGACTCGTTAGCTGATCTAGAGACTAATGCCCCTAAGAAATTCAGCGAAATAACGGAAATTCTTAATAGTATGGCAAGTGATTCTATAGACAAAAGTCATCAACTATCTAAACCAGCGCGAGGTGCTATAGCTATCGAGCGAGCAATTAGAAATTACAATTCTGAAAGCAGAGGTTAACTTGAGTCTGATCGATACTGAAACGCTATTAGCACCAATATCTGAACACTCACCAACTGGTGAGGATGCTAGGTACGAGTTTTGCTATGAAATGATGGAAGCCGAAGTGAAAAAATTTGGTTCATTATTTGGCGAGACTGTCGACTGGCATATTGTAAAAGTCCATTCAATAGAGGTGTTAAGTCAACATAGTAAGGATCTTAAAGCGCTTTGTTATCTGATTCGCTCTTTGGTGGAGGATAAAGGCGTGATAGGGCTTGAGGAAGGATTATCTTTGCTCAATGACTCAATCAGTCGTTTTGGTCATGACCTATACCCGAAACGTAAAAGAGGTAGAGATGGGGCTGTTGAGTGGCTGAATCATCAATTCAAACTCGTCGCGACTAAATTGTCTACAGAATCTCTTGATTGGGAAGTTCTATCTCGATGTATCACATTAACTGAAGGTATTCAGCGTCAGTTTGACGAGATATTTCAAGACTCTGATGTGGACTTTTTCGAATTAAAAAGTCATTTGAATCAACTAAGGCTGAACGCATCTTTAAATGAAGAAACCTTGGTTGAAGGCAGTGTGGCTGATTCAGATCCGCTCATTGATGTTGTTGCACTGTCCGAGAAAACTATCGTTCCAGAAAGCCACGAAACTGACAGTCCTACGACGCAAGCCACATCTAATCAGAAACGAAGTAAACCTCGAGAGCACAGCACTGTAGACGTAGATACAGACTTTTCATCTCCGACTGCATCAAAGCGTACGTTAAAAAAAGTGTCTGAAATAATGGTGCATTCAAATCCGACTGAACCTTTGGGATATCGGATTTACCGTCACCTGACATGGGCCGATGTTGATGGTCTACCAGACCACCAAGACAATGTAACGCCTCTTAGCCTTGCTGTGTCATCAGACCAGCAGGCGGAATATAGAGATAAAGCAAATCAAGAAAGTGATATCGATACGATCAAGCGTCTAGAGCGAACACTTACTGATGCGCCATTTTGGCTGACTGGGCATTATTTCGTTTATGCAATGTTAGACAATCTTGGGTATGACGAAGCTGCGTTGGCTGTAAAGCAAGAAACAAAGAGATTTGTCGATTCTTTTGAGGGAATTGAGAACCTCTCTTTCAAAAATTCTATTCCATTTGCGGATGAAGCAACAATTACTTGGTTGTCTACAGGTAATACTTGTCCTTCGGGTAAATCATCAATAATTCAAACTATTGTTGTAGCTGAAGATGATCTATCTGAGATGGAGGATATTACCCTAGGTGACTTGGGTAAATATGTGGCTGAACTGTCAAATAAACTCGAGTTGGATAACTCCGGTCGTGGACAATTCATGTTGCACTTAAAGTTAGTGAAAGCCTACCAAAGTGTTGGTTTATACCCTTTGTGCTTGCCTTACTTGGAACAAAGTTGGGCGGTGGCTAAGGAACTAAATCTATCAATTTGGGAACCCCATTTGTTCTTTTCTTTAGAAAATCTAATTCAAAAAACTCTAAAGGAACTATATCGAACTAAGGATTTTTTACCTGTGAGATATAGCGAATGGGAAACAATTTATGACCAGCAATAAACTAGAAAGGACTAATTATGTCACGTGATGGCTCGGTGGCTCCGAAAGAGCGAATTAATATACGTTATGTTCCAGCAACAGGCGATGCGTCTGATGATGTTGAACTGCCCCTAAGTATGATGGTTGTCGGTGACTTCACTGCTCGTGCAGATGAAACTCCGATCGAAGAGCGTAATCCGATTAATATCGATAAAGATAACTTTAACGAAGTATTAGAAGGTTACGCTCCGAATATCAAAGCAAATGTTGAAAACCGTCTTTCTGATGAAGAAGGTGCGCAAATTGGCGTTGATATTACATTCAAAAATATGAAGGACTTTACTCCAGAGTCGATTGCGAAGAGCGTTCCTGAACTGAATGGTTTACTAGAACTTCGTGAAGCCTTGGTTGCATTGAAAGGCCCTCTAGGGAATGTACCTGCTTTCCGTAAGAAGATTGCAGCAGTTCTTCAAGATGAAGAAGCAAGAAAGAAACTTTTGGATGAACTAAGCATTGGTGCAGACCAAGGCGAAAAAGCAGAGTAAGGAAGATCATGTCGGCAGAAGCACAAGCACCAGAACAAGAAGCAGCTCTAGTTGAGTCAGGCTCTCTTCTGGATAGCATTCTAAATGAGACTCGCCTTAAGCCTAGTGATGAAGGTTTTGACGTTGCAAAGCGTGGCGTTGAAGCATTCATTGGTGAGTTATTAAGCAGCTCAACAGTAGAAAAAGTAGACCAGTCTTTAGTTGATTTGATGATCTCTGAGATTGATCAAAAGTTGTCTAAACAGGTTGATGCAATTCTTCACAACGAAGAAGTTCAAGCGATTGAATCAACATGGCGTGGTCTTAAATATCTTGTTGATCACACGGACTTCCGTGAAAACATTCAAATCGAACTTATTTCGGCTAAGAAAGACGAAGTTCTAGATGATTTTGAAGATGCACCTGAAGTAGTGAAATCAGGTTTGTATAAGCAGATTTATACTCGTGAATACGGTCAATTTGGTGGTAAGCCTGTAGGTGCCGTTATTTGTGATTACCAACTGTCTGCGTCTTCGCCTGATATTAAATTAATGGAATATATGGGTAATGTAGGTGCTATGTCTCATGCACCATTTATTACTTCTGCATCTTCTGAATTCTTTGGTTTAGATTCTTATGAAGAATTACCAAACTTAAAAGACTTAAAGTCGGTATTTGAAGGTCCTCAGTATACTAAGTGGCGCGGATTCCGTGAGCACGAAGACGCACGTTATGTGGGGCTTTGTACATCACGCTTTATGCTACGTACGCCATACTCAGTTGAAGACAACCCGATTAAGGCGTTTGACTACGATGAAATGGTTACGGACAGCCATGACAATTACCTTTGGGGTAACTCAGCTTATGCTATGGCTTCAAAGATCAGTGAGTCGTTTGCAAAATATCGCTGGTGTCCAAACATTATTGGCCCGCAAAGTGGTGGTGCGGTAACCGATTTACCAGTTTATAACTTTGAAGCGATGGGGCAGATCGAAACTAAGATCCCTACCGAAATTCTGGTTTCTGACCGCCGTGAGTACGAACTTGCAGAAGAAGGCTTTATGGCTTTAACAATGCGTAAAGGTTCTGATAACGCAGCGTTCTTCTCGGCAAACTCAGTTCAAAAACCAAAAGTGTTTGCGAATACACCTGAAGGCAAGCAAGCTGAGATGAACTACAAGTTGGGTACTCAGCTACCTTACATGTTCATTATTAACCGCTTAGCTCATTACATTAAAGTACTTCAACGTGAGCAAATTGGTTCTTGGAAAGAGCGTACCGATTTGGAAGTTGAGCTTAATAAATGGATCCGTCAATACGTATCTGACCAAGAGAACCCGCCAGCAGAAGTTCGTGGTCGTCGTCCGTTACGAGCGGCTAAAGTCGAAGTGTCTGACGTTGAGGGTGACCCAGGTTGGTATAAAGTATCAATGTCTGTCCGTCCTCACTTCAAGTACATGGGTGCGAGTTTTGACTTATCTTTGGTTGGTAAGCTAGACCAATAATAAGTTTGGAAATAAATAAGCGGCCAGGTTCACTGGCTGCTTTTTTTCGTAGAGTGTTATATGGAAAAAGGTTACCGATTATTAGAACGAATTGAACTTGGTGAGCCGAAAAACTGTTATGAAAAAGTGGTTTCACATAGGCATTTAATTGAATCCATTCATCTGCACCTTGCTGATTTGCTTAATACTCATGCGGGTAATGCAATGATCGATGGGGAATATGGCTTACCTGATTTCAATGATGTTCTATCGAACAACACCAATTTAGTTCGTCACATCCAAAAGAACATCACTTCCACAATAGAAAGCTTCGAACCTCGGCTACGAAGCGTTGAAGTGCATTACCGAGAAAATCACAATAATCCTCTTCAATTAGGCTTTGGCATATGCGGAGAAGTCTTACACAACGGTGGAAAAGTTCCGATGTCTATCGATGTCTATATGGGAACTGACGGCCAATTTAACGTTTAGTAGGTGCCCATTGAGTAACAGTAAATACTTTCAAGATGAACTCACATATCTACGAGAATCCGGCAGCGAATTTGCCAAGTACAATCCAAAACTGACCAACTTTTTATCTGAAGGAACATTCGATCCTGATGTAGAACGTCTTCTTGAAGGTTTTGCGTTTCTTACAGGCCGTATTAGAGAAAAAATTGATGACGAACTCCCAGAGCTCACTCAGTCGTTAATGACGCTGTTGTGGCCACATTACATGCGCTCGATTCCTTCGTTATGCATTAGCGAACTAACGCCACACTCGGGAAGTGTCACTGAAAAAACAGTGGTCAAGCGTGGGGCTGAGATGGCTAGTGAACAAGTGGAAGGTACGCAATGTTTATTCAGAACCTGTTATGACGTAGAGCTGTTCCCCTTAAAAATCACAAGCATTGAGCAAAGCAACAGTCGAACAAGCTCATCCGTTGATGTGACACTTGCGACTGAACATGGGCTAGAGTTATCTCGTATCGGGTTAGATAAATTAAGGTTTCATTTACATGGTGAGATCCATATAACTAGAATTCTTTTCTTATGGATATTTAGATACTTAGACTACGTCGAGTTAGACGTAGGCGGTGGGTATAAGCGTAAACTTGGACCTGAATTTGTAAAACCGGTTGGGTACCAAGACGACGAAGCGATACTGCCATATAGCGACAATTCATTTGCAGGTTATCGTTTGTTACAAGAATATTTTTCTTTGCCAGACAAATTTATGTTTTTTGATATTACGGGTCTCGATTGGTTAAAAGGGATACCACAAAGAAGCACTGTGAACCTTAAATTCCATTTTAAGAGAGCATTACCTGCCGAAGTTGTCCTGAAAGATAAGCACTTAAGGCTACATTGTACGCCAGCTGTGAACCTATTCGAAAAAGATGGCGATCCAATTCGGCTTGAACATCGCCGCAACGAGTATAAAGTTCGGCCACAGAGTGACAACCAGGATCACTACGAAGTTTATTCAATAAACCAAGTAGAAAGTTGGAGCAAAAATGAAAGGCGACGAAAACCTCTTATTGAATTTGAGTCCTTTGAACACCAAATAAATCAAAGAGATAAACGTGATTTCTACAAGTCAAAAGTTTCAGAGCGAGTGAGTGGAAGAGGGCTTGAGCGTTATATATCTTTTCATACCCACAATGGGGATATTGCAGACCTAGGAACCGAAACGGTTTTGATGAAGTTATTGTGCAGTAATGCAGATTTGTCTGAAAGATTGTCTGTGGGAGATATCATATATACCACACATAAATCTCCAACTTACGCCACGTTTAGTAATATTACTAAACCTACGCAATCTGTTAGCCCGCAAGTGAATGGCGAACTCCAATGGCAACTGATTGCTAATATGTCATTGAATTATCTATCGCTCTCTAATATTGATGTACTCAAGGTTTTACTGTCTACATATGACTTCCATTCTAGAGTAGATAGGCAGGCTCATAGGGCTTCGTTGCACAGGCTTGACGGAATTATCTCATCTGAAATGAAACCTATCGATAGAGTGTTTAGAGGAGTGTCCGTTCGTGGCAATCAATTTAAGCTTAAGATGAACTCTAGTTTCTTTGTAAACGAAGGGGACATGTTTTTGATGGCAAATGTATTGAATGAATTTATACGCTTATATTCAAGTGTTAATTCATTTACAGAGTTAGAAGTCTACGATGAACGCAGTGGCGAAAGCTACCAATGGGCAAGTTTAACTGGACAGCAAACAATCTTATGATTGATGAATTATCAGATAAAATAAACGAATTTAGCTTTTTTCAAGCAGTTTTGTTGTTAGAGAAGCATTACCAACTATTACCGGGTAGTGATTTTGTCGCGGTTGGTGAAAATAAGTATTTTTATCAAGAGAGAATTGCGTTTAGTGTTTCGCCAAACCTCTGTTTCCCCAAAAGTGATATGGAATTCATCAGTCATATGGAAAGGTCTGGTGAGCACTATTCAAGAATTGAAACTAACTTCTTAGGATTACACGGTTCAAGTTCACCTTTGCCTGCTAACTATACAGAAAAATTAGTAGGTAGAGATGATGATGATAATCCAGTTAGAGATTTCTTTGATTTCTTTCATAACAGATATACGAGCTTAATCTATCGTGTGTGGAAAAAGTACCGTTATCATGTCCAGTATCAAAGCGATGCAACGGATGACTTTTCTGGGCGCATGCTGCACCTAGCTGGGTTGTCTAATGTTATTCAAGAGTCAGATACCATAGGCCTTGATCGTGCTAAGATTTTGTCTTATGTCAATCAGCTATCTACCAGGACGCGCTCTCCGAAACTGATTTCTGGCATTGTCGCGCACTATTTTTCATTACCAAGTGTTCGAATCGAAGAGTGGGTCTTTCGAAGAGTAAAAATTGCCGAATGCCAAAGGAATCAATTAAATAGAACGAATTGTATTTTGGGTTCGAATTTACATTTAGGTAAGAGTATCCCAGACCTAAATGGTAAGTTTAATCTCTGTATCGATAACATCGATTTCGAGACGTTCCGAAAGTTCTCCTATGGAGGAGATTTCCATAAAACTTTAGTGGGTTTGATGCGTTTTATTCTTCGTGACCCTATGTCTTGGGATTTAAAACTAACTGTTGATTTAGACTCAGTTCCAAAGAATCAACTAGGTCAAGGTGATGGGACGAGTTTGGGACAAACTTTTTGGTTGGGTCAAGCAGGTACGAAAGATGCGAAGATTAGATTAATTGGAGGCATTTAAAAAAGCCGCTCATAAGAGCGGCTTTATTTTTAACGACTGATTGGTTGGTGTAGCACTACTGTTGTATTGAGAGAGCGAATGCCATTGAACGACTCTATCTCATTACATAAATGGTGTATTGATTGCAGGTCAGGTGCTTCAATCAAAGAAATAATGTCGTAGGTACCACCAACAATGCTTGTAAGTCTGACTTCAGGTAGTTCTTTTAACGCATTACTTACATCATTTTTCTTACCTTTTTCACAAGAAATCAGCAAATAACTTGCCGCTTTTCTCCCGTCATTTTCTACTCTTATTTGTGCCGTATACCCTTTGATAATACCGGTTTTTTCAAGTCTGTTGATACGTTCAGCGACTGCTGTTCGCGACAAGCCGATGTTGCGAGAAAGGTTAGCAATCGATTCTCGCCCATTGGAGAGTAGATTCGATAGAATTTTACGATCTAGTTTGTCTAAGCCTTGTAAACTAATGTTGGACATCATGTGTTCTGCCTTTTCTGAATTATTATTGTATTTGTATTTGTATTTGTATTTTCACTATATAGCTTCGGGTAGAGTGAAGTTATACAGCTCCGCTAACGTAAACGGGTTTTTCTGAGTCAAAGGAGTAATTCGTAAGCTCAGATCTCTGCCTGATACTTTAATATCACTTACGAAGCTGCCGTTATGGGTATTTGTTAACGTTGAGTCACCAAATAACCGATAGATAGCCCATTGACCATTCTTGCTCAGTACGTGCTGTTTACCTTCGTCTGTTACGTCTTGAATCGTAATACTGATATTGAAATCTCCGTTTTGAGGAGGCCACTCAAGTTCACGAATTCTACTTGGACCATGGTAATAGTTGATATTTGAGTCCGCTATTTTCAAGCTTGCTCTTATTGCACTCGAATCCAGATCAAGTACTTTCGCACTGAATGGAAGGTACAAGCGGTTTGTACTCTTGTTAATTAACGTATCTCTGATGACATTGTAATTTCTTAACTGAACAAGCAACTCTGGCGAGAGTGGCATAATTTCGCCTTCTACCTGTTTCGGTGTCCATAGATTTGTGTCGTAAAAAGGAGCGAAATTCTTATCGATAAATGCATCTAGCAATCCCCCCGAAGCAAATAGTAGCTCAAAGTCTTCAATCGAAATTTCCTCAGTTGCACTTAGGTCAAAAGGGTACCTTCCTAAACCTAACTCTTTGAACTTGGTATAGATCTCACTATACCAAAGAGTCTGGATTCCTTTTGATGATTCAGAAATCATCACAGACCAGCTCTGGTTAACTACGTCTAAAAGCCAACTTCTGACGGGTTCAGGAGATTTTTGCGCTATCTGTTTTAAGCGGATTAGAGGATCTGCCTCCGTACTACTCATTCGGTGTTGCGCTGCAGTTAACGCTGCCATTTGAGGATCTGGTGCGTCAGCTATATCCTTCATATAAGTACGAACTCTGCTAAGTGCAGTTATCGTTTCATCCCATGGCGTAGGGGAGTTAGGGGTTTCGTTAATTTGTAATTGATTAAGGATGTGGAAAGCTTGTTCAACTCTTTTCATCAACAAGTAGTCAGGTTTAACAAGTTCTTCAGCGAGTTCTGGTGCTGCATTTACTGCACCAGCAAGTTTAGGGTTAACCTGGGCCATTAATGCATTCTGTTGTCCGATTGGGGAAAACTGAGTGTTTGTATAAACTTGTTTTAGAACGGTTGTCATAGGAGAAGAGGGGCCAGAGATCAGATCTATGGCATTGGTTATCTCCCCTATATTGTTGTAACGCTTTACTTTTAGTTCGCTTAAAGCATTTCGCCAATAACTGATGTAGTCATCCGTATATTTTTTTCTTACTTGTTTCTTGAAGGTCTCTTGTTCTTTGTCTGTTGGGATTACGTGGTTTGACAACCCCAATACCCAGTTGTCAGTGATGACTTTTTGCGACATTAAATCGACACGAGGGCGGTAAAACGTGCTGAAGCCCGTCGACGTATAAACTTTATCGATTTCTAATCGTCGGGGATCCAAGTTGTCGTTGAAAACATTATTAAAGTCGAAACCCACTGCTCTTTGTAAATTCAGAGTGCCCAAATCAATGTCGCCTGCTTGCTGTAATAAGCTAACGTAAACTAGGTCGACGTTTGAACTAGAGAGCAGTGATCGCCTTGTCGCACGAACCATATTCATGTTGATCGGTACAGGTTCAAAATTCGTTCGGAAATACGCGTCTAAATACTTCATGACCGTTGTAGTCGTTTCTGGTTGATCGTTGAGTTTTTGTAGTGTTGACAGTGTTTGTTGACGAAGAAATTTTATCTCGCGCTTGGTAGGATCATTCAACATCAAGTAACCTTTGAGTAAAGGTAGTGCACTATTAATGTTGTCTTGGTTTTGTGTTAGTTGCAAACGATAACCTTGCTCAATTACGGGCATTAAGTGGTTTCTAATTTGCATTATGAGGGCGTTGTAAGCGATTTTTGTACTTTCATCGAGACGACTTACATTCATGTTCACCAGTTCATTGTCTAACGCTTGTGAGCCACTAAGCCATGCTTGATAAGATGGTTGTACAGTTTGGATCGCACTTGAAAGAGAGTTTGCAAAAGAATTGCCTTTTGGGGAGGACGATTGTGAATCATCGATACCAATAAGCTGACTAATCACTCTCAGATTGTCATCTAAAGTCGTTGAAAATAGGTAAGCACCACTACCTAGTAAAATTATGGAAGCGGTAACGGCTAGACGGCTCTGTCTCTGGATCATCCTAAGGTAAGTCTTGTTTTCACCTGCGAAATCAGATTCAGGCAGGATCTGAGAGTCCATTAGGAAACGCGTAAAATAGGGCGTTTCTGTTAACTGAGTATGTTCCGACGCAATGATCGGCAAGTTAAAGTAGTTGCTGCAACTCTTAGCTAATAGATTGTATTTTCTGCCTCCTTGGATATTCGATATAAAAAAAACTTCACGGATATCAAGAGAATAAGATCCAGTATTGAGTTCTGAAAGTCGTTCTATTACAGAAGCAATTTCAGACTGGCACAATTCGAATTGTTTAGGGAATGCTAATATGGCTTGCTTCTCGTTAACGTCATTAGAGTGAGACGACGAATCTAACGCATTGCTCTCCATTACTTTTACTAAATTACGGAAGCTATCATGGTAGTACTCAACAAATACACCTTTAGCTTCCTTTAATGGAATTGATAGAAACTCAACCGATGTCTTTAGGGAACTAAAGTGTATGTATTCTTTGAATCCTTCTAACTTGTCGAGCTTAGACATCATTAAATACAAAGGGATCGCAGAGGAAGTTTTTTCGCTTACCGATTCTAGTCTATGGTTAAGCGCGGTTAAGGTGTAATCGATTTGCTCGGTCTCAGAGACAATTAGAAATTCAAAATCGATAAAAAACAAACAACCTGAAAATGGCTTTCTAGGTTTATGTTTAATGACCTCATTTACAAATGCATCCCATAAAGCACTATCGTTACTAGAAACCTCTTGAAACAATAGCCGTTGATCCGGTTTGATATAAACTGCAGAGTCAGACTCATACCATTCGAAAAAATCATTCTTAGCGGTACGCGTTTGATCCATTGGCTTGATAGCACTGGAATTAAGTAAAAACTGAGTTCTACCCGCGTACTTATTACCAATCATCAGGTAGATAGGCTTTTTGTTTGATTTTGCCAAAAGAGGGCGAATGACCATAGCTAGCGCTTCTTCTTCTGTTTCAAGTTTAAGCGCTTTGTTGTTGCTTTTTTTCTTAAGCCATAAAGTGATCTGGAACAACGAATAAAAAAGTGTTACCGCACCTAATGCGATCCAAAGGTAAAACTTGTCTGTTATATCTAGCCAGAGGATATAAATAGCAGCGATTGTAGCCGCAAGAAAGAGGAAAATGGCTGTCGATATAACAACAGGGTTCCTCATTATTTTGTGTTTTAACATAAGCCTATTTCGTTGTTTTAAGTGTGTGATCTGATTCAATGCTATTTTTAGTGCTACGGTTGCATTGCTTTAAGCTCAGATTCCAAAGTTTTTATTTTGTACAAATAAATGTTGAGTATCCGAAGAGATTTCTGAAGTTCTTTTTGTTGTTTTTCTTTCTCTGCATACTCAATGCGACCGATCAAAGGAAAAAGGGAGTTGCTGTATTCGTAAGCTTGCGCTGTTTTTTGACTTTCACTTCCTCTTACCACATTTGCAAATACGGTTCTTGCATCAGAGAAACGTCGGTGAAGTTGCATGTAATCTGAATCTAACTTTTCTTGTTGGCTGGTGAATTCTTGACGTAAACGTAAAACAGATGATGAGTCTGGGTAGAGTTTTGTTAGGTCAATGGTCAATTTATCAAGGGCGTCAATCTCATACACTTTTACAGGGTTAGTCGCCCAATCTTTCATTAGGTTGTCTAATTGGTTTACGACATTAGGTCTCACATCGTCTGAAATTGAAGCATATTCATATTTTAATGAGTGTGCTATTTCGCTTAACTGAGGAATGCTTGATGTAACTACTTTCCTGGTGAGCACTTTCAATTGGTACTGTTCATAAAGGAAATGAGAGGACAGAGCCAGTACAAGAAATCCGGCTAATAAGTAGATGACTAAATAGTTCGACGTTGATTTTTCATCTATTTTGAGAGTCTCAGTTGGCTTGCTGTTAGACACATCAATTTTAATCGCGGCTGACTGAGTAATAGGCGGTACCTTTCTCTTCTCTTGTTCCGCGCGCCTTGTTTGACTTGCTGCTTCGAGGAGCTTCGCTTCATTTTCTTTATGCTCATCTGCCCATTGCTTTAAGATCCGGCGAACTCCACCTAGTGAAGGTGCTTTTATTCCATAATGGAGCCTAAGTTCCTCTTCAATTCTCAAACATAAACGGTGGCAAGTTTCGATAAACAGAATGTCGTCGGAGCTAGTCTTAATGTTCTTAATCCGTTTTTCAGTGTGCTCGACCATCCAATCAATCGCTCCAATCCTAGCGTTTGATTTACTGACTTCAGGATATGCGGTGAACCAATAAACAACACACAGATCTAAGACAGAGCTAAGTCCTTCGGCTAAACCTTTTAAACCATCATTATGTGTTGCTGCGACGGTAAAGTAGCAACTACATCGAAAGTCTTTGCTATTTTTGGAGAGTATTGCTTTAGATAAAGACTGAACTTTTTTCCAAGAAACTCTGCCTGTAACCTTATTCAAGTTATTAATCTGACGTTTTATCTCAGTGAAATCATCTAACGCGTTTGGGTTGGTTCCGCTAGGTTTTTCTTCATCAATAGGTCGCCTTGTGAAATCCGAGGAAAACATAATTTTGATATCCAACTGTATATATAATGAAATCGAAAAGTAGCATTGACTAATAAAGTCGCTCTTACGTTTTTATATTTTTATATTTTTTAGCGATTCTATAGTCAAACAGGATAATTTGAATGTTAAAAGATTTGAAAAGTTCTTAAATTAAATAATATGTGACACTGTTCACAGTAAGGCTGGGGCTAGATACTTTGACTTGTTAGCTTTTATAAAAAAACAGTGACTGACGTCGCATTTATAGCGTCAATGACGAAAAATGTTATGCATGCTAATATTGATATTACCGGTCATTTGTTGGTCGATAATTGATGGGGTCAATCGTTTATGGTTATATTACTTGGTGCTAAATTAGTGAAATTTATTTAGGTTACAATATGGTATAAATAAAGGTGAATAAATAGGCATTCTTGAATTTTTAATTTGGTAAATGCTAATTCTATATGATGTTTAGCATTCGATGGCTTTCGAATTATTGATAGTTTTGATTTTATAATTAGATTAAACCGGTAAATGTGCGTAATGCACTTTCTTGTAGATATATCGCTTTTTTTGCTAGTTATAATGTCGTAATTAGAGGGTGAGAGAGTCTCCTTATTGTAAAAGACATAATACTTGCTATCTTGCGCATCTAGTTAATATATGGATGAACTCAGAGGGAAGCATGCGAAACCTAAGTAAAATCGGTCTAATATCCACAATGTGCCTTTTTTCGTCCATCGCAATCGCGAAGGGTGAAAGATATGGTGGTTCAGTAAATATGCTGAGCATAGACACTATAGAATATGATGAAGGGCCGAGTGGACAAGTAGATGCTCTACGTTACGGGTTCGTCCATACACGTCCAATTGATGAAAGTAACAACCGATGGCGTTGGTGGTTAGGGTTCAATTATTTAGCAGAAGATGATATCGAAGCTCCCAAGAATGGTGTGTATAACGAGGTCACCAATTACGAATTTCGTATTGTCCCTCAGTATGCTTTAGGAAGTTGGTCGGTGTTTACACCTTACATAGGAGCAGGTTTGTCTTTAGGTTACTCACAATACTCTAACCGTTGGAAAGTTGATGACCAAGGTTTTAGGTATGGCGAGCAACTTGAAGATATCGACCAATTTGAAGCCGGCGCTGTGGTTACTCTAGGGAGCGTGATCAAATTAGGCAGCAATCCAGACGCCCACTTACAAATTATTCCCCAAGCTTCATACATCTTACCTTTTTATAACGAAGGGTTAGGTGGTGTTGAGTTTAGTGTTTCTCTTCTGTTCTAAAGGCTATTCATGCGAATTAATCAATTGGTTTTGGTGATCTCAAAGTGCCCAGAAGAATACGTTGGATCTAAGAGCATAGAAATGCCTGAAGAAGGTGGTTCTATCGGTCGTGAAGCTGGATGTACAGTTTCATTGACTGATCATAATCGTTTTATATCAGGTACACATTGCCTTTTAAGCATATATGGAGATACCTATTACATTAGCGATATCAGCACCAATGGAACGTTGGTTAATGGGAATAAAATCCTGAAGAATCAACCGGTCTCATTGTGTGACGGTGATAGAGTGTCTTTAGGTCAATATGAAGTGAGTATTTCTATTGAGTTGGTAACGACTTCATATGACATTGCTTCAGAAATCGCGCCAGAAAGAGACTCTACAGATCCTTTGATGAATTTGGAAGAATCCGTTGTTGAGGAAGAAGCAGAGACAGGCGCGCTTGAAGATCTCTTCATGGAAACGAAACCTGATGGAGTAGATACTCATGATCCCGTCGAGCACTTAAAATTCTCAATGCAGAGAGATGATGATTATTTGGTCCGAGACGAAAGTAACGAAAAAAATCTTATGAAGTCATCGATAGAACCACAAAGGCAAGTTGTTGATGACAGTTTAAGCATCCATTCTGAGTTCGACCTCCCTAGTCTGATTCCTGAAGATTGGATGGGGATGGAAGAAGAACAGCAGGCGAACCTGAATGCTCAAGACATCGCTGATGATCAAACTAAGATACCGAACCGTTTAAAACCAACAAACATTGAAGGTACCGATTTTAAGTCAGATACGCTTACCGGCAGTTCAGATGTTCCCAAGCGTAAACCGACAAAAGTACCGCCTGTTACTATTATCCCTAATTCCGTTATCCCTAATTCCGCAAATATACAAAGCCACAAGTGGGAAGAGGTGACACAAGAGTTTGTCCCTCATACCGAACCACAAGAGCAGCCTGTTGAAAGTGAGAGTAGAACTCAGAGTAATACCGCATTGAGTGAAACTTCTTACGAACATGAAAACGTAACACATGCATTCTTTGAAGGACTGGGTGTTGATTTAGAGTCTGACACGAAACATGACGCTTTATTTTTTAAACAAATGGGTGCTTGTTTGCGATTGTGTATCGATAATTTGTACAAAGATTTACAGAGTGTTGAAGAGCTTACTGACGAAAGCTCCTTTGCTCACAATGATCTTAGCCTAACTACATTGATGTTAACGCTAAATAGTCAAAATCTATTGGCTCCAAATGAGCTAATTGAACAGATACTGGATGAACTTAGCGAGCACGATACCTTATATGCGAAGGCAATTAACGATTTGGTATTGGAGCAACTAAAAGCGAATGATCCTCAGCAGTTTGCAAACACTTTAAGCCAGGAAACGCGCTTCCTTAGTAAGTCAAAGCTATGGCAAAAGTACAGCGAACATTATGAGCAGAATACTCGACAATTCAATGAGTCGACATTTAAAGCGTTGATGAAAGACAGATACAGTAAGGTTGCAAAAGCTGATCATGCGTAAACTTATAATCCCCATTACCTTGTTTCTATTATCAGGTTGTTCTATGTGGGAGCAATTTAAAGAATCATCTGGAATTACACCAGAAACATCTTCAATTGAACTCGTGATAGAAGCGTCAGAACTTCTCAATGTAC
>Ga0310124_10001454_pt1 | contig 16533 bp, 9 predicted proteins | sample CB11b_AW_Bot5_MG_FD_203507 | JGI IMG/M metagenome (GOLD analysis project Ga0310124, IMG submission 203507) | Marine microbial communities from Western Arctic Ocean, Canada - CB11b_AW_Bot5 | ecosystem: Environmental > Aquatic > Marine > Oceanic | place: Canada: Western Arctic Ocean | collected... | reverse complement strand
AATCATGGGATAAAATTTTTAGATATTAATAAAGCAAAAAATGATGAGAATAATTTACTATTAAATAATTTCAAATATGCTATTGAAAGTGAATATGATGGGTGGGTTGATACTGATGCTCTAATTAATAAAATTAAAAAGAAATTAATTACCAAAAAAAATATAAAATTTATAGATGCTGAAGTTAAAAATGTAATATCCAAAGATAATAATGTTAAATATCTGGAACTTGCGGATAATCATAACACTAAAATATCATCAGAAATATTTTTATTTGCAGCAGGTTTTCAAACAAATAAAATTGCATCTATGCTTGGTGTATACCTCCCACAAATTGTCAGTCCGGGAATTGTTGTTTCTTCTAAATCAACTAAGAAAATTTTAAATAAATATTCAACAATAAATTTAATAAGTGAAAATAATATTCCGCATATTCATTTCAGACAAAATTATGATAATCAAATTATATGTGGTATAGGAAGTCAGGATGATTCTCAATTTATTAATCCAAATGAATTTACACTAAAATTACATGCTGAATTATCAAAATATGTTAAACATAAAATTGAATATTCAGGATATAAATACGGTTTACGTGTGATGCCTAAAGACGGGCTGCCAATAATTGGATTATGCGAAAATTCAAATGTCTATATAGTTATGACACATAGCGGTGTTACTCTTGCGCCTATATTAGCTCAGATAATTAAATCTGAAATAGTTGACAAACAACTGGTATCTGATATAGATTTTTATCGGATGAAAAGATTTTACAAATAAATAGTAATAACATGAAACCTAACAATAAAATATTTATAACACGTAATTGGCATGTAGAAGCAGTAAATTATCTTTGTGATAATAAATATGAAGTAATTACATGGCAAAACACAACAGCGCCAACAGAATCAGAAATCATAAATATACTTAAGGATTGTGTTGCAATTATTTCTGAATTCGATGATGAAATCTCAAACAATATTATAAATTCATCTCCCAATCTAAAAGTAATTTCTAATAGAGCTGTAGGATATGAAAATATTGATCTTAAAACATCAAAAGCACGTAATATTTCAATTGGAAATACTCCAGGTATATTAGTTGAAACCTGTGCTGATTTTACAATGGGATTATTGTTAAACATAGCTAGAAACATAACATATTCAAATAGAGATGTATTGAAAGGTAAATGGCAATCTTTTAATCAATTACCTTATTTAGGATTTGATATACACAACAAAAGTTTAGGTATAATTGGACTTGGTCAAATTGGCACTGCATTTGCTAAAAGAGCTATCAATGGCTTTAATATGGAAACATATTATTGGTCAAGAAATAGAAAATTAAATATTGAAAATGAAATTGGAATTAACTGGATTGAAGATATAAATGATTTAGTTTCTAATTGCGAATATATTTCAATACATTGTGCCTTAACACCTGAAACTCATAAAATTATAGGCAAAGAACAATTTGCTCTTATGAAAAATGTGAAATTAATAAATACATCAAGGGGTCCTACTTTAGATCAAGATTCATTAATAGATGCTATCGACTCAGGTAATATATATGCTGCAGCTTTAGATGTCACTGATCCAGAACCACCTGATTATAAAAGTGAAATTATTAATCATCCAAAGATATTGATTACACCACATTTGGGAAGCGGAAGTACCGAAACTTTTAAAAAGATGGCGATGATGGCAGCAGAAAATATAGTAAATGCATTAGAAGGAAAAGACATGGTTTCTCAGGTTAAATTGTAAAAATTAATTATCCTACTACTTCTTTATATACTCTAAGATAATTTAAACCAAGCATTTTTCTGATTTCTTCTTCATTGAAACCTCTTTCAGCTAATTTTATTGTTAGATTTGGCCAATCTCCAAAATCATTGTATCCTTCAAGTTTTATTTCAGTGGCGCTTGGGCCATTAACTCTATGTTTTTCTTGCCATCCTTGCCATGAAAATTCTCCAGCTTTAGCAAAAGGCATTTCCCCAGGGTATTCAAATAATGATTCAGTACCAGGCCCAGGTCCCATTTTGTCTGTTCCAATACAAATATGATCAATACCCATAATATTTACTAAATGTTCAATATGCATTGCCCAATGATCAAGATTACCAGTATTAGACCCCTGTATAAATCCAGGAATAATTACAACGCCAAAGAAACCGCCATTATCCGCAATAGCTTTAGCTAATTTGTCACTTTTACCTCTGTCATGTTCAAATACTGCTGCGCTGGCAGAATGTGTTATTACAACAGGTGATTTTGAAGTTTCCATAGTATCCCATCCAACTTGTTCGCTACAATGACTTACATCAACAAGCATATTCATGTCATTAAGCTTTCCTACCAATTCTCGGCCAAAATATGTAAGACCACTTTTGTGAATTTCTGTACAACCATCACCGACTAAATTCCTTAAATTATATGTTAATTGAACAACTCTTAATCCTAAATTATAGAAAAAATCAACTTTACTTAAATCTGTACCAAATGGAGTGGTATCCTGAAAGTCAAATATAATCCCATATTTACCAGTTTCATGAGCTTCAATAATATGGTCAGAAGTTGTAACTAACATTAATTTTTCAGGTATTGCATTTATAATTGAAATAGCATTTGCTATTCCATTTACTGATATTTGATATGCATCTTCCATTTTTGCGGGACCAGCATATGTACCACTAGCAATATTAACACCCGATTTATTCCATAAATCAATATATTGGTTCCTTGCGTCCTGATCATTTTGTATTTCATCTGCAATCATATTTGATAAATGTCCTCTTGCTTCTGCTCTTGTCATTCCATCTTTAAACCACACATCCAACTTTGTTTTCATATTTTTTGTAAATAATCCACCTGAAGTAATTGGAGGCTGCTGTGAATCTATTACTAAAGCATCATTATGTAACTGGATTGTTTCTTCTTTATTAAGGCTTGGTTTATCTCTATAGGGCATATAAGTTCTCCTAATTATTTAATTTTTTAAAAAATTCGGGATTGTAATATTTTCCTGGGGACACATTTTCCTTTAAAGCTAAATCTTTTATTGTTTTTTCATCTTTTTGATGTTTTTCACACCATTTTAGAACATCAGTTATTATAAAATTAGGGACTACTACTACACCATCATCATCCCCTACTATCAAATCGTCTGGTCTTACTACGGTTTCACCGCACGAAATAGTTACATTAGCTTCGTATGGCCATACATCAGGTATTCCTATTGAGCCAGTTCTTCCGGCTGAAAAAATTTTAAAGTTATATTTTTTAACTTCATTTAAATCTCTTATTGCCCCGTCAGTAACAACTCCTGCAGCTTTATTCATATATAAATATAAAAATTTAACATCACCTCCAACACTCGCGTGATGAAATCGCATTGCATCTATAACCAAGACATTTTCTTCAGTACAACTTGACATTGCTTCAAATTCGGGAGAATTTTCTCCAGCAGGTTTGTCATTTATAATATCAAGCCTTGGAGGAACCATTCTTAAAGTTCGCGCATAACCAACTAATACTTTACCAGGTGTTTGATTATTTACTCCTCTCATAAACGTTTTTTCATATCCGGAAGCGGTATTATATTCATTTTTTGTTTTTGTAATTAAAATTGCTCTAATTCCGCCAAAAACAGTAGCTGAATCTAATTCTCTATAACGTTCAATGATTTTAAATCTATTCATTTTATTGTTTGATTTTTTACCTATCAATTATTGGCAAAATAATATGTGATGGATATTTATTGGAAAAATAAACAGTATTAGTAGCTTTGATTTGCCTTGTATTCAAACCTATTGGTTCACCTGTATTTGGATTGAAATCAAATCTTGGAAAATTCGAACTTGATATGTCAACACGAATTTTATGACCATTTTTGAAGATATTACTTGTGGGATATAAAATTATTTTAATTTTATATATTTCGTCTTTTGTCATAAAATTTTCTTGTTTAAAAGAATCTCGATATCTCATTCTTAATATACCATCAGTTATATTGAAGGCAAATCCTTCAGGGAATGAATCATTATGCGGATATACATCTATAAGTTTAGCTGTAAAATCAGTATCCATACGATTAGATGAAACATAGAGGATACACTCAATTGGTCCTGTTATTTCGGTATCTTTTGTTAATTGTTCTGATTGAAAAGATAATACATCCTTTCTTTCAGAAAGATTTGAATAAGGAGGGTTTGAACCAAAAAACTGTTCACCTTCCTTTTGGTTATAACCACCAGGATTTACTATATTGTATCTCCTTAATGCAGTAGGTACGTCGGTAGGATTTTTAGTGCCTAGAGGCAATGGATTTACACCTGCTAGTGATGATATATTAGCTCCAATAGTTGGCACCGGATTATCTGGGTCATAAATATAAGTGGATGAATTATTACCATTTGGTTTAGTTTTAGACAAAACGTTAGCATTATTCATATAAAACAGTTCAAAATTTGTATTTTTTATTGGCCATTCGCTTTCTTCTCTCCAATATCCTCCATGAAATAATCTTCCATCTTTAGTTTTATGCCCATCACCTGATCCCATAACAAATATTTTAATAGGTGAATCATATAAATAATTAGAATTATCAGTGCTATTGTAATTTTTAAACCATTTATTATACCAAGCTAAATGAAAATCTTTAAATGAACCAATTGAAGCATCAGGGCCAAATTCCAAATCTCCGGAAAATGTTATCTCAGGTTGGGCTGTTCCATGTGTCCATGGTCCAATTAGTAATTTAACTTCAGATTTTTTAATTTTATTTAATGCAACAAAATTTTCAATTGTAGCTCTTGTATATGAATCGTACCAACCACCAACATATATCATAGGAATATCAGGATGATCATCATAATATTCGTCAATAGCAAAACCTGGCTGCATCCAATATTCGTCATAATCAGTATTTGTTAATATATCAAATGCCCATTGTTCATAATTTGGTATAAGACTTAAGGGTGTTAATCCTTTTTTAATGGGCCAATTATTCAATGCATTTTCAAAACTGTATGAATTTATTGCAAAATCGGTTTCAATTGATTTCAAACTATTATTTGTGTTAGATGCTGAGTGCCAATAAGCCCATGCTATAAATCTTAATTCCATAGCCCCACCCTGCCTGACTGTAGAGGTAAATGCATTACTGCCGCCCATGTTTACTATCATTCCATTTAAATTTTTAGGATTTTGAGTTGCAGCAGCACTCTGAGTCCAGGCCTGATAAGAAGTACCAAATGTACCTACTTGTTTATTAGAATCTTTAAACCAATCTTGCTTTCCTATCCAGTTCAGTGTATCTAATCCGTCTGGAGCTTCTTGTGTTAAAAAATACAATTCCCCTTCTGAAGCAAAACATCCTCTGCAATCTTGAGTAACAACAATGTATCCATCGGAGCAAAAATAATTATATCTTTCTGTGAGATTTAATGCTTTTTTATCATAAGGAGTTCTTTCTAGTAATACAGGTGTATCTTTTATGGTATTATAATCAAAATCAGATGGTAAATAAATATCGGTATATAAATAGATACCATCTCTCATTTTAACTTTGATATCTTTATAAATTTTAATGTTATATTTTGTCATAAATGTTAGAATTCATCTGATGTGAAATGATGATAGCTCATACAAGTTTTACTATCAATATTATATTTATCTTTACAGAGCTATTTTAATCGTATAAAATCAAATATCATGACCCCTGAAAAAAACACTCTAGTTGTAAATCTTTCGAAATTAAACTCTTCGTCTACTCCAAAATTTGGAGGTAAAGCTTCAAATTTAGGAGAATTAATTAACTCGGGCATCAATGTTCCTGACGGCTTCGCACTTAGTACAGATTTGTATTTTGATCTTTTAAATAAATCTAATTTAAAAGAAAAGATTAGTAATTTAATACAAAATTCTGATTCTTTGAAAATAAATGAACTTCAAAAACTTTCTAATCAAATCAAAGAATTGTTTAATAAAACTGAATTTGATAAAAATATTATTTCTACTATAGAAGAAGCATATAAGCGAATAGGTTCATCAAGAGTTGCTGTAAGATCTTCTGCTACTTCAGAAGATTCTATGGAAGCATCATTTGCCGGCCAACAAAATACATATTTAAATATCATAGGATTTAATTCTCTTATTGAATCAATCAAAGCTTGTTGGGCTTCAGTTTTTGAAGCTAGAGCTATTTTCTATCGTAATAGCCAAAATATCGCTCATTTTGATTCCGGAATGTGTGTAGTGATTCAACAAATGGTACAACCTGATGTAAGTGGAGTTATGTTTACTTTAGAACCTACCACATTAGATCCAGATAAAATTGTAATTGAAGCAGCATTTGGCCTTGGTGAGGCTGTAGTTTCTGGGATTGTTACACCAGATTATTACGTTATTGACAAATCCACACAGACTGTTGTTAGGCAAAAACATATGCAACAAACTTTTAAAATTGCATTAAATGATGAAAATGGCAATACTGGTATGTTATCTGATATTAATAACCAAAATATCAATATTCCTTTAACTCTTGAGGAGAGTTTAAAACCTAAACTTACTGTTGGAAATTTAAAAAAATTAGCACAACAAGCTCTTTTAATTGAAGAACATTATAATTACCCACAAGATATTGAATTTGCTATGAAAGATGGTCAGATTTTCCTATTACAAAGCAGACCAGTTACAAATTATGCAAGAGGAGTTGTTGATACAAAAAAAATAAGCTTAGATATTTCTAATGCTGATGTTATTATTAAGGGATCTGGTGCCAGTCCAGGTTATGGCGCAGGAAAAGCAGTTGTTATAAAAGATTTAAATGAATTAGATCAAGTTAAAAAAGGTGATATTCTCGTTACAGAAATGACAACCCCTGATTTTATTCCTATAATGAGAATTGTTTCAGGCATAATAACTGACAAAGGTGGGAGAACATGTCACGCAGCTATTGTTAGCAGAGAATTAGGTGTACCTTGTGTTGTTGGTGCATATGATTCTGAAACTGGTAAAACTGCTACTTCAGAAATTAAAAATGGCCAAAATATTACATTAGATGGCTCAGAAGGTAATGTATATAAAGGTTTATTGGATATTCCTGAACAAGATACCTTGCACGAATCAACTTTTACAACTAATACTAAAATATATGTAAATTTAGCTGATCCTATTTCTGCTCCTAAAGTATCCGAACGTAATGTTGATGGTATTGGATTATTAAGAGCTGAATTTATTATCGCCAATATAGGCAAGCATCCAAAACAAGCATTAGCAGAAGGTACTTCAGATGAATGGACAAAAGATTTATCTGACAATATTTCTATATTTTGTGAAAGTTTTGGAGAACGACCTGTTGTCTATCGTTTAACAGATTTCAAAACTAATGAATACCGGAATTTAGAAGGTGGCGAACTATTTGAAAGTAATGAAAATAACCCTATGATGGGCTATAGAGGTGCAATAAGATATATCAATGATAAAGATGTTTTTGAACTAGAGATCAATGCTATTAAACATGTATTAAGAAAATACAATAATCTTATTATTATGATTCCTTTTGTTAGGACGCCTAATGAATTACGCGAAGTTATTTCAATTTTAAATAATTATGAATTATCAATTAATAATGGACATAAAATATGGATGATGGTAGAACTACCATCAAATGTTATATTAATAAATCAATTTATAAATGAAGGTATAAATGGGATTTCCATCGGTTCAAATGATTTAACTGAATTAACACTTGGTGTAGATAGAGACAACGAAAAGCTAGAAAAATCTTTTGATGAAAGAGATCCATCCATACTATGGTCTCTTGAAAGAGTAATTACAGCTGCTAATAAACAAGGAATAACATCGTCAATATGCGGGCAAGCCCCTTCATTTTTTCCAGATCTTACCGAAAGATTAGTAAAATGGGGAATTACATCTGTTTCAGTGAGTCCAGATAGCATAGACTCAACCAGAGATTTAGTATATAGAATAGAGCAACATCTTTAAAATGACTAAGGGAATTATTACTTGTCCACAACCATTAGCTGGTGAAACTGGAGCTAAAATATTAGAGTCAGGCGGAAATGCTTTTGATGCAGCACTTGCTGTAGCATTTACACAATGGATACTTGACCCCTTTATGTGTGGAATGGGCGGTATGGGAATTGCACAGATATATGATAGTAATTCACAAAAATTGATAGCAATTAATTTTGCAGGAACTGCTGGTAGTAGATGCACAGAAGATATGTGGGCAAATGATGAAGTAACTAGAAGTGAAGTCTCAAATTTATTTCAATTCAGAGATTTTAGAAGCGAAATTGGATACAGAGCCATCATGACTCCAACAGTGTTAGCTGCTTTTGAAGAAATACATAAGAGATATTGCACAATGCCATGGAACGAATTATTACAACCTAGTATCGATCTTGCTAAAAAAGGATTAACTGTAAGTCCTAATTTAGATCAATATTTTCAAACTGGGTATGCTGGTGGAGATAAAAATAACAACCCATTTCAACCAAATACCTATCAAAGATTAACAGCGTCTGAGGGAAGTAAATCAAAATATACAAAACCCGATGGATCAGTATATAAATTAGGTGAATTAATTAATATGTCTGATTATGCAGATTCTCTTAGTAGTATAGCTAATAATGGAGCGAGAGAATTTTATGAAGGTGATTTGTCTAAAATTATTATTGAAGATATTGAGAAAAATGGTGGATTTGTCACTAAAGATGATTTGAAAAATTATAAACCAGATTTTGTTGAACCTTTAAAAATTAATTATTTAGATTATGTTATATCTTCTCCACCTCCACCAAATACAGGTATGTCTGTATTGCAGATGTTTAAATTAATTGAACCTTTTCAAAGTGAATTAAAAGAACACGGATCATTTGATTATCTACGAATATTATCCAATGCTATGTCTATTTCTCATCAAGATAGACTTGATTTCAATGCTGACCCAAAATTTGTAAAAATTCCTGTTTTAGAGAAAATATTAAACGAAAAATATATTGATTCTAAAATTGAAGATATTAAAAATAACGTAATTCCTAATTCAGGAAATACTGATAAAGGATCCACTACTCATGTAAATGTAGTTGATAAACAAGGAAATTGGGTTGGGATTACACATACACTTGGATGGGCATCAGGTGTTATAACGCCCGGACTTGGCTTTATGTACAATAATGGAATGAACTTAGCTGATCCTAGGCCTGGAAATTTAAATTCTATTGCTCCCGGGAAAGCTAGAGGATCAAATATGGTTCCAACTGTTGTGATAAAAAATAATAAACCTGTAATTATATGCGGTGCTCCTGGTGGAGCTGTAATTGTAAGTGCAGTGTTTCAATCTATACTTAATGCAATAAATTATAATATGACACCAACAGAAGCAGTTTCAGCTCCAAGAATTCATACTGAAAGTGGAAAAGTATTTTTGGAAGCAAGAATAAGATCTGATTATAAGGAAAAGTTAGCTGAATTAGGATTTGATGTTGTACAGGAACAATTTCCTTATAATCCTATGATGGCTAGAGCGCAATTAATTGCTATAGATGAAAAATCAGGAGAATTATCAGGAGGATCCGATCCAAGAGGCGGAGGCGTAGTATATAAAGTTTAAATGAAATTTTTTCATCTAATTAATTATAATTCTTTAATAATTTGCATATTCCTTTTATTAACTTCAGTACTTTTATTTTCTTATTTATACAAAAGTAAAGTTTTGATAATTGCGTCATTATTTGTTTTTATTTTTTTCGCATTATTTTTCACTTTTAATAAAATTACACAACATAATTCTTCTAAATATAATTATGTAAGTAGTGAAATTATTGATAATCAAAATACACTAATTTATCTTTATAGTAATTACTGAGCTGCTTGTACAGCATATAAACCTTTCGTGAAAAGGTTAAGAACCGATGTTAATAAGTATAAAATTCATTTTGTACAATATGATATAGCAACTTTACAGGGCAAAGATTTCAGTAATATATATAACCATAAATCAGTCCCATCCATGTTCTTATTAAATCAGGATGGCGTAGTAATTAAACAATGGAATAGATTACCAAAATTAAATCAAATATTAATATATATTAAATAATTTTATAAATATTTTAATCCAGGTATATTATTGTTACTAACTAGTTCTTGAAAATCTACTAAACCTGATTCTTGCATAGCTTTAAGTTTATCTAGCTGTTCATCAATTTCATTACTTACTTCAGTATATACACCGTATGACTGATCTGTAGGTTTGAAATCTGCACTGTCTAGAACTGGTAATAATCCGGCTAGTTTAACATTAAGCACAACAGGCGTATTTAGCCTGTCTCTTGCTCCTTTATAATCTGTAAACACAAGTAGATTTTCAATATCTTTAAGTGTGTCAATTAATTTTTCACCATCGGTTTTAATTTGATTATAATTTTCATTGTTTTCAGATCTTGAAATCCAATCAGAAATTTCAGTTTGATTTTGCCTGATCACTTCAACATTCTTATGTAATTCAGATAATTTTTGATTAACCTGTTGAATTAAATTAAATTGATCTTCAAAGTCTTTACTTGAAGCTGATACTCTTGGATCTTTTATTAAAGTAATTTCAGTTTTAAGTGTATTTGATTTATTGTTAATAGAAGTGGAAATTTCAACATTATAAGTGCCAGGTAAGGCCATTGGTCCACTTAATCCTTCTGTTAATTTTTCACCTTTAAGTTTGTAAGGACCTTCGCAATACATATCCCATACAAATGTATTAAAACCTTTTTTAGGATTAAATTTATTTTCTTTTTTAGAAGGTAAAAATGATTTTGTAATTTTTGTACTCTTATTATTTTTATTTTCGTTGGAAAATGACTTTAATATTTTACCTTTATTATCTTTAATAATAAGTTCCGCCTGATCTACTTCATTATCTAAATAAAAATATATTGGGACACCCATAGGTGGGTTTTCGCCTGAATCTAAATATTCAACATTAACTTCGCCATCAGGATTTTTTGATTTTTCAATCAATACAGGCGACCCTAATGAAGCTGAATATGTTTTGCCATTATCAGGGCCAGTACCAAACAATCTAAATCCAAAAGGAGGTAATATTCTATAAGTTGAAGCTGGTTTAAGAATAAAATTATTATCGCCAATATTATCGTTAAGTTGTGATATTGCTGTTATATCATCCAAAATCCAAAAGGATCGACCATGTGTAGCTAAAATCATATTATTATCTTTGATATCAATATCATAAATAGGGACTACAGGTAAATTTGAATTTAATTTTGACCAAGTTTTTGCATCGTCAAAACTTACAAAAAGTCCGGTTTCAGTTCCAACATAAAGTATATTTGGATTATTTTTATCTATTCTTAAAACTCTGGTAATTTCATCCTGCGGAAATGATTTATCAATCCTATCCCAAGATTTTCCATTATTAGTAGTTTTATATAAAATAGGTCTATAGTCATCGAGCATGTTTTTTGTAGCTACTACGTAAGCTGTTGAATCGCTGTGTGGTGATAGTTCAATACAATGAATTCTTGCCCATTCAGGAAAGTCTTTTGGAGTTACATTATTCCATGTTTCTGCATTATCTTCAGTAATATGAATTAAGCCATCATCACTACCAGCCCACATTAAACCTTTTTGGTAAGGAGATTCAAGAAAGGAATATATTGTACAATATGTTTCTGCTGCAGATGTGTCTTTTGTAATTTGGCCTCCGGAAACAACTTGTTTAGATTTATCGTTAGTTGTTAAATCTGGACTGATTTCTTCCCAGGTTTGTCCGCCATTTATAGATTTGAATACTATATTTCCAGCTGCATACAATGTTTTAGAGTCGTGTGGTGAGAATTGAATAGGATATGTCCATTGAAATCTATATTTCATTTTATCTGCACCCTTACCTGTATTTAATACAGGCCACACTGTAACTATTCTTACCTGTCCGGTTGAATGATCGTATCTCAGCATATTACCACCACCGCCGGGAGAACTACCAATTGATCCTGAATAAACCAAATTTGCGTTTTCTGGATCAGTTACAATATAGCCGCTTTCAGAAGTACCTGTTATATAACAATCTGACCAAGTAATTGCGCCAGTTTCAGTTCTATATGGAACGCTGATTGCAGAGTTGTCTTGCTGTGTTCCATAAACTCTGTATGGAAACTGATTATCAGTGTGTACATGATAAAATTGTGAAGTTTTTTGATTATAAATTGTTGACCACGATTCCCCTCCATTCAGTGATACGTTTGCACCACCATCATTACCTTGAATTAATCGATTACTATCATTAGAATCTATCCATATATCATGATTATCTCCATGAGGAGTTGATACTAACTCAAAGGTTTTACCACCATCTGTAGATTTATGGCAACTATAATTCATAATCCATACAGTATTTTCATCTGAAGGATCAGCAAAGATATGCTGATAATACCAAGGACGTCCTTGTAAATCTTGATCATCTGAAACGAGATTCCATGTTTTTCCGTAGTTTTCGGTTCTATAAACACCAGTATCAATTTCAGATTCTATTGTTGCCCATATCCTACCTTCTTTAGCCGGTGAGATGGATACACCCATTCTACCTTTTATTCCTCCGGGTAATCCGGGGTTTTTGGTTATATTCTCCCAGTTATCTCCTGCATCGAATGAGATATATATGCCTGATTCAGGTCCGCCACTATCCAATTTCCAAAAACTTCTTTTCGCCTGCCAAATAGTTGTTATTAAAACTCTAGGATTACCTGGGTCCATACTTAAATCAGCAGCTCCTGAATTTTTACTAACAAATAATACCTTGTTCCAGTTTTCTCCTCCATCAATAGATTTAAATATTCCACGTTCAGAATTAGGCCCAAAGGCATGTCCTAACGCAGCTACGTATACCGTATTGTGGTCTGTAGGATCAATTCTTATTCTGGATATATGTTTGGTATCTGACAATCCCATATGTGACCAAGTCCTTCCTGCATTTGTTGACTTATATACACCATCACCAGGTGAAACATTTCCTCTTATACAAGCCTCGCCTGTTCCTGCATATATTACATTTGGATCAGATTCAGAAATAGCAATGGCACCAATTGACGATGTATTGAAAAATCCATCTGATACATTCTTCCAACTAATACCAGCATCATCAGTTTTCCATACACCTCCTGCACATGCACCAAAATAATATTCGTTTATATTTGTTGGATGTCCAGCTACCGCAACTGTTCGACCTCCTCTTGGTGGGCCGATATTTCTCCATTTAATATTATTTATTACTTCATCTTTTAATGTTTGTTTCATTATTTGTTCCTTTAAATATATTTTTAGAGACCAACAGCTTGACCGTCTTTTCTAGGTTCCGAACCAGCAATCATTATATTACCATTTGTTTCAATAACCTGACCACCTCCAAATATGGGAGAGGGATCATTAACTATTATGTTATGGCCATAATTTTTAATTTCTTTTATTATTGAATCACCAAATATTGATTCTAATAAAACTGAATCTTTTTTTATATCTTGTTCTGTATCATCCCAAGGTATCACACTAAATCTGGGCATATCTAAAGCTAATTGAGGGGTATGGTTTTTATCTATTAAATTAGATAAAATTTGAAAATGTCCTTGTGCTTGTTGCATCCCCCCCATTACTCCATAACAATACTTAAGATTATTATTTTTTGTATTAGTAACCATTCCAGGAATCAGTGTATGAAATGGTCTTTTATTGGGTTCTAAATAATTCGGATGGTTTTTATCTAAACTAAAACTAGATCCTCTGTTTTGCAAAGCTATACCAGTGCCAGGAACAATAATACCAGAACCAAAACCCTGAAACAGACTATTTATAAATGAGCAACCATTACCTTCTTTATCTACAGCAGTTACATAAACAGTATTACTTGTATCCACTTTTACAATTGGTTCATAAGAAACAGCCTTGTTTTTGTCAATATAACTACGTTTTTTTGAAGCATAATCTTTAGATAACAATTGTGGCAAAACATGCTTTGTAATTTCAAAATCTGTAATATTAAATAGTCCGTCTGAAAATGCCGCTTTTACGGATTCTATTTTTAAATGTAATTCTTTTATTGGATCTGAAGTTTCATTTTTGCTGAAGCCTTCATATATATTTAAAGCCATAAGTACATTCAAACCTTGTGTGTTTGGAGGGCATTGCCATACAGTATAGTCTCTATATTCTGTAGAAATTGGATCAACCCAATCAGCTTTATGATTACTTATATCATTTGTGGTTATCCATCCACCTAATTTTTGAATGTGATTAGAAATTTTTATAGCTGTATCTCCTTTATAAAATCCGTCAACTCCATGATCCATTATTAGTTTTAATGATTTGGCTAAAGAAGGTAATTTTTTGATTGAAGCAAACTTTGGAGGACCAGGATTTAAAAATTCAGGATAACCTGATTCTTCTTGAATTTTATTTATAGAACCAGCCCATCCTTCAGCAATCACTTCACTTACAGGAAAACCATTTAATGCATAATCATATGCAGGTTCAATAATAGACTTTAAATCTAAATTTCCAAATTTATTAACTATAGTATCCCATCCCATTACTGCCCCTGGAATTGAAACTGAAAATGGTGATGTGGCTGGAATATGATTCAAACCCATTTCTATTAATTGTTCAGGATTTGCTAATTCTGGGGATCTTCCGCTTGAATTAAGAGCATATACTTTTTGTTCATCTGCTTTGTAATAAAGTGCGAAAACATCTCCTCCTATTCCTGTTGACATAGGTTCTACAACATTTAATACGGCTGCTGCTGCTACGGCAGCATCAACTGCACTTCCTCCTTTCGCTAAAATATCTGCTCCTGCTTTGGCAGCCAAAGGCTGACTTGTTGATACTACTCCTTTGGTTGATAAAATATTTGATCTTCTTGAATTAAACTTCATAAATATATTTCCTTTTCAATTATTTGAATTTATATCATTGTATTTTGACTTCTGATATCCTTGAATCATTAATTTTTGTACTTAATTCTTCAAGAATATTAACAATTGCATTAACTATCCCTTTTTCAGACAGTATTGGTAAATCTTCATTAGCGAGAATTGGTTCTTTTTCAATATATTCATCCGTAAAAGGAATATGTATAAATAAATATTTTGTATTTAAATTTTCATTATTAATTTTATGTTGATTCCAGTAAAAATTTGCGTTGCACATAAATTTTCCAGCATTATCAGATATTGCTGAAGAAACATGTTTGTTAGATAGAATTTCAAGATCCTTTAAATTTAAAGTATTTAATAAATTATTACCATTAGGGATAATCGGATCCCCATTTATAATAACCCCATCATTATCTGGGGCAATTGAGTTGTATTCATTTTGAGCTACTGATTCTAAATTTAATGAAGTTCTAGATGCTCCAAGTCCTAAACTGAGTATTATATCTGGATTACTTTTATATAAATCATAAACCTCTTCTTTAATTGTTGAATACTTACACTGCATTTCTTTTGTAGATAAATTTATTATGTTTGAATTTTTGAATATCTTTTTTACTTTTTCAGATACAGATATAGTTGGATTATATTTATATTTATAAAACTGTTCGAAACTAGTTAGTAATACATTGATTTTGTCTGACATTGATTTTCCTTTATAAATCTAATATTTTATAAACAGCTTCTTGAATTGAATTTTTATCTAACCCATAGTATTCATATAAATCTTTTTGATCCCCAGATTGACCAAATTCTGTTATGCCAAGAGATATAGATTTTACTCCTAAAGCAGATCCAATCCAGCTTAATGCGTGAGGATGCCCATCAATAATACTTAAAGATGGTAAATTAGTATGATTTCCTAAAATTTTCAATAAATGACTTCCATTTAAACTATTGTTATGATAATTCCTATATAAAGGACCAGGTCCAGTGATATTGATTAGATTTGAAGTTATCCCTTCTTTCAAAAGTTCTTTTTGTGCTTCAACAACCTCTGAAAACATAGCTCCCATACTAAATAAATTTACTTTATATTCAGTTGAATCATTAGATATATTAGAATTAAAAAGATAAGCGCCATTAATGACATCTTCACGTAATAAATCCATATCTTTTTTATTATTATATTCATTAAACAAATCTTGATTTAATCTGGATGTTGTTAATCTTAGATATAAAGAAGATATTCGATTAGATACATTATTCATACCATTAAGAAAAATCCATTCTAATTCTTTTCCAAAAGCAGGTTCGTAATAATCAAGTTCAGGCATTTCCATTCCTATTGATGGTGTTATTAAACTTTGATGTAATCCACCTTCAGGACTTAAAGAAATACCAGAAGGGGTTCCAATCATAATAAATTTAGCACCTGAATAAACTCCATAAAACAAAGCATCTAAACCTCTCCTAACAAAAGGATCATATAAAGTGCCTATAGGAATTAAAGTTGAACCAAATAATTCTTCGGTTAATCCTAATTGACCTAAAGCCATAAATAAATT
>Ga0310124_10001453_pt1 | contig 16536 bp, 14 predicted proteins | sample CB11b_AW_Bot5_MG_FD_203507 | JGI IMG/M metagenome (GOLD analysis project Ga0310124, IMG submission 203507) | Marine microbial communities from Western Arctic Ocean, Canada - CB11b_AW_Bot5 | ecosystem: Environmental > Aquatic > Marine > Oceanic | place: Canada: Western Arctic Ocean | collected... | reverse complement strand
GACGGTGGTGTACAGCCCGTGCGTTATGTCCTGCCCCAGCCCGAGGGCCTCGATTCGATCGCCGCGCTGGACTTGTAAAGTTGATGCGCTCTGGCCCCGTGTAGGTCCAGTGCGCACATTAGATAGCTGTTGGCCGAACTCCCTCCAAAGCGATCTGACTTGTCCAGCCCATCCGCGGATCCCTCCCACTCCGGTTACAGCCTCACGCATCTGAAGCAATTGGAGGCCGAGAGCATCCACATCATGCGTGAGGTGGCCTCGGAATTCCACAACCCCGTCATGTTGTATTCCATCGGCAAGGACTCCTCCGTGATGGTACGCCTGGCACAGAAGGCGTTCTTTCCGGCGAAACCTCCGTTCCCACTGATGCATGTCGACACGACGTGGAAATTCAGCGAGATGATCGACTTCCGCGAAAACTACGCGCGCAAGGAGTTGGGACTCGATGTTCTCGTCCACGTCAACGAGGAGGGTTCCAAACACAACATTCACCCACTCGACGACAGTGAGAAGCACACGGAGTTGATGAAGACGGACGCCTTGAAGCAGGCCCTGGACAAGCATGGCTTTGACGCCGCTTTCGGTGGCGCTCGTCGCGATGAGGAGAAATCGCGGGCCAAGGAGCGAGTCTTCTCCTTCCGCGACGCCCACCATCGTTGGGACCCGAAGAACCAGCGTCCTGAACTGTGGAACGTCTACAATACCCGCGCCAACAAGGGCGAGAGTATCCGTGTCTTCCCGCTCTCGAACTGGACCGAACTCGACGTCTGGCAATACATCCACCTCGAGCAGATCCCCATCGTACCACTCTACTTCGCCGCACAGAGACCGATTGTCCATCGTCATGGCGAGATGATCCTCGTCGATGACGATCGCCTGCAGCTGGAACCGGGTGAAGAACCGGAGATGCGCAGCGTGCGCTTTCGCACCCTCGGCTGTTACCCCCTGTCCGGGGCGGTCGACTCGAATGCCACCACCCTGCCCATGATCATCCAGGAGATGCTGTTGTCGACGACCTCCGAGCGTCAGGGGCGGGTCATCGATCAGGATGAGGGGGGCGCGGGCATGGAAGAGAAAAAGAAGCGCGGGTATTTCTAGACATGTCACACCAGTCCGACCTCATCGCCGATGACATAGACACCTACCTGGCGCAGCACGAGCGCAAGGAATTGTTGCGTCTGCTCACCTGCGGCAGTGTCGATGACGGCAAGAGTACCCTCATCGGGCGCCTGTTCTACGACGCCAAACTGATCTACGAAGACACGCTGAAAACGTTGGAGAAGGATTCGGCGATGGTCGGCACCACAGGCGGCAGTTTCGACCCCGCCTTGTTCACCGACGGACTCAAGGCCGAGCGGGAGCAGGGCATCACAATCGATGTCGCCTACCGCTATTTTTCTACGGCACGACGCAAGTTCATCATCGCGGATACGCCGGGACACGAACAGTACACCCGTAACATGGCGACGGGAGCCTCGACCTCGGATTTGGCCATCATCCTTATCGACGCGCGACACGGCGTCGTTACGCAAACCCGACGTCACAGCTTCATCGTCTCCTTGTTGGGCATCAGACATGTCCTGGTTGCCGTCAACAAAATGGACCTCGTCGACTTTGACGAGCAGGTCTTTGACGAGATCCGCGCCGACTACAAGGACTTTGCCGCCCGTCTCGAACTCCCCGACCTGCACTTCATGCCGATCTCCGCCCTGTTGGGCGACAACATCGTCGATCCGAGCCATCACATGCCGTGGTACGGGGGGTCGACACTGATGACCTTCCTGGACACGGTGTACATCGGTTCCGATCGCAACCTGGAAGACTTCCGTTTTCCCGTGCAGCTCATCAATCGGCCCAATCTCGACTTTCGAGGTTTCTGCGGCACTGTTGCTTCCGGTATTGTGCGCCGTGGCGACGAGATCATGGCCCTGCCCTCCCGTCGTACGAGCAGGGTCCAATCGATTGTCACTTTTGACGGGGAGTTGGAGGAGGCTTGCTCACAGCAGTCCGTCACGCTGACACTCGATGACGAAATCGATGTCAGTCGCGGCGACATGATCGTGCGCCCAGGCAATGTGCCGCGACTGGAGCAGAAATTCGACGCCATGGTTGTCTGGATGCACGACGAGCAAATGATCCCTGGCAGGACCTACCTGTTCAAGCAGGCCGCCAAGAGTATTACCGGGACGGTGAGTACCCTGCGCTACCAGGTCGATGTAAACAGCCTGCACCGTGTGGAAGCGCCGACGCTGAACCTGAATGAGATCGGCCGCTGCAGTGTCGCACTGAGCGAACCGGTCTGCTTCGACAGTTATCGGCGCAATCGCACGACTGGAGCGTTCATCATCGTCGATCGCATCACCAACGCGACCCTGGGAGCGGGTATGATCGTCGACCGCACGACGGGTGACGAGCGGCGCGACCACTGGGACGACGAACCGCTGGCGTCAGACCTGCCTACGGAGTCCAGCAAGGTTACGGCCCAGCAGCGCGAGGCCCGTTATGGGCAGCGCCCGGCGACCATTCTGTTGACGGGGCTCACTGGCTCTGGAAAAACGACCATCGCCTACGCATTGGAACGGCGGCTGTTCCAACTCGGGCGGGCGGCAACGGTGTTGGACGGGCAGAACATGCGACGGGGGATCAGCAGAGATCTGGGATTCAGCGCCGAAGACCGATCTGAGAACTTGCGGCGATCTGCGGAGGTGGCGCGTCTGCTCAACGACGCGGGACTGATATGCATCGGCGCCTTTGTTGCACCCCGGCAGGGCGTGCGGCAGAAGGCAGCTCAGGTTGTGGGAGAGGAACGTTTCCTCGTCGTCCATCTGGCGGCGCCAATTGACATCTGCCGCCAACGGGACACGGAGGGTCAGTACGAACGGGCGGACAGTGGCGACATCCCCAATTTTCCTGGCGTCACTTCGCCCTACGAGGACCCGGTGGAGCCAGCCCTCGTACTGCCGACCCACGAGTGGGCGGTGTCTCGATGTGTCGAAGCGATCCTGGAACTGCTACAACAGCGGGGTATCACCACCTAGCGCAGCGCCTCGACGTGATCACGACGCACCTTGCACACCATCGTATACGCAGGATCGAAGATATTACCCACGTCGTAGGAGACGGCTTGCCCAAGCAGCTGGTGCGCCGTGCGCGCATCGAGGCCGAAGTCCCTCTGTAACCAGGTCAACATTTCCGTCGTCGCATGCTGCACGCACTGATCCAGAGGGCGGGCGTTGCCCACCGCCATCAGCCATGTCGCATCGACCGCGCGTGGCCAGCTCACGGAAGAATCCTTCACCAGATCCACCGTGAAGCGAACATCGAAAGGGACCTCAATCCCTGTGCCGACGATCTCTCCATCTCCCTGTACCGCGTGACCGTCGCCTATGTGGAACAGGGCGCCCGGAGCGAAGACGGGAAAGTACATCTTGGTTCCCTGACGGAAACCACGATAGTCCATATTGCCACCGTGGGTCGATGATGTTGCCGTCGAGATCGCCTGTCCACCGGCTGGCGCCACACCAAAACAACCCACCATCGGGTCCAGGGGCAGTTTGAGCTTCGACAGAGCTCCTTCCGGTTCGGCGAGATGCGCCGTCCCCGCGGCAACATCGACGGCCCAGCGGAAAAAAGGGGCCCCGTCGAATGTGGGGCAAGCAGACAGATCATCCTCGAAGGTCGGCCAATAGCCGGGGTCCAGCACGTTTGGCGCCACCTGGCAAGCGGTGAAACCCCAGGACCTGCTCGGGATCAACTCGTCCAAGGTCACGACGAGGGCATCACCCAACTCGGCGCCACGCACGTAGAATGGCCCAGTTTGCGGGTTGCCACGCTGTGTCACCCGCTGCCCCTCGTGATCTTGCCCGCGCGCGTCCACCGTCGTCGTCAGTACGGTGTCCCCGGGATCGATCTCGAGGACGGGGTCATGCCACCCCAATGTATTGTGGTACTGCGTCGGCCTGAACTCGTGTGTCGCCATCAGCCCGCGATCTCCACTGCTCGCCCGGTGCGCCCTGACTCGTAGATGGCGTTGATGATCTCCACGGCATGTTTGGCGCTGTGCAGCGAAATCATCGGCTCGCGTTCCTGCTGCACGGCCTCCACCATGTCCATGATGATCTGTGTATGCCCGTCGAAACTGACCGCCATGGGATCGGCGGCGCCACTGCCCTTTTCCACCTTCTTGTCGCCAAAACGCCCGAGCATGTCCTGTTCCTGCTCGCCATCTTCGTCGCCGAGTAGCTTCCAACTCTCCAGCGCCCCCTCCCGCTTCACGAAAGAACCCTCACTGCCGTACATCGTGATGCGTTGATCACGCCCGGGAAAAGCACATGTCGTCGTGTACAGCGTGCCCAGAGCCCCCGACTCGAAACGCAGAATCGCCACGGACTGATCCTCGGCTTCGATCTCATGGTCGAAAACGCCGAACATGCCCATCACGGAGGTGACGCGACCAGCGATCCACTGCAGCAGATCGACGGTATGCACGCCCTGATTCATCAGCGAGCCGCCGCCGTCCATCGCCCACGTGCCCTTCCATGATCCATGGGCCCCCTCGTAGTAGGACTGCTTCCGATACCAGGGCAGATGACCGTGTACACCGATCATTCGGCCCAGGCGTCCTCCCTGAACCGCGTCGCGGATCTCGATGTTGAGAGGATCAAGTCGCGACTGAAAGATGCCCGCCGCCTTTACGCCCGCCGCATCGATCGCCGCGATCAGCTCATCGATGCGTGCGACCGTGATGTCCGCCGGCTTCTCGACAATCATGTGTTTGCCCGCGGCGGCGACCTTTAGGCCGATATCCGTGTGCAAGCCGGAGGGTGTGGCAACATTGACGACCTCGACGTCGTCATTGGCAAGCAGATCATCGATCTCTTTGTATATCTGGCACCCAAACTCATGGGACGCCGCGGCGAGCCGTTCTTCGTCGACATCACAGACGGCTACGAGGGTTGCATTCGGTGCACTGTCGATGGCCTTGCAGTGATGTTTTCCCATCCCCAAGCCGACGACGGCAAATCCGGTCTCAACAGACATAAAGATTCACTTCCTCTGGTTGTAAGGGACTGATCAGAACGCGGGAAAGATCTTCGTCACCCTCGTCACCTCGGTAACAGCCATTGATCACATCAGCTGCGGACTCGCCGAAGAACCGTTGGCTGCGGCCCACGGTGAACAGGTATGTCCGACCTGTCTGCAACATCTCCGTGTCCTCTTCTGCCGATTTTTTCTTCGCTGCCGTCGCCAATCGTTGCGGCTTGTATTCCCGCAGTTGGAAAAGATCGGCCCACGTGCCGTCCTCAAAATCCTCGACATAGTGCAGTTGCCCGTCTTCACGGACACGTACGAAGAGGTCCTTCAAGTTGGCGTTGCCCGCCACCTTGTCGAGGCTGACAACCGAAGAGAGAGGCGGGGGTTGTCTTGATGGAGCTTGCGTTCGGGCTGGAATCTGACGCAACCGATCAACCACTCGCGCAAATTGGCGATGATTTCGTTGACTACCCCTTTCGGTCCATGCACGGCCTCCATCACCGACCAGGCTTGGGTACACAGATACTTGGCGGTCGTATCGAAGACTTCGCCGAGATCGCTCGGTTTGAGAATCTCGGCGGGGATTTCGGCGCCATCACCCTTCGCTTCGACGTCGAATGCCAGGGGCTGCTCGGCGAAATATGCCTGCAACTCTTTGCTGGAATTGGTGTGATCAGATCCCGTGGCGGGCAACCGGGAGGAAACGCTCTTGTAGAGCCTGAGTAGGGCGCTCTTGATTTTTCCCTTTGTCAGGCGGTCATCTTCGAGGTTGAACACATCGATCGCATCATCGGGGTGCATTTCCAGCAGATTACACCACTGACGCCATGTGGTAGCTGGAATACGGCTCTCGATCTGTAGCCGTGCGAGTCCGTCGCTGACTGATTTGCCCATTGAGTCTGTTACAGATCCGGACAGAATGTGTCGATGCAGGCCCGACCACGAGCGGACGGGCTCAGTGATAACAACTTATAGAATATAGGCTTAGCCGCAATCAGAGAAAAGCATGCGAAGGGTCGTCGCTGTCCTCATTCTCATGGCCACCGCAGTGCCAGTGGCTCCGGGGCGGTTGATTATTGTATCGGATACCGCAGGAAGGACAGATAAGCAAGCATGAAGAAGAAGACATTCCACAGTGCAAGCAGTAGCAGATCGCCGTAGACCTCTGTCAGTCTGTCGCCGATCGGGGAAAAGGAAAAGGAGAACCGCGGGGCATCGCTGAGATCCAGCGTCGCCCCTTCTCGCGACGTCATGAACGTATTGCCTTGGCCATCATCTCGACTCTCCATGAATTCCTGCTGCTTTTCATTGGCATAGATCTGCCAGGTCTCACTGAAGGCCTTGAGGCCTGCCACCCACCGCTGCTCCTGCGCGATCCCCGCGCCGGCGAGATCGAAAGCGGCCATGTTGAAAGAGGTCAGTGGCGAGATACGAGCGACGACGCCGGATAACCGCGTCTGCCGGTCCACCTTCGTCTGAAAGCTATCCTCGATCTTCTGGATCTCCGCCTCAAACTCCTCACCCATCTCTTCCTGTTTCTGCTTGAAGCTCTCGACCTGCCAGATGTTGTCCGTTCCCAGACGGTCCTGCTCCTGCTTGACGATCTGTTGGAGTTTCTCGCTCAATTCCCGCTGCTTGGCTCGTTTTTCCCTGTCCATCTCGTCCCTGGACGGAATCGAGACGAACTGACCCACCGCATACGGTGCCATATTCGGCACGGCGAGGATCAGCGATACCCACACCAGCAGCAGCACTGTGATCGATGTCGATGCCAGGTGCGTTCTGCAGGAGACGAACAGCCCGAGACTGTAGATCGCTGCCAGGTAGAGGAGGGCGAGCGCAAAGAGCGCGACAATTGCCAGCGAACTTTCGGCATCCGGTTGGACCTCTGGGAACAGTAGAATGACGATGAGGGCGAGAACGAAAGAGACCACAAAGGGGGCGATCAGTGCGAGATACCCACCGAGCCACTTGCCGAGTAGCACGATGTCGCGTGGCGCCGAGTAGGACATCAGCAACTTCAGCACCCCCGTCTCCGACTCCCCGGAAACGGCATCATAGCTGAAAGCAAGTGCCAACAGGCTCATGATAATGCCGACGATGAAGACGAAGTCCACCGAAGGAAACAGCGGCAGCACCGGATTCTGCTCCCAACCTTCGGGAAAATCCAGTTGGTTGCCAGGCTGTACACGCACACTCTCCGTCAGTTCCTTGGGCAGACCTCGCACAAGCGTATTCATCAGATTCAGCGGACGATCGACGGTGATGCCCTGAAACAGACTCCGGACCTCGGTACGCTGCTGCAATTCGTTGCGATGCATGACCTTGTTCATGTTGTACGTCGACAGCGCCTCTCGATAGTCGCGCGTGAGGACGATGGAACTCAACAGGAACACGAGCAGGCAGACCCCGCAGGCGATGGCAAAACGCAGCGACAGCAGTTGATCGAGCAATTCCTTGCGGACGATGTGCAGCAGCATTTTCGAAGGCCCCCGAGCGCTTACGTCACGTCATAACGAAGGAAGAAGAGATACGACAACATGAAGAACAGGACGTTGTAAACGACCAACAGAAGAATGTCAAAAAGTGCCGCATCGAAGGCTTCGGAGACCCCCTCCTGGAATACCTGCAGACGCGGCACAGCGTCGGGGTCAAACCAGTCCTCCGGGACCCCTTGCGGGCCCTCCCTTGTCCAGTTGATCGAACCACTTTCATAGACACTTCTTTGTAGGTCCTGGTGCTCTTGTTGGAAGCGCTCGACAGCAGCCGAAAAATGGGCAAACAGTGCGGGGCCGGTACCAGCGAGACGGGTGACGGCGAACAGATAACTGGCCGAAGGGGATAGTCGCGCCAGATTCTGACTGAGGGAGACCTGACTCGCCATACGGTCCTTGTAGAAGTCCTCCAACTTGCGCTTGCGTTGCTCGGATTCCTGTTGAATCCGCTCACTTTCCTTGGCGTCACCGTAGACCTTGCGTTTGCGGATCGCTTCCTGCAGCAACTGCGCCTCGCGTTCGATGGCGCGCTGTTCTGCGTCGATCACCTGGCGTGGCGGTACCGGCGCTGTCAGGCGGGCCACGATGGGCGCCAGATTCGGTACTACGAGAATCCAGACGATCCACACCAACAGGGACATCAGCAATGCCGTCGCCGCCCGATGCGTGGCCGTGGAAATCATCAGACCGAGGCTGAAAAAGGCGGAAATGTAGAGGAAGGACACACCCAGAATACTGGCAAAGCGGATCGCGTCGTCGCCATCGAGTTCGATCGCGCCCGAAAGAGACAGATAGAGATACCCGGTAACGACGGCGACGGCGAAGGGCGCGGCAATCGACAGATAGCCACCGATCCACTTTGACAGCAGTACCGTGTCTCGCGGGACTGAGTTCGCCATCAGCAACTTCAGCGTACCCTGCTCCTTTTCGCCGCAGACGGAATCGAAGACAAACAGCAGAGCCAGCAGACTGATCACGATGTTGACGACGTAGGCAAAATCAGGCGCCTGAAATACCTCGAAGAGCACGTTGCGTCCGAGGCGATCGCTGGAACTGCGCATGGTGAACCGGTTTTGCGACGACACACGCGACGGGAGACTGCCTTCGAGTCCACGGGCAAGTATGGCCAGGGTTGCCGGACGCCTGAGGCCGGAAAAGTCCTCTCGCTGCACCTCCTGGAACTGCTTTCCTGGGTCCGGAATCGCCGCGATTTCCTCCAGCCGATCGCGGAAGCGCGCCTCTTCCATCGTATAACGTTCCATCCGGTCGCGGTGCTCATTTCCCATGAGGAAAACCGAAACGAGCACCAGCACGAAGAGCAACGCGTAGGTCACGGCAAAGCGGAAACTCAGAATGTTGTTGAGAACTTCCTTGCGAATCAGTCGCAGCAGCATGCCCTAATGTCCTGTCGCAGAGATAGCTTGCGGAACTCGAGCGGGAGGCGCACGGCTCGCAAGGCGCGCGACCAAGGCGTATTGGAGGATACACCGCGCCGAGCGCAACGCGGCGAGCCGGGATGCATCAGCGTTGGAAAACGCAAGGGATTTCTGCGACAGGACACTGTCCTCTTCTCACCGATCTCACTGCCCGAGTACGCACCGCCCCTACGTCGTCATCGACGGCATCGAAGGCGCCCACATCGGATCTCGTGCGCAAGAACCAATGCGACTTATGCGGCCTGCTCAGCCGGCTGACTGACGTACTCGACGTAGACGGATTCCAGGTCGGCCTGCTCCAGTTCATCCTTCGTGAAAATCTTTACGAGGTCTCCCGCCACCATAATGCCCACCCGATCGGCGATCTGCTTGGCGCGGAAGATGTCATGTGTCGTCATCCAGATCGCTTTTTTCTCTTCCCGCAGTTCCAGCAGCAGCTGCAGAAACTCGGCACCCGACTTGGGATCGAGGCCGGATGTAGGCTCGTCCAGGAGGATGACTTCGGCATTCTTCATGATGGCGATGGCAATTCCCAACTTCTGCCGCATACCCTTGGAAAAACCCTTCAGACGCCGCTCGAAGGCGTCGCGCTGCAGTCCGACACGATCCATTACCTGCTCATACTCGGCGGTGGTCACGTCCTTGCGACCGCCGAGCTTGGTAAAGAACTCGAGATTCTGCCGCGCCGTGAAGTTGCCGTAGAGCATCACATTCTCAGAGACATATGCGACATGCTTCTTGGCTTCCAGCGGATCCTTTGTCACGTCGACGCCACAGATCTTCACCGTGCCCGCAGTCGGTTCGGTAAACCCCAGAGAGACCATCAGAGTCGTGGTCTTGCCGGCGCCATTGGCTCCCAGCATAGTAAAGATCTCACCCGGGGGAATGGTCAGAGTGAGATCGTTGACGGCGTGCACGTCACCGTAATGCTTGGACATCTCGATAATCTCGAGCATCACAACCTCCAATGGGATTCGGGTTTTCTACCGGTAACTGTGGCTGACGAACGTGTCCTATGTCAAGAGCTGTCTATCTTGAATAGCGACGGAGCATGACGAATTCGCCAATCTCTTGACATGGTCCGCCTATCCCGGTTTGTTTTCTAACAGTCCACACCATTTACCGGAACTTGTTGATTTTGCTGACTTTGCCACCTTCGAGGAAGCCCGCCGCCATCCTCGTGGCCCTCTTTCTCTGCGCGGTGACCGCGCTGGCAGGCGCCGAATCCACACCCACTGCTGAGGCGGACAGCCTCGACCTGCAGCGTTGCCTGGACGCGGCCATGTCGGGCAACCGCGAACTCATCCAGGCCCGTGAACGAGTCGAAGAGGTGGAGAGCGATCGTGTCGTCGTACGCTCGCGTCTCATGCCCAACGTGCAACTGACGGCGTCCTACGATGCGCTGCGCACCGAGAGCAGCGGCGAGACACAAGACAACTTGGCGAGCGAGTTGTTGTTGCAGCAGCGACTCTTCGAGTTCGGTCCCGATGCGGCCTCGGAGATCGCCTTGCGCAGTGACCTGCGTAAGGCCGTTTTCGATTACCAGGACAAGGTGTACGAGATTACCTCCCGCGTCTGGGAGGTCTTCCACTTGATCCTGCTGCAGGACGAACAGATCGCCCTGCGCCGGGCGTCGAAGGCAGCCTTCGATGAAGTCCTTGAGCGGCAACAGGCACGCTTCGAGAAACGACTCGCCTCCGAGGCGGACAAGCTCAGTGCTGAGCTCAACGTGCTCGAAGAGGAATTGTCCATCAACTCACTGCAGCGCCAGCAATTCCGCAACAAGATGGAATTGCTCCGACTCATTGGCCGTCCCATCGGCTTCGATGTCCACCTGCGCGGATCTCTGGCCGACTTTCGGGTCGACGAAGGCGAGGCGGTGCTCGTCGCCCTCGGTCGCAACGTCCAGATCGGCATAAGTGAACAGTTGCTTGATGAACAGCGGCGAGTCTTGCGCGAGATCGGCTGGGAGTATGCCCCCGACGTCGCCGTCGATGCGGGTCTGGCGGATGGGCGCCGACGAGCCGGTCTGTCCGTCAATCGCAATGGCGACACGTGGGGCGTAAATATGGAAACGGGTCTGGCCCTCAGCGAGGAGGATCAGCCCGGCGCCACAAACGAGGCAACCTGGTCTGCTCGTATAGAGGCCCGGATCCCAATCTTCGAAGGGGGTGCGCGCCTTGGTCGGGAGGCCCTCCACCGCGCCCGGTTACGGCGCCTGCAGGCGCAGTTGCGCGACCTGCGCGCCGGTGTCGAATTGCAGGTACGGCAGGCATATCAGTCGATGCTGGAAGAACAGGAAAAGACGGGTCTGCAGGAGCAGCGCGTCGTCATCGAACGACGGCGACTCGAAATTTCGCAGTTGCTGCGGGACAAGGGGCAGGGAAACGAAAACCAACTCGAAACGGTGCGGAACCAGTTTTTTAGTGCCCAGCGAAATCTGTTCATCAATCAGGAGACCTATATCACTCGACAGGCCCAACTGCGGCGACTGATGGGATTTCTGGAATGAAGGGCTTGCAACTGATCGCCGTGCTGACGGTGTGCTGTGCCGGCGCCGTGTGGGGTCAATCAGCGCAAGTCCTGACGCGCCAGCAACAGCTGGACAAACTGCAACTCGCAGAGCGCCAGGATCGTCTGCAACAGGCCCATGAGAGTCTCAAGACTGCACAACAAGAGCTACAGATGACGAAGACCCTCTACGATGATGGATTCGTTGCCCTGCAGACCTACAATGCCACCAAGAACAGCTACGAGGAGGCGAACCTGCAGCTGGAAGAAGCCGAGATTCTGCTGGAGGAGACCGCCCTCGACCTGTTGAAGAATGCGACGCGCATCGTTGTGCGGGAAGCACGAAAATACAAGAGCGAGGACGGCAAGAGTATGGTCGACATCACGTTGGAAAATGCCTCCGACGTGCGCGACGCACTCGTCGTCGATCCCTCCCTGACCGTGCAGGATCTGCAGGCTCTACTGCGGGTGGAAAATATCTTCGTTTCGCTACGCAACGGTCCCATCGTCGGTGAGCCATACGAGAGTCGCATCGCTGCACTTGACGTCGGCGAGCTTCGCACCCTCACCTATCGCTTGCTGCGCGACGAAGAGGCTGTTTCCATCGTCCTCAGCTACCTCGACATCGAGGATAAGAGGATACCCGTCATCCTGCGCAAGGGAGGCCTGCAGAATCTGCCCAGCATCAACTCGGCACAGTTCTCGCAGACCGGGGAGTTGCAGCAGACGGTGAGATTCGACCTGACGGTTGAGCGACTGTCCGACGAAGAGCGTAGTTTCGGCCTCGCCGTACTCGGCCTGCCCCGGCGCATCGATCACTCCTTTGTCGACAATGGCGCCAAAGTCAATCAGGTGAAATTCGATGAGAACAAATCGAAGGACACACTCTCCCTGCAGCTGCAGATCCCTGAGAAACTGGATCGCAAATTCATTGGCCGCACACGGACCTTCTTTGCACTTGTCACCGAGCCCCGAGAGTATGCCAAGATCAACGCCTTGCGTGCCGAGTTTAACGACAACGCCGTCCCCGAGGAGCGCGTCGAGGCGCTGCTGGCCAACTACGTCAAATTGGAGCTGATTCCGAAGGGTATCGGCAAATTGGAGGTCCTCGTCTCCAACACCTATCGTGAGATCCAGGTAGGAGAGGAACTGCGCATCCGCGTGGAGTTTCTTAACCGAGGTAGTGTCACAGTGCAGAACATCAAGGCGGCGCTCGACTTGCCCTACCAGTGGCAGGAGGAAGTCGATCCCCTGCTGATCAAACGCCTGGAGCCAGACGAGCGCGCATCGGTAGACATCATTGCGCGGCCACCGGTTGATATCGCTGTAGGCAATTACGAACTGGGAGTCGAGGCACGGGGACAGGTGGGCAATGAGAATGTGGAGTCCCTCGAGAAAAATCTGACAATCCATGTGGGCGCCAGTTCCAACATCGCCGGCAACGTCATCCTCATCGGAATCCTCGTCCTGCTCGTGGTCGGCATCGGGATCGCCAGCATCCGTATCAGCCGCCGATGAAAGCCCACGCCATACCCCGACTGCTGACGAACATTGCTATCGCCCTGATACTGCCTGCCAGCACGCTCCATGCACAGGCGGACGCAAAGGATCTGCGCACCAAGGAACAGCGCCTCTATGACATCCAGTTACGCCGGGCGCAATTGGATGTAGACAAGCGCAAACTGGACATGGAGACCAAGCGCTCAGACTTCGTCGCCATCCAGGATCTCTACGAGGAGAAGATTGAAACCGTCGAAACACTCAACAAAGCACGGCGCGATCTGATGCTGTCGGAGCGCTTCTACAACGAGGCAGATTACGAGCTCAGACGCACGCGGCTTGAGTTTCTGCGGGATGCGACGCACATCACCATCCGTAAGGCGCGCAAATATCGAACCCTCGACGGACGACGACAGGTCGATATCGTGCTGCTGAACGCATCGCAGCTGGCCCAGGCGATGTCACTCAATCCGGACCGGACCGAAGCAGAGATCCGGCCTCTGCTCGAAGTGCAGAACATGAAGGTGTCGTTGGAGAACTACAGCGGCACGCTCATTGCCGAACCCTACGAGCAGCAGGTACCGGCGCTGGCCCTCGGTGATTCGCTGCAGCTCACCTTCCGCCTGTTGGATGACTACGACGATGTCGTCGTCGCCATGACCTACCTCGACGAAAGCGAAGAAGATCACTACATCATTCTGCGGCGCGAATCGACGCAGGATGTGCCGACGATCAACTCGGTGCAATTCTCCCAGGAGGGGGACCTGAACACGCGAGTCAACTATGACCTCATCCTCGAGCGCCTGGCGGAGGATGAGAAAACATTCCGCCTCGCCCTGGTCAATCTGCCCCGTGAGATCACACCCTCCTTCGTCGATCCTGGTACCAACGCCAGTCTGACGCAGGTAAAATTCAGCGAGGAGGTCACCCGGCAGCAGCTCGAACTCGAATTGCAGATCCCGGAAAAGCTGAGTCGCCGCTACGTCGATCAGACGATCGAATTCTACGTCTTCATCACCGACACGGAGGGCTTCGCCCGCATCGGCGAATTAAATCGCGAGCACAGTGGCACCCAAATTCCCCTAGAAAAGATCAATACGATCCCCGGGAACAAGGAGCGTTTCGAGTTGATCCCTCGAGGGCAGGGCGCACTGGAGACGATTATCGCCAATCGTTACCAGGAAATTCGCACCGGAGAAGAGGCCCTGGTTCGGGTGGATCTGCTCAACACCGGCACGCTGGAGGTGGAACGGGCCCATTTGCTGCTCACCCCACCCCTCGGTTGGACATGGTCCTCCCATCCGGATACGATCGATCGGATTCTTCCTGGCGAGAAGGAGCCCGTGAACATCACCCTGACGCCGCCCGCGGAGATCGGTGTCAGCGAGTATGACGTTCGTATCGAGGCCGCCGGATATGAAGGACCGGAACGAATTGAAGCGCAGGAGAAAGACATTACGATCCGCGTCGAGGAGCGCGCCGACGTCATTCGCAACGCCCTCATCATCGGCGCCGTCATCGCTCTCGTCATCGGCGTCGCCGTCGGCAGTATCAAGGTGAGTCGGCGTTAGCTCATATAGCGGAGTACGGCCTCGGCGTCTATATTCAAGCCCGTCGCGGCATACAAGCCCGGACGAATGAGCATGCGGATAATAGAATGAAATATGACATTGCCGATCTGCTGAATTCCTGGCCCTTCAACCCTGACGAATTTATCGCGCGGCGTGTCACTGCGCGCGACGGGTCAGAGAAGATCCAGATTCGGATCGATATGGGTATGCTGCAGCTCGACGTGGTGGGTCGACCTGATGGTCATCGACCGCATGGCTCCGACTCCCTGCTGCACCACTACCGCTCCGCCCTGCCTGCCAATGGTGACGCCCACAGCAACGACCGCCAGGACCAGGTCGTATTCGACGAAGACGCATGTGAGGACCTGTTTCAGGAGGCCTGGCAATACTACCAGCGCTACCTGGCTCTTTTCTATTTGGAGGACTACAAGGGCGTCGAAGAGGATACAAGCCACAATCTGGCCATCTTCGACCTCGTGCAGGAGCACGCCGATTCTGACGAGGTGAAGTGGTATTTCGAACAGTATTTCCCGCATGCGGTCATGATGCAGACACGCTCCCGCGCCATGCAGGTCCTGGAGGATGAGGACTATCCCACGGCACTCCGCTACGTGCAGGCCGGGATCGATCGCATCGAGGAGTTTCTCGGCGACTGGGAAGGGGACGGCGACGACGTGATGGACGAGGAGTTCCCGGAGCTCACCTTCCTGCGAGACTGGCACGAAGAGTTGGAGAAGGAGCGGCCCCTGTCGCAGAAGGAACAGCTCGAACACGACCTCACGGTCGCAGTAGAAGACGAAAACTTTGAAGAGGCCGCCCGTCTGCGGGACAAGCTACGCACCCTGAGACCTGCATTTATGAAGGTGCCGGGATTTGTGCGCTGACTGACGGCGCACTGCGAGGATGCTCTGCTTGACGCTGGTCCATGCGCCGCGTATCGCCATCGCAAGCGATGGCTACGATTTTCGACACGCGGCGGCGCAGTCGGGGACCCTTAATAGGCGCTGGTTCATGCACTGACTCTGATTGGACCAGGCCATTTGATGACATAGAAGAGGCCCGTCACCTTCCTGGTGACGGGCCTCTTGTTTGTTTGGCTGGAGCGTGTGCGTGTTACAGACCGAGGACGTGGGCCATGTCGTAGAGTCCGGGCTCGGCACTCACCACGTAGCGGGCGGCGCGCAGGGCGCCGAGGGCGAAGGCATCGCGGCTGGTGGCGTGATGTCGGAGTTCGAGATATTCTCCGGGGGCGCCGAAAAAGACCGAATGATCACCCGCCACATCGCCGAGTCGCATGGCATGCATGCCGATTTCCTTGCGTGTGCGCTCACCGGTGACCCCTTCGCGGCCGTGCACGACTACCTCATCGAGGTTGCGCTCCAATCCAGCCGCCGCACGTTGGGCGAGCCCCAGAGCGGATCCACTGGGGGCGTCGACCTTATGCCGATGGTGTGACTCCAAAACTTCGACGTCGTAGTCATCTCCAAGAAAACGAGCCGCCTCTTCCACCAGACGGAACAGGACATTCATGGCGGTAGAGAAATTTGGCGCGAAGACGCAGGGCACCGCGGCGACTATGCTCTTGAACTCGATGAGTTGCGCCGCTGTGAAGCCAGTGGTACCGACCACCATCGCCGTCCCTGCTGCGGCACATGCCGCCGCATCCGCAAGCGTCGATTCGGGCGCCGTGAAAGCGATGACGACATCAGCCGCCGCTGCCGGCACGAGATCCGTCACGGTGGCACCAAGAGTGCCGCGACCCAGCACATCCCCCACATCACGACCGAGCGCCTCATGCCCTGGTCGTTCGGTGGCCCCCACAAGCTGCATCTCGTCGTCGTCGCAGATGAGATTTCCCAGCCGCTGCCCCATGCGACCGGCGATGCCACAGACCACAACCTTTGTCATATAGCCTCAGTATTCTGTATAGACCAGCGTGTCGATGGCGCTCTGATTGTTCAGCTGTGCCTCGATATCGACACCAAAGGC
>Ga0310124_10001452_pt1 | contig 16541 bp, 9 predicted proteins | sample CB11b_AW_Bot5_MG_FD_203507 | JGI IMG/M metagenome (GOLD analysis project Ga0310124, IMG submission 203507) | Marine microbial communities from Western Arctic Ocean, Canada - CB11b_AW_Bot5 | ecosystem: Environmental > Aquatic > Marine > Oceanic | place: Canada: Western Arctic Ocean | collected... | reverse complement strand
AAAAACAGTAGTTATAACAGGTGGTTCAAGGGGAATTGGTAATTCAATTGCTCATAAATTTGTAAAAAACAATTATAATATTATAACATGTTCTAGATCAAAAAATAATTTGAGTGAATTAACAAAACAATTAAAAAAAATTAATTCTAAAATTAAAATCTATACAATAGATGTTGATTTATCAATTAAAAATGATTGTATTAAATTTTGCGAATTTGTTAAATCAAAAACAAGAAATATCGATGTGTTAGTTAATAATGTTGGAACATATGTTCCTGGTAAAATAATAGATGAAAAAGAAGGAAATTTAGAACATATGATTAATACAAATCTTTATTCTAATTATACTATAACAAGAGGTTTAATTTCTGTCTTTTTAAGACAACAAAAAGGTCATATTTTTAATATCTGTTCAATTGCTAGTAAAATTGCTTATGGGGATGGTGGTTCATATAGCATTTCAAAATTTGCATTTTACGGTATGAGTAAGTGTTTAAGACAGGAATTAAAAGAATATAATATTAAAGTAACCTCAATATTACCAGGTCCTACTAGGACGGATAGTTGGGATGGAACTTCTTTAGGTGATGAACGTTTTGTTAATCCTAACGACATTTCTGAATCAATATATTCTGCTTTTAATACCTCTGTTGGAGGGACAATTGAGGAGATTATAATTAGACCTCAATTTGGAGATATTTAATTAATTATTTTGAATAATCAATCAATAAATTTATTTAAATATTATAGGAGAGAGACGATTAATGTTTATATTGGAAATTCAGGAATTGGCGGAAATAATCCAATTAGAATTCAATCAATGACCACGTCTGATACAATGGATACAACTTCTACTGTAAGTGAATCTATTAGGATGATAAATTCTGGTTGCGAGTTTGTTAGAATTACTACTCCGAGTATTCGTGAAGCTAAGAATTTAATTAATATTAAGAAAGAATTAAAAAATAAAGGTTATAATATTCCAATAATTGCTGATATACATTTTACACCAAATGCAGCAGAAATTGCTGCTAGAATTGTTGAAAAAGTTAGAATTAATCCTGGGAATTATGCAGATAAGAAAAAATTTAATAAGATAGAATACGATGATAATTCTTATAATCAAGAGATAGAAAGAATTTATGAAAGAGTAAGTCCATTAATTAAAATATGTAAGGAATATGGTACTGCAATAAGAATTGGTACAAATCATGGTTCTTTGTCTGATAGAATTATGAGTAGGTTTGGTGATACTCCATTAGGCATGGTAGAATCAGCTTTAGAATATCTTAGAATTTGTGAAGATTTAAATTATTATAATATTGTATTGTCAATGAAAGCTAGTAATCCTTTAGTAATGGTTCATGCTTATAAGTTACTTGTAAATAAATTAGAAAATTCTAAATTAAAAAACTATCCAATTCATCTTGGTGTAACAGAAGCTGGAGAAGGAGAAGATGGACGTATTAAGTCTTCCATAGGTATAGGTACTCTTCTTGATGATGGAATTGGTGATACTGTTAGGGTTTCTTTAACTGAACCACCAGAATTTGAATCTCCAATTGCAAAAATTCTTATTGATAGGTATTTAAATAGAAGTAACCATGATAATATAAATGTTGTTGAAGATTCTGTATACTATCCTTTTGAATATTATAAAAGAGAAACAAATGAGATATTAAACATAGGGGGTGATAATTTTCCTATAGTTATATCTGATTTTTCATTAGCAAAAGAAATTAATGAAGAGTCATTAAATAATCTGGGTTATAATATTGGAAGTAAAAAAAAGATTGAAGATACTGTACCTGATTTTATATATGTAGGAAAAAACAATTTTTCAAATCATTTGCTTGATGAAGTAAAAATTATAATAGATTATGAAAAATGGGTTCAAAATTTTCACAAAAAAAACACTTTTCCATTATTATTATTTTCAGATTTATTAAATAATGATTTATTACTAAATAAAGAATTAAATTTTATTTATTTAAAAACAAATGATGTTTATAAACTATTAACTTATAAAATTCCAAAAAATGTAGTTTTTATTTTAGAATCTAATAATGATCATTTTATGGCTGATATGAGATCTTTTTTTTTTTCTATGAAGAAAATAAAAAATCCTGTTGTAATTTCTGGAAATTATAATAATAATAATTTTGAAAATAATATAATTTACTCTTCTACAGATTTAGGAGGACTATTTATTCAGGGGTATGGTGACGGAATATTTATTAGAAGTAATAAATATAATTTTGATATAAATAAGAGATTAAATACTTTAAGTTTTAAAATTTTACAGGCAGCAAGAGTTAGAGTGACTACAACTGATTTTATATCATGTCCATCGTGTGGGAGAACATTATTTAATTTGACTGAGACAACGGCTAGGATAAGAGAGAAAACTGATCATTTAAAAGGATTAAAAATTGGAATAATGGGGTGTATAGTAAATGGTCCTGGAGAAATGGCTGATGCAGATTATGGGTATGTTGGTTCTGGTAAAGAAAAAATAACTTTATATAAAGGAAAAGAAGTTGTTAAAAGATCAGTACATTATAAAGATGGAGTTGATGAATTGATTAAGCTTATAAAAAATGATGGAAATTGGATTGAACCCTAAGATAAATAAATATGGATAAAAAAGATACAAAAAAATTATCGTATTATTTTAATTTTTCAGAAGTGTTAAATTATTTTTTTAGAAAAAAAGACTCAAATAAAAAAGTTAATTTTAGTTTAAAAATGATGCATGGAGTAAATAAGTTGGCAATCATTATGTTCTTAATTGGAGTTGTTTTTCTAATTATAAAAAGAATTATATAATTAAGCTACGATATTTATTATCTTATTTGATACAATAATAACTTTTTTTATATCTGAAGTTTTTACCCATTTTTTTACTAATTCATTACTTTTTATTGTTTCTTCAATTTCAGTATTTGATGCTTTTAATGAAAAATTAATTTTCGTTCTTAATTTTCCATTTATCATTATAGGATATTCATATTCATTTTTAATTAAATATTTTTTATTATATTTTGGATATTTAGCATAAGATATACTTTTTTTATTTCCAGCTTTATTCCACAACTCCTCAGCTATGTGTGGAGCAAATGGAGAAATTAAAATTAATAAAGGTTTTAAGATTTTAATTTTATTACATTTTATTTTGTTTAGTTCATTTATCGTAATCATTAATAAACTAATACAAGTATTTAACGATAATCTTTCTATATCATATTCAATTTTTTTTATAGCATTATGTAATACTTTATATTCATTTTTATTAGGTTCTTCTTCAGAAGTAAATAATTGGTCATTTTTATCATGAAATAAATTCCAAAATTTATTTAAAAATTTAAAAACTCCATCTATTCCATTAGTATTCCAAGGTTTTGATTGTTCTATAGGTCCTAGAAACATTTCATGCATTCTTAGCGTATCAGAGCCATATTTTTTTATTATTTTATCTGGATTAACAACATTACTTTTTGATTTGGACATTTTTTCGATCTCATATCCACACATGTATTTATTGTTTTCCAAAATAAATTCAGCATCTTTAAATTCAGAATTTGATGCAACGAATTTTTTTATATCTAATTCGTCATTTTTTACTAAATTAACATCAACATGAAGTCTAGTAGAATCATATTTATTTTTTAAATTATAAGAAACATATTTTTTTGAGTTTTTAATTCTGTAAATAAAATTAGATCTACCCAATATCATACCTTGATTAACTAATTTATTAAAAGGTTCGTTTGTAGTAACATATTTTAAATCATAAAGTACTTTATGCCAAAATCTTGAATAGAGTAAGTGAAGTACTGCATGCTCAGCTCCTCCAATATATAGATCAACTGGCATCCAATATTTTACTTTTTGTTTGTTCACAAATTCTTCTTTGTTATTAGGATCTAAATACCTTAAATAATACCAACAAGATCCTGCCCATTGTGGCATTGTATTTGATTCTCTTTTATATTTGTTGCCATTAATTTCAATCTCTGACCATTCTTTGTTTCTAGCTAAAGGTGATGAACCATCATTTTTTGGAAGGTAACTATTAACTTTTGGAAGAATTAAAGGTAGGTCTTGTTCATTTAAAGCTATGGATTTATCTTTTGAATGAAGTATTGGAATCGGTTCACCCCAATATCTTTGTCTACTAAAAATCCAATTTCTTAATTTATAATTAACAGTTTTTTTACCAGTTTTATTCTTTTCAAGAATTTCTATTACTTTATTTTTAAATTCATTATTACTAATTCCATTAAATTTTCCAGAATTTATAATTTTTCCATCTCCTGTATAACATTTTTTTTTACTCTTATTAGAGATTACTTCAATTATTGGAAGTTTAAATTTTGTTGCAAATTCAAAATCTCTTTCATCGTGTGCAGGAACAGACATAATGGCTCCTGTTCCATAAGAAGATAAAACATAATCTGATATCCAAATAGGTATTTTTTGATTTGATATTGGATTTGTTGCATATGCACCTGTGAATAATCCTGTTTTATTTTTTTCATTTTCTTGTCTTTCTAAATCACTTTTTTTAGATGCATCATTAATGTATTTATTTACACTTACTAATTGTTCTTTAGATGTTATTTCTTTAATTAATTCATGTTCTGGAGACAGAACAAGGTATGTGGCACCATATATGGTATCTGGTCTAGTAGTAAAAGTATTTATTATTTTATTTTGTTTTACTTTAAAATATATTTCTGCTCCTTCAGATTTTCCTATCCAATTTTTTTGAGAAAGCTTTATAGAATCTGGCCAGTCTAGATTATCTAAATCTTCTAGCAACCTGTTTGAGTATAAGGTTATTCTCATTACCCATTGTTTCATAGGTTTTTTTATTACTGGAAATCCTCCTCTTTCACTAAGACCACCAATAATTTCTTCATTTGATAAAACAGTTCCAAGTTCTTCACACCAGTTTACATCAATCTTATCTATGTATGTCAATCTATGATTGTCGATATATTCGATTTTTTCTTTTTCACTTAAATTATTTGGAATTGCCAATTTATCTATTTGTTTAGCAATTTGCTCTTTTTCATCAAAGAAACTATTATATAATTTTAGGAATATCCATTGGGTCCATTTATAATAATTACTATCACTTGTCTTGATTTCTCTATCCCAATCAAATGAAAGACCTAGAGAATTTAGTTGCTTCTTAAATCTTATAATATTATTATCAGTAGTTTCTTTTGGATGTTGACCTGTTTTAATTGCATATTGTTCTGCAGGTAATCCAAAAGAATCAAACCCCATTGGATGTAAAACATTAAATCCTTTATTTCTTTTAAATCTGGCAATTATATCCGAAGCAATATATCCAAGAGGATGTCCTACATGAAGTCCAGATCCTGAGGGATATGGAAACATATCTAGTATGTAGTATTTTGGTTTATTATTTAAATTTGATTTATATGTTTTTTCCTTTTGCCAAATTTTTTGCCATTTATCTTCAATTTTTGAAAAATTATAACTCATAAAATAATTTTTACAAAAATAGTACTTAATTGATTTAAATTACAGATTAAGTAATTTCATTTTTTTCTTAATATGATTGTAATTGGAACACCTAAAAAATTAAAATTTTCTCTTATTTTATTTTTTAAAAATCTTTTATAAGGTTCTTTTATGTATTGAGGTAAATTACAGAAAAAAGCAAAAGTTGGAGTTTTAGTAGGTAGTTGAGTTATATATTTAATTTTTATATATTTTCCTTTTGTTGCTGGGGGTGGAGTTTTTTTAATTTCTGGTAGTAGAATGTTATTCAATTTTGAAGTACTAATTTTTTGATTTCTGTTATTATAAACACTTAATGAGCTTTCGATAATCTTATGAATTCTTTTTTTATTAATTACAGAAGTAAATATTATAGGAATAAAAGTTAATGGACTTATTTTTGATTTAATTTTATCTTCAAAGAGTTTTGTTGTTTTAGTATCTTTATCTATAAGGTCCCATTTATTAATCATTAAAATAATTCCTTTTTTATATTTTGATGCTAAACTTAAAATATTCATATCTTGACTTTCAAATCCTTGTTTAGCATCAATCATTACAATGCACACATCACTGTCTTGCATGGCTTGAATGGATCTCATTACTGAATAAAATTCTATGTTTTTATTTACTTTGCTTTTTTTTCTTATTCCTGCAGTATCAGTTATAATTAATTTTTTATTAAAAAGATTATACTTAGTATCAATTGAATCTCTAGTTGTTCCAGATATTTTAGTTACAATATTTCTTTCTTCACCTAACAATGCATTAATAAATGACGATTTTCCAACATTAGGTCTTCCAAGTATTGAAATTCTTGGTAATATGCTGTCTTTGTCTATAGATTCTTTTTCTAATTTACTTACTACTAAATCTAATAAATCTCCAGTCCCAGAACCACTTTGAGATGAAATAGGTACCATTGGAGTATTTTTTAATCCTAGTTCATAGAACTCATTAGAATTAAGTTCAGTTTTGTAATTATCTGCTTTATTAGCTACAAGAATTGTTTTTTTATTTATTTCTCTAATGATTTTAGAAAAATTTTTATCATCATTAGTTAATCCATCTTTACAATCAACCATAAATAATATCAGTGATGCTTCATTTAATGCAAGAATAATTTGATTTTTTATTTCTTTTTCAAAAATATTTTCAGTTTTTTCTACATATCCTCCCGTATCTATAACAGTAAAATCTACTCCATTCCAATCACTAATTCCATAATGCCTATCTCTAGTAACACCACTTTCATCATGAATTATTGCTTGCCTTTTCTCAACAAGACGATTAAATAATGTTGATTTTCCTACATTTGGTCTTCCAACTATTGCTATAATATTAGCCATGCATTTTATTATATAATAAAAAGCGAATTTAGTTAATACTTATTAATTGTATATTACTTTTCTTAATTGCAGTATTTATTTTTTCTAATTTGTTCTCTTTAATATCATTCCATAAATTAAGCTCAATATCAATTTTTTGAATAAGTTCATCTCTTACTCCATACATTTGATTAGTGGGTTTATAATTTCCAGTAGATGCAATGCTTGCTAAATGTGCTAATTTATTATTCAATTTTATTGGAAAGTTAAGAGGGTCTTGTCCACTTCTATTTTTAGTCTGGTATAATGTTTTTTCAATTCTCGTTATTTTATTCACCACATTATTTATATCCTTTCTTAATTCATTATGGTTTTCATCTAATTTATTTTTAAGATCATTAAGTTGTTTTCTTGTTGATCTTATTTGAATAATAGTTTCATGAATACTAGATACTTTATCTCTAACACTCATTAGAAAATCAAATTGATTTTTCAGATCTTCAATTGAAGAATTACTTCTTGGATCTTTTAATATATTAAACGATTTTTCAATTGAATTTCCATTAATATTTAACCTAACAAAATAACTTCCTGGAGCAGCTTTCGGTCCTTTTAAATTGGCTGCCCACATAATAAGGCCATCAAAATCTTTAGCATCATTATATCTCATATTCCAAACAAAGGAATTTTTTTCACCATTTATTTTTAATTGATTCTTTTTATCGGTATTAGAATATTTTTTGATTAATTGTTTTTTATCATCTAAAAATTCTAAAGAAATATTAGCACTATCTTTAATTAATTTTTTATTAATATTGAAGAATATTTCTACTCCATTATGATGGTTTTGACCTGCATTTGAAGATTCTCCCCATCCTGGATTACCCATTCTGTAACTATCAATTGGTGAAAATATATGAAAATTGAAATCTTCAATTTCTTTTGTAATTTGATGAATAGGTGTTAAATCATCTATAATCCATAATGATCTTCCTTGAGTTGATGCAATTAAATTATCATTTTTAATAGCTAAATCTGTTATTGGAACAAGAGGTAGATTTAGTTGGAATGAGTTCCATGAAGATCCATCATCAAAGGATACAAACATTCCTGATTCAGTACCAGAGTATAGTAGTCCTTGTCTATTTGGGTCAGCTCTTAAAACTCTAGTGAAAAAATTATTAGGAATGCCATTTGTAATTTTTGTCCATGTTTTACCGTAATCTTTAGTTTTATATAAATAAGGTCTATAATCTCCAGTTTTGTATAAAGTACCCGCTGCGTATAGACCTCCTTTTGTAAATGGATCTGGTTCTACACTATTCCACATTATATGAGTTGGGGCATTAGAAGGTGTTGCATCTTCCCAATTATTACCTCCATTTTTAGAAAAATGAATTAGTCCATCATCTGAAGCAGCCCATAATAAATCTTTTTCATATGGTGATTCACATGCAGCAAAAATAGTAGCATAGTATTCTACCGCTGTATTATCTTTAGTAATTGGACCTCCAGAAGGACCTAATTTTTCAGATTCATTTCTAGTTAAATCAGGACTTATGACTTTCCAAGATTGACCTTCATTGGTTGTGACATGAAAATAATTTGATGTTGTATAAAGTTTATTTGGATCATGAGGAGAGAAAAATATAGGAAAATTCCATTGAAATCTATATTTCATATCTTTTGCTCCATGTCCCATAGGATTATTTGGCCATACATCAACTATTCTACGTTCGCCGGTATTATGATCCAATCTACTTAAATGACCATCATAGCTTCCTCCATAAACAATGTTTGGACTATCAGGTTTAGCTGCTAAGTGAGCACTTTCACCACCAGCAGATGATTCCCAATCTCTTTCACTTATTGAACCTGAATTAACTCTATGAGGAATTCTTTGAGTGCTATTATCTTGTTGAGCAACTAAGATATTATATGGAAAGCTATTATCAGTAGTTACTCTATAGTATTGGGCTGTTGGCTGATTCATGTACGTAGACCAATTATTAGCATCATCATTACTTACTTGTGCGCCTCCATCATCTGCTACAATTATTCTTTTATTGTTATCTGGATCTATCCATAAATCATGATGGTCACCATGAGGTGTACTATACTTGTCAAATGTTTTACCCCCATCCTCAGATCTCCAGAAAGCAACATTCATTACATAAACTCTATTTTCATTTTTAGTATCAGCATATATGCGTGTGTAATACCAAGCTCTTTGTCTTAAATTTCTATCTTTATTGATTAATTTCCATGATTTTCCTGAATCCGTCGATTTGTATAGTCCACCTTTTTCATTTTCTATTAAGGCATAAATGATACTTGAGTTAACAGGAGAAACAGATACTCCCGAAATTCCCCATGTTCCAGAAGGTAGACCTGGATTTTTAGAAATATTTTTCCATGTTTCTCCTTCATCTGTAGATTTCCATATAGCTGAGCCTTTTCCACCACTTTCTAAGCTATATGGAGTTCTTCTAATATTCCATGTAGAAGCATACATAACTCTAGGATTATCACTTTCAAAAGAAATGTCAACAGCACCAGATCTTTCATTAGAGAATAAAGTTTTTTTCCAAGTATTTCCTCCATCAATGCTTTTATAAACCCCTCTGTTAATTGAATTTTTGAATAAATCTCCCATTATTGCTATGAATACTATATTTGGATTTTTGGGATGTATTTTAATTCTACCAACTTGTACCTGATCTATATCTAAATTTAATTTTTTCCAGGTTTCACCTGCATCGTAAGATTTCCAAAATCCACCGTATCCTGGAGATACATTACCCCTAACTGTTTGTTCACCTGTTCCTACATAAATAATATTTGGATCAGATCCACTTACAGCTACTGCTCCAATTGATCCGCCAAAATAGTTATCTGAAATATTATTCCATGTTTGACCTTCATCTATAGTTTTCCATACACCTCCACCGGTAGAACCAAAATAAAATGTTTTAGGTTTTCCAATTACTCCAGTTACTGATGAAGCTCTTCCCCCTCTATAAGGTCCTATTGATCTCCATTTTAAATTTGGAATTTCAAAACTAATAGTTTGTGGTTTTTTTGATTTTGATTTTTTTTGAGAAATAGTTTCAAAAGAAACAAATGATATTATAATAATTAGGCATAAAATTCTTTTCATTTTTTTGGGTTTAGTTTTTTTAAATCTAAAGAAATATATTTATTTATTAATTTCTATCAATGATAAAGTATTATTAAATATTTTATAAATACCAAAGCTTCTTTTTTTAGAAGAATAAATGATAGATATAGGAAGTGTAGAATTTAAGTGATAATCAGTTAAGAGATCATAATTAGATTTATAAAGGTATATTTTATTTTCATTGTTATTTATTAAAGAAAATATCTCATTATTTGAACCAAAATTATAGTATTGATAAATAAAATTATTATTTTTATTAAAAGTCAATTTAATATCATTTTCTTCTTTATTGCTTATATAAATAGAGTTATAGTCAATGGATAAAATTTTATAATATTTCTCTAATGGGTCTTGGATTAATTTAAATTTAGAATTTTTAGATGGTCTATATTTTTGATCAAAAGATATGATTTTGCCATTGAAATTAATTTTATAAAAATTTCCATCATCATCTATTATTTCTATAAAACTATTTTTTGAATTTCCTCCTTTTGTTAGAAAAACCTTATTACTTATTGTTGATTTTGTTTTCATTGGAAAGCCTTTATAGTTTTCTCCTTTTCTATTTTTAAGATATATTTCACCATTTTTAAGTATAATAATTATATAATCTTTTCTTACTATCCTAATATGTTTAGGTGCTTGATTTAATTCATTATTCATTACTAGTGGGTTCCATCCAGAGAGTTTTTTTCCATTTTTATCTAATAAATAAACTTCACCATTTTTGTTAGCCACTGCTATTCTAAATCTTTTTGAATTATCATAATCTATAAGATTAATAAATTCTATAGGTGATATTGAAGGGTTTTTTAAAGGAAACCCAATAAGTTTATTTCCTTTTCTGTCATAACTATGGATATTATTTTTTGTACTAAAAAGAATTTGTTTTTTATTATTTCTATAATAATCAATTTGAAATACTTTACTTATAATGGCATTATCTATAGAATCTTTCCAGATAGGTTTAAGGTTATTAGATAATTGATAAACATTAAAATTTTTATCTTGTGTAATTATTTCTGGAGAATTATCTAAATGGCTAAAAACTATATTTGGTTTTATTATAAGTTTATTTTCAGCTATAAATGTTTTATTTGATTGAATTTTTTCTTTATATTTTGATTTTATATTTTTTTCTTGAATAGTAATATTTGTATAAAACTTATTGTCAATACCTTTCATTTGAAGAGATATAAAATCAAAATGTTTTATAATTTTATACTTTTTATTAGGAATAAGATTATTAAGTAATTTATCTATGTTTATTATTAAACTAATGTTTGAATTTTTATTAAGTTTTGATATATAGTTGTTATAATAAATTTCTTTTCCCCATAATTTTTTATTTATGATATCATCTATATAATTTCTAAGGATTGATGTTTTTGTTCCAAACAATACAAATTTATCATACTCAAAGTAGTAGATTGGGATGGAATCTTGAATAAATGTTTTATTAAGTAGATTTTTTAAAATATCATTTTTTAAAGTTTTAATAAAAAAATTTTTGTATTCTGAAGAATCAGATATGCTGATGTTTTTTAAATTTTCTTTGTTAAAAATTAGGATTTCTTCATGAAAATTTGAAAAATCATTCTCAACTATAATCCTACCAATTTCATAACCAAAGTGAATATTAAGAGAGTCATCATTAAAATTATTAATAATATTAAAATCGTTCATATTGTTTGAGTTAAGATGATAAAAGTATATGGTATTTGTTGGGATTAGTTTATACATAGATTCACTTATTGGAATGTCTGATTTAAATTTTTTATTTATTGTAGAAGTGAACCCATTTAAGTAAAAATTATTTTTATTATAATCAACATCTAAAAAAGAACTTTTTGGAAGTATATCTAACTTAATAAAATTATTATTATCAATTATAATATTAATTAGTTCATTTATTTTATTGAAGTTTAGGTAAAGATTACCATAGTCTTTTTTTAGTTTTACCTGTTTGAATAAATCTTCATTATTGAATTGAAATGATAATTTTTTATTTTTTGATGTTCTGATAACATCTTCTACTAATAATGAACTACCACTAAAAATCATGAAATTATTTATAAATAAAAAATTGTAGATATTTGAATTATTATTAATTTCATAAATTTTGTTTTTATTATAAATTCTTTCATTTATAGCATAACCTAAAGAATCAATTTTTTCAAAAAAATACTTTTTGTTAATCTTATTTTTTTCAATAAAAAAAATAGGTTCAATTTTATTTTTTGATATTATATTGATACCGATAAGAAGTCTATTTTCTTTAGAAAAATTTATTAATTCATTTTCTAAGAATAGATTTATAGTATCAATTTTTTTTTCTATTAAATCATATAGTTCATTTTCTTTTTTATAAGAAATTTTAAATTTTTCCCATACTTTATAGGGATTATTAACTTCATAAATTATAATAGTTTTTTTAGAAATTAGATCCCATACATTTGTTAATTTATTATTGTTATAATAATATATTCCAATTAAGCTAAGTAAAACACAGAAAATAATTAGAAATTTGTTATTCACTGATTTTGTATTCTTTTATAATTTGTTTTGATATAGTTATATGACTATTAATGTCAAATTGTAAATTTATTATTTTTAATAATTTTCTATTTGTATCAAATATGTATGTAACTCTTCCAGGAAGTAGGCCAAAAAAATTTTTTGGTACTCCAAATAATTTTCTAACCTTTTTTTTGTAATCACTTAATAGGTTGTAGTTTACATAAAAATTTTTTGCAAATTTTTGATGATTGGTTATGCTATCAGAACTAATTCCTATTATTTCTGCACCTATATTTTTTAATTCAGAATATGAATCTCTAAAACTACATACCTCTTTAGTACAACCAGGAGTATCATCTTTTGGGTAAAAGAATATTACCAAAAATCTATTTTTGAATGATGTAGATAGTATTAATTTGTTGAATTGATTATATAATGAAAATTCAGGTAAATTGTCACCTATTTTTAATGCCATTTTTAAAGGTTTTTTTTGTAAATTAATGATTGTTTAATAAATAATTATAACACATAAATATAATCATTTAATATGAAGCAATATCATAGTCTTTTAAGAACAATTTTAGAAAAAGGTGATGAGAAATCTGATAGAACAGGTACGGGAACAATCAGTATTTTTGGACATCAAATGAGATTTAATTTAAATGAAGGATTTCCTTGTTTAACAACAAAAAAATTACATTTAAAATCAATAATTTATGAACTTTTATGGTTTCTTAAAGGAGATAATAATATCAAATATTTGCAAGAAAATGGTGTTAAGATTTGGGATGCTTGGGCTGATGAAAATGGAGACTTGGGACCAGTTTATGGTGTTCAATGGAGAAAATGGAAAGATGAGAATGGTAATATTCATGATCAAATTTCTGAATTGATTAATAATTTAAATAATAATCCATATTCTAGAAGACATATAATAAGCGCATGGAATGTTTCTCATATTAATGAAATGGCATTACCACCTTGTCATACCATTTTTCAATTTTATGTAAATAATAACAAATTATCGTGTCAACTTTATCAAAGAAGTGCTGATGTATTTTTGGGTGTACCATTCAATATTGCCTCTTATGCACTTTTAACAATGATGATAGCTCAAGTCTGTAAATTTGAATTGGGAGATTTTATACACACATTTGGAGATGCTCACATTTATCTTAATCATATTGATCAAGTTAGACTTCAATTGTCAAGAGATTTTTATTCATTACCTAAAATGGTAATAAATAAAGGTGTAAAAGATATTTTTTCGTTTAAATATGAAGATTTTGAGCTTAAAGATTATATTTCTCATCCTCATATAAAGGCAAAAATTTCTGTATAATGAAACTAATTTATAATACTCTTATTATATATTTGCGTTTTTAACGAAAGAATTTTTATTTTAAAACATCTAAAAAAGAAAAGTATTTATGAAAAATTTCATTTTTTTTTTATTTCTGTTTGTTAATATAAATTTATATTCTCAGTATAATAATTCTATTGAGTTAGATCTTGCTCAATGTCTAGAAATAGCATTAGAAAACAATTTACAGTTAAAAAGAAGTGAAATAAATAAAAAAATTCAAAAAATTGGATATGATCAGTCTATATTATCTCAAATTCCATCATTAAATATATTTAGTAATTATGGAACAAGTTGGGGTAGATCAATTGATCCAACTACAAACCAGTTTATAGGAAGTGAATATAGTTCTTCTGGTATTGGTTTATCATCAGGTGTGACTCTATTTAGTGGTTTTTCTGTTAGAAACAATATAAAACAATCTAAAGTCTTATTAGAAAAAAGTGTTTTTGATTTAGAAAACACTAAAAACAATGTTATGTTAAGTGTAGTTAGCTCATATCTTAGTGTATTGTTAACTATGGATAGGTTAGAAAATGCAAAATTTCAACTTTTATCAACTCAAGAACAATTTTCACGAACCAGTAAATTAGTTGAAGCAGGATCGCTTCCAATTATTAACAGATTAAATTTGGAGGCTCAGATAGCAGGGGACGAGCTTAGTTTAATTCAACAAGAAAATGCATATAGATTATCTATTTTGCAACTTAAGCAAATCATGTTATTAGAAACTGATAAAGAGGTAATAATAAGTAAACCATTGGTTGAAATATCTCCCTCAATTGTAATTCAATCAAATACTAATGATATTTATAATAAGGCTATTGATGTTTTACCTGAATTAAAAAGTGCAATTAAAAATGTTGAATCAAGTAAGTATGACTTAAGAATAGCTAGAAGTGGTAGATTTCCAACCATTAATGTTTCATCAAATTTTAATACGAATTATTCTAGTTATGCTAACCGTCCAAGGCAGTTTTATGATGGTTATACAATGCAACCAATGACCGTAGGTTATTTAACTAATAATCCTCTTGAAACTGTTTCTGCATTAAGTCCAGTTCCAAATGTTATAGGATCAGATAATGACTTTACTTTGGTAGAACAATGGAAAGATTATCTTAGTAAATCATTGTCATTTTCAATTTCCTTTCCGATTTTCAATAGATACCAAACATCTTCTAATATAAAAAGATCAAAACTTAATAAACAAATAGCTGATATTAATGTTTTAGAAGCAAAAAATCAAATTAGACAGACTATAGAAACATCATATAATGATGCTATAGCTGCTTCTAAATCTTACTCTGCATCTTTGAAGCAAGTTCAAGCATTAGAAGAATCATTTAGAATTATTAAAAGTCAATATAATTTTGGTGCAATTAATTTTACGGAATACCAAGTCTCAAACAATAATTTAGTAAAAGCTAAGAATGATTTGTTATCTTCAAAGTATGATTATATTTTCAAACTTAAGGTATTAGATTTTTACCAAGGCAAAACTTTAACTTTTTAAAAAAAACATGAAAAATAAACCATTTTATTTTATTATTATTTTAGTTGTTGTTGGTATCGTAGTTATGGTAGGAGGAAAAAAAATTGGTATTTTTGGTGGAGTAGATCCTATAGAGGTTGAAATTACAAATGTAGATAAGGGAACAATTACGGAACTTGTAACAGCATCTGGACAAATTAAACCTGAGGTGGAAGTAAGTATAAGTCCTGAAGTTTCTGGTGAAATTATAGAATTGAATATAATGGAAGGTGATTTTGTTGAAGAAGGTAACTTACTTGTAAAGATAAGGCCTGCAAATTCTATTAATGCTCTAGAAAGATCAAAGGCAAATTATAATCAAGTAAGAGCAAATTTATTAAGTTCTAAGGCAAATCTTTCTAGATCTGAAGCTCAATACTTAAGATCAAAATTAGAGTTTGATAGACAAGAAAAATTATATAAGCAAAATGTAATTTCTGATTCGGAGTATGAGCTTGCTGAAGCAAATTATAAAATTTCAAAACAAGATTTAGAATCTTCTAAACAAAGTGTTCTTGCTAGTCAGTATGTTGTAAAAAGCGCAAAGGCTAGTGTGAATGAATCTCAAGAAAATCTTAGAAAGACTAGTATTCTTTCCCCTATGACTGGTACAGTTTCATTATTAAATGTAGAACTTGGACAAAGGGTAGTAGGGACATCTATGATGGCAGGAACGGAATTATTACGAGTGGCTGATTTATCAATTATGGAAGTAGAGGTGGATGTAAATGAAAATGATATAGTTAGAGTAAATATTGGAGATACAACAAATATTGATGTTGATGCATATATAACATATGGTGAAATTTTTAAAGGTACTGTGACTGAAATAGCAAGTACTGCAAATCCAAAACTTTCTGCTGATGCCGTTACGGAGTTTAAAGTTAAAATTAGAATTTTGAATGACTCTTTTAAAAATTTAGTTGAAAAGGAAGGAATAAAAAATCCTTTTAAACCGGGTATGACTGCAAGTGTTGAAATTATTACTCAAATAAAGAAAGATATTGTTATAGTTCCAATAGCATCTGTAACCACAAAATCTAAAAAAGATAGTTTGGGGGTAGATGTTGTTAAACA
>Ga0310124_10001449_pt1 | contig 16556 bp, 15 predicted proteins | sample CB11b_AW_Bot5_MG_FD_203507 | JGI IMG/M metagenome (GOLD analysis project Ga0310124, IMG submission 203507) | Marine microbial communities from Western Arctic Ocean, Canada - CB11b_AW_Bot5 | ecosystem: Environmental > Aquatic > Marine > Oceanic | place: Canada: Western Arctic Ocean | collected... | reverse complement strand
CACGCGACGGATCCGCTTCTTGTGAGCGTCCTTGATGATCCGGACCTGCTTGCGGGTCTCGGTGTCCCACCACACCAGTCGGCGATCGTAGCTGCCGCTGAGAACCGTCTTACCCGCCAGGGCAACCGTCGTCACGTAACTCCGGTGACCCTCGCCCTCGAACACCCTCGACACCGGCTTCTCGGCACCAAAGTCGTACTCGTACACCTTGAAATCCGAACTGCCATAGAAGATGCGATCGGATTCGGGCACGCGGTCCAGGCCAAAGGCGATGCCCTGAGAACCGACGTTCTTGGCGAGCTTCAACTGCTTGGGATCGGCGGCCATGTCGAGTGGCTTTCGGTTGGTGGTGGTGAGTGAATTGAGTCGAGCAGGTCGACGGCCCGGGAAGGGATCAGGCCAGGACCGCGTCGATCGGTTGTGCTCCGAAGTCGGAGATCGGCAGCGGGCGGGCCCCGACGAAGTACTCCTTCTCGTGATCGATCCCCAAGGCCTTGAAGATCGTGGCGAACAGCTGACCGGCCCCGATCTTGCCCTCGGCCACGTTCTGCCCATCGGCGTCGGTCTTGCCGTAAACCGATCCGCCCTTGATGCCGCAGCCCGAGAGGCTGGTGCTCCAGGCGTTGGCGAAGTGATCGCGGCCCAGGCTGGCGTTGATCTTGGGCGTGCGACCGAATTCGGCCAGGGTGATCACCAGCGTGTTCTTCAGCAGGCCGCGTTCCTCGAGGTCATCGAGCAGGGTAGACATCGAGTGGTCGAGGTCGGCACACAGTTCCTGGTGCGTTTCGAAGTTCTGACCATGACTGTCCCACCACGCACGGGCCACCTTGACAAACGGAACACCCGCCTCGACCATCCGCCGGGCGATCAGGCACTGCTGAGCGAACTGCGTCGGGCCGTACTTCTCGCGGATCGCGGTCGGCTCGCTGTCGATGCTGAACAGCTTCTCGCTGGCCATGATGCCGCGGACCCGCTGGTAAGCATTGGTATGAGAGCCCAGCACGTTGTTGCGGCTGTGGCGACCCTGGGTGAAGCGGCGAGCCAGCAGAGCACGCAGGTCGGCACGCTCCCTATGATCCACTTCACTGACCGCTTCCAATCGCCGAATGTTCGGCGGGATCATGCTGTCGGAGAGGAACATCGGAGCAAAACGGGCGCCCAGGAAACCCGAGGTGCCCTTCCGACGGCCCTCAGTCGAAGTGTAAAAACTGACGTAGTCTGGGACCTGGCTGTCGGCACGTCCGAGTTCCCGGGCAATGATCGCGCCCAGGTCGGGGTACTGCAGACCCTGCTCCTTGCGACGACCGGTCTCCATCAGCGACGCCCCACCACCATGGTCACCGATTCCGGTGCTCAGGCTGCGGATGATCGCGGTGTCCTGCATCCGCCCGGCCATCTTCGGCAGCAGTTCGCTGATCTCGACACCGGGAACGTTGGTCGAAATCGGCATGAACGGACCACCAGTCGGCCGACCCGGCTTCGGATCCCACGTCTCCAACTGGCTGGCACCACCGGCCAACCACAACAGGATCACGTGCTTCTGCTGCTTCTTGATCTCCGCGGCAATCAGCGGGTTCTTCAGCACGTCGAGCACCGTCATGTCCTGGGCGAAGCCCGCCGCGGTGGCCCCGGCGGCCGCCGCACCCAGGAATCCTCGCCGAGACACATGCTCGGAGGCCGCAACCATGTCACTCGTTCGACGTGTCATTTCCAAACCACTCCTTCAGGGCCGATCAATCCGGCGGATGAGCCCAACAGACCGGGGCTTTTGGGTATCGTCGGTGATCAGTAATTGAACCGCAACTCGGGACTCGTCAGCAACGCCCAGACCATCTGCTGGATCGCCGACACCCGCCCCGCCTTCTCTCTCTTCGTCAAAAACGCCTCGAACACCGCAACCTCGTCCGCATCAGGCGCACGCGACAGCATCGCCTCGAAGGCGATCCCGATCAACTGGCGACGGTCACTGACCGATTTCAGAGTGCCAACCAGCCGCTCGGCCGAATCCTTCAACAGGCTGTTCTGGATCTGGTCGTTGTTGGAAAACAACAACGCCTCGTCGATGCTGACCTGGAAGTTGTCCCCGGGCAACTCGATCTTCCCGGCCAACCCGTTCGATTCGTTCTCCAACTGCTCTCGCCGCTTGGACCAATCGGCCGAGAGCACCTGCTTTGAGGCCTGGTCGGGATTCGCCGAGGCCAGCAGCAGCGACAGCGAGTACTGCCTCGGAGTCAGCAGCCGCACGCTCGCCACCGCAAACGTCTCGGCACCGGGAACCTCACCCTCGCCGGCAAACCGGCTCGAGATGGCGTAGGCGTCGCTGAGTACGATGCCCCGGATCAGTCGCTTCAGGTCGTAGCCGTGGTCGGCCAGGTCGCGAGCGAGCCACTCGAGCAGCTCGGGGTGCGAGGGGGTGTTGGCCGAGTGCATCTGGTCGGGAGGATCCACAATGCCCCGACCCATCAGTCTCAACCAGATCCGGTTGACGATCGCCCGGGAAAAGAACTCGCGGTCCTTGGCACCCAGGGCCACCTCGACCAGCTTCGCACGAGGACTGAAGCCGGGGACCTTCGCGGCGGGGGCCTTGGGGTCCTTGATCTGCCGCTTCACCTCGGCGTCCTCGGCCTTACGCTGCTCGGCCGTCTTCTTCTGCTTCGGTTCGGCAACCTCCGCACCGGTCAGGAACATGAACCGCGACTGCTTCTCCTTGCCCTCGGTCGTCTTGAACTTGATCAGGCCGCTGTACTTCTCGGCCAGAGTGTTCTTCTTGGTCAGGTAGGTGCGAGTGAAAAACGACGCCATGCCGTAGAAGTGATCCTGCTTCCAGTCGTCGACCATCGGGTGGTCGTGGCACTTGGCACAGCTGACGTTGACTCCGAAAAAGAGCACGCTGGTGTCGTTGGTCAGGTCGTCGAGACTGCCGGCTCGTGCCTTCAGGAAGGCCAGGGCGGGCTTCTCGGCCGCGTTCGCTTCGCGACCGGTCATCATCTGGCGGAACAGCACGTCCCAACTGCGGTTCTCGCGAGCCGCCTGCAGCAGGTACTTGCGAAACTCGCCGTCGTTCTTCTTCGTCGCCAGCAACAGCAGGTCCAGCTGGTTGCGGTGGTGGTAGGCAAAGTCGGGGCTGGACAGCAACCGGTCGGCCAACGCCGTCCACCTCGACGGCGAACCCGAATCGACAAACGCTCGAGTCTCGCCCACGGTGGGAATCCGACCCGCCAGGTCCAGGGTCATCCGACGCACCAGCCCGGCCCCGGAGACCAGCGGAGCCGGTTTCACCTTGGCCTCGATCCAACCCGCCTCCAGGTAATGGTCGATCGCCTCGTTGATCGGCGTCCCCGACGGCAACAACTCGGCCGAGGACACCGGCGACGCGGCAAGTAAGGCACACAGAACAGGCCAACAGAATCTCATGAGCTTGTCGCTGGAGTGAGGCTGCGGTGAGGTTCGAAGACGAGGCCAGGACGGCTCGTCGGCGGGGGCGACCACAACACGGCCACCGGTCACCCCATTTTACCCCCAGCAGGGACCTCCAACAACGCCTAGCTGTCGACACGCGGTCGACTCGCAGCCTAGCGTCGTTCGGCCGCGGGGGCTGGCGGCAACGCCGATTGCCTCACGGCAGGCTCCTCGGCCCACCGAGCTACCGACCACGTCAGGTGACTGCCGATCACGCCCTTGGCCATGTCGTCGATCACCGTGCGGAGCAGCTCGGGTGAGATCCCCGCGTTGGGCATCACCCGCTGCATCAGGAACCTGCGGTTCTGCCGGTCGTAGGCAAAGAACTTCCCGTTCCCCAGCCTGTCGTTCTCCGACAGCATCTTCAGCAAGGCCGCCGCCGGGACCTTCGACGCCTGCTTGGGCATCTCCTCCAGCCACGCCATCAACCAGATCGTCTTGGCGTCCTGGCTAAGCACCGCCGACATGGCGAAACCCCACTCCTGGTCGCCTTCCTGCTTCTGGAACTCGAAGTCGAACCGGGTCCCCGCCGCTGTGGGCTTTAGGCCCAGCGTGACCAGCATGCGACCCAGGCTGGCTGGATCGACCGACCCGGACTTCGACACATCGGCCGCATCCGACCAATCGGCCGCCCAGGCGACCAGCACCACCAGGACACCCGCCACGCCGACCACCATCCGGGTTCGCATCGTTCGCATCGTCCGCACTCCCTTGCCGACACCGTTGCCAGGCCGCCTCAGACACCTCCCGATTCCGACTCGCCCAGCAGATAATCCAGGCAGATCTGCGACCAGGTCTCGAACGACTCGCGGTCGGCGACCAGTTCTTCGGGAGTGTGAAAACCTGTTTCGATTATCGACTCCTCGCGAGCACGAACTTTGGGCTCATCCAGTTCGAAGACATGCACCACACCCAGGTGCACCGCCCCCACCTCGGTCAGGTCGTCGTTGATCAATCCCACGCAGCGCTCGGTGTGTTCGGACTCCACGAACACCTCCTCGGCAATCTCCCGTTGCATGCCCTCCTCGTAGGGTGACCCAGCGGCGTGAGTGTCCTGCGAGGAGATGTGGCCGCCGATCCCGATCGATCGCTTGCTGTGCAGGCGGCCTTCGCCCTGCTGAGTCCCACGGCGGTAGTTGAAGATCCGACCGTCGTGGCGAAACACGCAGTAGGGAATCAACTGCTTCAGGCTCGGGTCCTCCTCCACCGTGTCCCTGGGCCGGTAGCTCATCTGGGCCGGGTCGAGCAGTCGCTCGAGATAGACATCAATGTCGGGGCAGAAGCCCTGGAAGTGCCCGATCTCGTGGAACAGGCTCGTCGGCACCACCAGCACGTGCTCGACCGGATAGTCACTCGTCATTCTCGTCGTCTCCGTACTCGGTCACCGGGCTCACCCTCGCGGCACACCCACCAGTTCACGTGTTTTCTCGGCCACCGATTCGGCCCGCATCAGCGTCTCACCGACCAGGATCGCCTGCACCCCACCCGCGGCCAGGAACTCGACATCCCGCCGGCTGCGAATCCCGCTCTCGGCCACCAGCATCGTCGTCTCGGGCAAGTCGGCCCCCAGCCGCAACGTGTGCCCCAGGTCGGTCTCGAAGGTCTTCAGGTTGCGGTTGTTGATACCCAACAGCGGGGGATCCAGCTCCAGAGCCCGCTCGAGATTCTCCGGCTCGTAGATCTCCAGCAACACGTCCAGACCCAGTTCACCGGCGGCACGGTACAGGTCTCGCAACTGGCCGCGTTCCAGGCACTCGGCGATCAGCAGCACCGCATCGGCACCGGCCACACGGGCTTCCAGCAACTGGTACCGCTCCAGCAGAAAGTCCTTTCTCAGCACCGGCCGCTCGACCCGCTCGCGGATCGAGACCAGGTCCTCGAGCCGACCCTGGAAAAACGGTTCATCGGTCAGGCAACTCAGGCAGGTCGCCCCCGCCTCGGCATACGTCGTGGCCAGCTCGACCGGCTCAAAGTCCTCGCGGATCACTCCCGCCGATGGCGACGCCTTCTTGATCTCGGCGATCAGTGCCACGTCGTGCGACTGCCGGATCGCATCGACAAACCCACGCACAGCAGGCGCATCAGCCAGCCGGCTCTCGAGTTCCGCCATCGGACACTCGGCCTCCCGCGCCGCAACCTGCTCGCGTTTCTTCTCCACAATCGTGTCCAGGATGGTCGTCACGCGGCCGATGATAGCAGCCTCGGTTCACCGAGACAGCTTCAGGTCCAACACCTCGATCACGTACAATCCCCGCCATGTTGCCGCAGTCCTACATCCTCCTGCTCGGCCAGCTGTTGCTCGGCAGCCTGGGCACCTGCGGGTACCTCGGCTGGCGAGCCGTGAAGCGAGACCCCTGGCCCAGGCAACACGAGCGGACCCAGATCCCCTGGCCGGGGTGGCTGTTGCCCCTCGCGATTGTGACCTGGGTCGGGCTGGCAGTCTTTGCCAAGCGACCCGTCCCGCTGACTGCCATCGACCCCGACGCCGTCAACGGACCCCTGATCCACAACTCGCTGATGGACCTGGCCCTGTTCATCTTCCTGCTGGGAATGATTGAATGGTCCCAGCACCTGGCCCCACCTCCAGGCGACACGGCACGGGGTCGAGAACCCATCTCCCGTCAACTGCTCTACGGAATCGTGGGCTTCCTGGCCTGCCTGGCCCCGACCCTCGTCGTGTTCCAACTGACCCTGCCCTTTCGCCCCGACGACATCCTGCATCCTCTGCTGAAGCTGATCAGCGAGGACGAAACCCGGCTGATACTGATCTCGGTGACCTTCAGCGCCGTCGTGGTCGCACCGTGGTTCGAGGAGCTGATGTTCCGGGTGATCATGCAGAGGACGTTTTTGAAGAGGTTTCCGCCATCGGTTTCGATCCTGCTGACCGCGGCGGCCTTCTGTGCGATTCACCCCAGCTGGCAGGATGCCGTCGGCCTGGCCCCGTTGGCCCTGGTGCTGGGGGTGACGTACCACCGCACCGGCAGCTTCCTGGCCGTGGTGCTGATTCACATGCTCTTCAATGCCTTCAACATTCTCGGGATGCTGATGGAGTCGCCAGTGGGTTGAGCCACTCCCTGAGGTCACCCGCGATGGCCCACCACCAGCACTTTCCCCTCGACCAAGTGGCTGGTAGCTTTGGGATCACCACGACACCTGCACGCCGCGGATGACCCCCGATGCCGTTTGCTCCCGTCGATGAACAACTCGCCGTCATCCGCCGGGGCACCGAGCAGATCGTGCCCGAGACCGAGTTGATCGAGAAGCTCGAAAAGAGCCTCGCCACCGACACCCCGCTCCGCATCAAGTACGGCATCGACCCCACCGGCATCGACCTGCACCTGGGGCACACGGTGCCCATGAGAAAGATGCGGCAGTTCCAGGCACTGGGTCACCAGGCCGTGATCATCATCGGCAACTACACCGCCCTGGTCGGAGACCCCAGTGGGCGAGACGAAACGCGGGCACGACTGACCGCCGAGCAGGTCGAAGCCAACTCCGCCGATTACCTCGCACAACTCGGACAGGTCATCGACCTGGATGCCGCCGAGGTGGTCCGCAATGGCGAGTGGTTTGCCGGGATGTCGTTCCTGGAAACGCTCGAACTGACTAGCAAGGTCACCGTCGCCCAGCTCCTGACCCGCGACGACTTCTCGAAACGCTACAGGTCCGAGTCTCCCATCTACCTCCACGAATGCCTCTACCCGATCATGCAGGCGTGGGACTCGGTCCAGGTCTCAGCCGACATCGAACTCGGAGGCACCGAACAACTCTACAGCTTCATGCTCGCCCGCGACCTGCAGAAGGACGCCGGAGCACCCACCCAGGTCGGCATCATGTCTCCCATCCTCGTCGGACTCGACGGACACCGCCGGATGGGCAAGAGCCTCGACAACTACATCGCGATCGCCGACTCGCCGTTCGAGATGATCAAGAAGTTCATGCAGCTGCCCGACGAGTGCATGAAGATGTACTTCGAACTGCTGACCGACGTGCCGCTCGAAGAGGTCGAATCGCTGCTCGAGGGCCACGCCAAGGAGTGCAAGCAGAGACTGGCCGCGGAGGTGATCGGCGAGTACCACTCCGGGGAATCGGCGGCCGAGGCGATTGGACGCTGGGAGCGGGAAATCGGATCGGGTGGACAGCCCGCTGACATCCCCGAGGTCGTTGTCTCGACCGCCGACCTCAACGACGGACACCTCCCAGCCGCTGTGCTCCTGAAACTCACCCAACTCTGCAATTCGACCAGCGAGGCCCGCCGGGCGATCTCGCAGGGAGGGGCTTACTTCGGCGAGGACAAACAGCGGTTCGAGAGCCACGATACCTCCGTTGCCGTCACCGACGGCCTGCTGCTGTGGGTCGGCAAGAAACGCTTCTGCCGGGTCACGCTCTCTGACAACTGATTCCCTGAACTCCCCACACCACCACGAGACCTCAACATGGCAACCGGATTCGGCATCGTCGGCTGCGGCATGATCGCCAACTTCCACGCGTTGGCCGTCAAGGAGATCCGCGGAGCCAGGATCTCCGCCTGCTTTGACGCGTTCCCATCCGCCGCCGACCGCTTCGCCGCGGCCAACCCCGGCGTGACCGCCCACGCGACACTCGACGACATGCTCGCCGATCCCGCTGTCGACATCGTCACGATCTGCACCCCCAGCGGAGCCCATCGCGACCCGGCCATCGCCGCGGCGGCCGCCGGCAAGCACGTCGTCGTCGAGAAACCTCTCGAAATCAACCTCAAGCGATGCGACGCGATCATCGCCGCCTGCAAGAAGAACCGCGTCAAGCTGACCACGATCTTCCCGTCGCGGTACCACGGTGTGACCCAGGCCCTGAAGTCGGCCATCGACGGCGGCCGCTTCGGCAAGCTCACGCTCGCAGACAGCTACGTCAAGTGGTGGCGGACCCAGCAGTACTACGACAGCGGGGGCTGGCGTGGCACCTGGGACCTCGACGGCGGCGGTGCCTACATGAACCAGGCCATCCACAGCGTCGACCTGATCGCCTACCTGATGGGAAACGTCGCCCAGGTCACCGCCCTGACCGATACGCTGGCTCACAAGAGGATCGAGGTCGAGGACACCGGCGTGGCGGCATTGCGGTTTGCCAACGGGGCACTGGGCACGATCGAAGCCACCACCGCCGCCTACCCGGGCTTCTCCAAGAAGGTCGAGATTCACGGGACCGAGGGGACCGCGGTGGTCGAGGAGGACCGGCTGGTGACCTGGGAATTCGCCAGCGGACGCAGCAACGATGCCGCCCTCAGGCGACGCTTCGGTGGCGACGACGTGGGAGGCACCGGAGCCAGTGACCCCTCGGCCATCTCCTACGACGGTCACACACACCAGCTCAAGGACTTCATCCGCTCGATCAAGACCGGCAGCAAGCCGCTGATCGATGCCAGGGAGGGTCGCCGCAGCGTCGAGATCATCCTGGCGATCTACCAGTCGTCCTGGACCGGCAAAACGGTCACGCTGCCACTGGCCCGCGACCCGAGAATCCCGGCCGAGCTGCGTCGCAAGAAATAGAGACCGCCGGCCAAAACAGTGACCCGGCCATCGCCGTCTTCACTCCAGGAGCTCTGACATGATCCCAGCCGCACCCACCACACGCTCGGTGGTCTGGATCGCCGTGTCCCTGTTGCTCCCCGCCTGTCTCCAGGCCGAAACGCCCAACTGGGTCGTCTACCCCGGCAAGACCTGGAAGGTGCTCACAGCGGCTGAGGCCGGAGTCCGGGATGTTGCGGCCTGGGACCGCTTTGTCCAGGCCGCTGGGAAGTCGACCCGGGGAGCGAGTTTTCACGGTGAGGATCACTCGGGGAACCGCTGGGGAGTGGCGATCACTCGCGGAGGGTACTTGATCCAGTCGTTTGGCGACCCCGACTACAGGTTCCAGACCGCCTCGGTCGGCAAGTGCTTCACGATGGCCTGCCTGCAACTGGCGATCGACGAGGGACGGATCAAGAGCGCCGACTCGCTGATCGGGGACTACTGGACCGGCAAGGGCCAACTCAATGGTCGCCATAAGCAACTCGACCAGGGACACCACCTCTTCCTGACCTTCAACCACCTGAAGACGCACCGCGGCGCGTTCCCGATTACCAACGGCTGGTCATGGCGAGCCGGCAAGAATTACGGCCAGCCAGCCCCCAAGTGGTCCAAGTGGACCGGCGATCCCGACAAGGACAACTTCGCACACGCCAAGCCGGGTACGGTCGGCTCGTCCTACAGCAGCGGCGGCTACTGGCGACTCGCCCAGGCCCTGACCGCCGTCTGGAACAAGGACCTCAAGGAAGTGCTCGATGAGAAGATCATGAGCCGGATCGGGATCCCGGCCGATCGCTGGGACTGGACGCCCGGGAAAGTGGTCCACGACAAGAAGACCTGGTACCCCAAGATGCCCGGCTACGGCGACTTTCTCGACCCCCCCTACACGATCCAGGGGCAGACGGTCCGAGGCGGACCCGGGTGGGTGGTCATCAGCGCCAAGGACCTGGCCCGCTGGGGACTGCTGGTGGCCAGCGGCGGATCGTGGAAGAACCGCAAGCTGATCAGCCGCATCCAGGGACATGGCGGAGGCAACGGCAGTTACGCCGGCGGCACCGGCGGCAAAGTGATCGGGTCGTTCGGCCGAGTCACTTCGACGTTCAACCAGGCCAAGATCCCCTGGAAGCTCTTTGTCCAGCCACCCAACGCGGCGACCCCCTGACCCGCCTGCGGCGGATTGCCAACGCGACCTTCGCCCTTGACCACACTCTCGAACCCCGGCACACTCTCGCCCATTCCTGCTGCGATTCACCTCACCTCCACGGCAAGGACGCCGGGATGGCGCTGCGACTGCGACACCTCATCGAATACGTCATCTTCCGCTCGGTCGTGGCGGTGGTGCACGCGATGCCGTTGTGGACCATCGACCTGGGATCCCGCGTCGGCGGGTTCTGCATGCACCGATTGCTGCCCCGACGACTGACCCGCTACGAAATTGCCGCCGAAAACATCCGCCGAGCTCTGGGACCCGACGCCGATGTCGAGGACCTGATCGGCCGCATGTGGCGGCACCTGTTTCAGACCGTCGGCGAAGTGATCCACCTCCGCCATCGACTCTCGCGACACAACTTCCGAGACCTGATCCGCTTCCGCAATCAGCAGCAGGCGGTCACCGCACTGCTCTCGGATCGACCCGTGATCCTGCTCAGTGGACACCTGGGCAACTGGGAACTGGCCGTGTGGATCTTCGGCGTGTTCGGGTTCCCGATGGGCGTCGTCGCCCGCCGGCTCGACAACCCCTACCTCGATCGCTTCTTCCTGCAGTTCCGCAGCGACACCGGCCACGACCTGCTCGACAAGAACGGAGCCAGTGGCGAAATGGTCGATCGACTCGAAGCGGGCCGCCACCTGGCGATGCTCGGTGACCAGGACGCCGGCTCGCACGGCCTGTTCGTCGACTTCTTCGGACAGCCCGCCTCGACCTTCAAGTCGATCGCACTGTTGGCTCTGAGGTACCAGGCGCTGATCTGCGTCGGCTACGCCATTCGTCTCGAAAGCGACGACGGCCCCGAACGGTTTGAAGTGGGCTGCGCGGAACTGATCGATACCGCCACCTTCGACGGCTCCGATCCCGTCACCGAATTGACCCAAGCCTACACTGCAGCACTGGAACGCATTGTCAGGCGGGCGCCCGAGCAATACTTCTGGCTGCACCGCCGCTGGAAATCGAAACCCGATCCCCAGGGCCGACGCAGCAAACGAGCTCGCAGCGGACGATTGCCCTGGGCCGCCTGAGTCCCCCATCGGCACGGCGGCGTTGACGGGAAATCGAGTCGCGTCGAACATACAGGGCATGGCCGAAACCGTCCGCATCGCCGCACTCTCGGATATCCCGGTGGGGTCCTCGCATGAGTTCACCGCGGCGGGGCGAGTGATCGCACTGTTCAACGTCGACGGAACACTCCACGCTCTCGACGGTGTCTGCCCCCACGCCGGCGGACCGCTCGGACAGGGACAACTCGACGGCTGTGTCGTCACCTGCCCCTGGCACGGCTGGCAGTTCGACGTGACCAGCGGACAGCACTGCCTGACCGAAGCCATCCAACACAACTCGTTCCCCGTCATCGTCGAAGGCGACGACGTGCTGGTCGAACTGCCGTGAACTCCCCGACTCACGGTGACACGCTGATCGAGGTCGAGGCGGCCGCGGCCTTGCTGCGAGACGGCCGACTGGTCGGGTTCCCCACCGAAACCGTCTACGGACTCGGCTGCGACGCCACCAACGCACAAGCCGTCGCAGCCATCTTCGCAGCCAAGGGACGACCCCGCTTCGACCCGATCATCGTCCACCTCGCCGACACCACCCAACTCGAAACCGTCACCACAAGCCTGACCCCTGTTGCCGAATCGCTCGCCGGGGCCTTCTGGCCAGGACCGCTGACACTGGTCCTGCCCCGATCCGAATCGATCCCGCCAATCGTCTCGGCCGGATTGCCCACCGTCGGAGTCCGCGTCCCCGATCACCCGATCGCCCGGCGATTGATCGAGGCGGCCGGCTGCCCGGTCGCAGCACCCAGTGCCAACCGCTTCGGCTGCATCAGCCCCACCACTGCCGACCACGTCCGCAGCCAGTTCGGCGACCGCATCCAGACGGTGCTCGATGGAGGCCCGTGCCGTGTCGGGGTGGAATCGACTGTCGTGGATCTCACCGGGCCGCTTCCCACGCTGCTCAGGCCCGGCGGCATCACGCTCGAACAACTGCAGCAGGTAATCGGACCCCTCGAAGTCCATCGCGGGGTCCAGCCGATCGATCAGGCTGCAGTTTCGCCAGGCCTGCTGGCCAGGCACTACGCCCCCAGCACACCACTTGCCCTGGTTGACGCCATCAACCCTGCACCAGCACCACGAACCGGGCTGCTGACGCTCACGAAACCCCCGTCGCCTGAGGACTGGTCGCTGGTCGAAGTGCTCTCCGAAACCGAAGACCTGGTCGAAGCCACCGCGGGGTTCTTTGCTGCGCTGCATCGGCTGGATGCTGCGGGGCTGGATCGGATCGAGGCCGTCAGGTTGCCCGAAACCGGCCTGGGAGTCGCCCTCAACAATCGGCTGACGCGAGCTGCCGCCAATACTCCACGGGATCAGACGCCGGTATGATCAACACCAGGCACCCGACCCACGCCATGCAGAGCCATGTCATGTCTCGACTGAAACCCGCCCTGTTGTCATTCCTCGTCCTGGCCGCACCGCTGTAGGCCGACGATCCGCTCGAGAAAGCTCGAACCAAACACGCTCGAAGCCTCGAGAAACTCGACGACTCACGCGAGGCCGCCGCGGCCGGTTCATCAACCTGAGACCTCCCACCTCGGCCAATCTCTGGACTCCACAAATCCAGCAACGACTCCGAGGGCGACTCAACTTCTCCGGACTCGACTACATCGGCACCGCACTGCTGGTGATCAGAAAGACCGGGTGGTACCGGGTCGAATTGGCTGCCGCGGGCACCAGCCTGAAACTCAACGGACGCACCGTCTCGACCGGTCGCATTCAACTGCGGCAGGGTGTCTACGATGCCGAGATCCACACCACCACCTGGGGCGGTCCCTACCTGAAGGCCGCTCGAGTGGCCGTGTTTGCCGACGCTGGCAAGTCCGGCAAGACCAGCAATAAAAAGGACCGGCCGAAACCCGATGCTCGGATCCCCTTCGTCAACACCACCGCCGCCATCCGCGACTTCGTCAACCAGCGAATCTCAGGGCGAAGGGTCGAGGAGGTCACCGACTGGACAACTCGAAGGGTGTCGGTCCGAACCGATGCTCCCCGAGGCCGAATCCTGAGTGCCCCCAACGCGATCCCTTCACCCTTGCAACAGGACCTCTCGAGCCCTGAACTGCAGGATCTGCTCAAACAACTGCACAGGGAGCCGTCTGATGATGTGTTGGCGCCGTCCCACCCCCGCGACCATCAGCAACCTGCTCGGGCAGCAGGCTTCCCTCGACGTGAATTACGACACAAGAGCTGACACTCCTGGGCCGGCAGCACCCCCCGGCTATCGCCTCGACGTCAACCAGGTGCAGTTGGGTCACGGTGAGGCGATCTTCGATGCGGCCTGCCAGGCGGTCCGTCGCTGGGCGATGTTCGACATTGGCTGGGGCGAGGTGCTTGCCCTGGACGACGAGGGCCAGTCGTGCGTCGCCGGGGAACCGTTCGCAGGCCAGACGATCGCCGGGTTGTTTCGCCTTCCCGTGGTGTGGTGGCTGACCCCCTGCCGGATCGTCTCCACCGTCGACGAACAGAACCAGGGACGCAGTTTCGGGTTCGCCTACGGGACCCTGCCGGATCACCCGATGCGCGGTGAGGAACAGTTCCTGGTCCGGCTCGACGACGACGGAACCTGCTGGTACTCGATCACGGCCTACTCGAAACCCCGCCACCCCCTGACCTGTCTCGGGTACCCGGCCGTTCGACATATGCAGATGCGGTTTGTCCGCGACTCGCTGAAGGCGATGCAGGGTGCTGTCGAGCAGATCGCCAACTGACCCTCTGCCACTCGACCCGACTCAACACCGTCTCGGTCACCACCGCTCTCAAGGACCACGACCTGCGAGCATTGGATTCCATTGAATTGACCGATGTGGTGTAATTGGCCTCCGCGGTTTTCTGAGACGCTGCTCGACTTGGATTTGACGAGGTTACTGCTGATGCGCCGTCCCCGTACATGGTTCGTGCTGGCGTTTGTCGCCTACGCCCTGGTCATTCGGCTGATGCCCTGGCTGCTGCCTCGCATCGGAGTCGAGATTCCCCTGGACCGGATGGTCTACTACCCGTGGAACTTCTCGCCGATGATGGCACTGTGCCTGTTCGCCGGTGCCCACTTCGCACGTCGCGAACTCGCCTGCCTCTGCCCGCTGCTGATCATGCTCCTCAGCGATGTGCTGATCGGCCTGCTCAGCGGCAGCGTGCACAACGCGTTCTATTCCAACACGCCGGTTGTTTACGGAGCCCTGGTGGCCGGGACGTGCATCGGTTTTCTGCTTCGAGGTGAGCGGGCGGTGTGGAAGATCGGCGGATCGGCGCTGTCGGCCCAGATCCTGTTCTACCTGGTGACCAACTTCGGAGTCTGGGTCGGCACCGGCATGTACACTCCCGATCTCTCGGGCCTGGTCACCTGCTACACCGCCGCACTGCCGTTCTTCCGCAACTCGCTGTTCGCCCTGGCGGTGTTCACGCCGATCGCATTCAGCCACTGGGCCCTGCTGCCGGAACTCAAGCCGGTTCCGGTACCCGTTGCCCGCAACGACAGCTGATTCGAGAGCCATGGCCGGTCGCCGGATCGTCTCGCTACTGCCCAGTGCGACCGAGATAGTTGCCGCACTCGGTGGACTCGATCAACTCGTCGGCCGATCGCACGAATGTGACCATCCCGCCGAGGTCGAGTCGCTGCCGGTCTGCTGCCACCCGACACTCGACATCCAGGCCTCCGGACAGGAGATCGACCGCCAGGTCAAACAACGACTCGCCCAGGCCGTCTCGATCTTCGAAATCGACCACGACCTGCTCAGTCGACTGCAACCGGACCTCGTGCTCACACAGGACCAGTGCGAGGTCTGTGCCGTCAGCCTCGAGGACGTCCAAGCCGCGCTGGGCCACTCAACCCAAGTCGCCACACAGGTCCTCTCTCTCGCCCCCTCCCATCTCGCCGAGGTCTGGCAGAGCGTGCTGAGTGTGGGTGAGGCTCTGGGACATCCGGACCGTGCCTCCGAGATCGTCTCCGGCCTGAAAGACCGAATGCAGGCACTGGCACGGACCGTCGAGGTCGCCGCCGGAGATCTCAGCCCACGCATCGCCTGCATCGAGTGGCTCGAACCGTTGATGGTCGCGGGCAACTGGGTTCCGGAGCTGGTCGAGTTGGCTGGCGGAGTCGATGTGCTGGGCACCTCGGGAGCCCACTCGCCGTGGATCAGCTGGTCCGACCTGGTCGCCGCCGACCCCGACGTGCTGGTGCTGATGCCGTGCGGGTTCGACATCGAACGGACTCGGACCGAATGGGAGACGCTCGAGAATCGTGCACAGTGGCATCAGTTGCGGTCGGTTGCCGAGGGTCGGGTCTTCATCACCGACGGGCACCAGTTCTTCAATCGACCGGGTCCGCGGCTGGTCGAATCGGCCGAGATCCTCGCCGAGATCCTGCACCCGGGCCGCTGCGATTTCGGGCACCATCCCGCCGGCTGGCAGCCCGCCTAGCCTCGCGTGGCGAAGCGGGGATCGGCCCGATACGATGACACCGCGACGTCCTCTCCGGCGATCTCCTGTCCCATTCGAGTCCATCATGATCCACCGCCCCGTACTGCTTTGCGCCTGCCTGTCCCTGTCACTGCTCTCAGCCGCCCCCGACGCACTCACCGCCGCCGGCCGTGTGGTCACCGTGGCCGGCAACGGCCGATCGGCCTACACCGGCGACGGGGGACCGGCGTCTCGAGCCACCATCGGCGGCCCCTTTGGCGTCTCGCTGGGCCCCGACGGAGCACTGTATGTCTGCGAAATCGACAACCACTGCGTCCGCCGCATCGATCGCCGCACCGGCCTGATTTCCACCGTGGCCGGCAGTGGCAAACCGGGTTATTCCGGAGACGGGGGCCCGGCCACCAGCGCGACCTGCAACGAACCCTACGAGGTGCGATTCGACTCAGTCGGCAACATGTACTTTGTCGAGATGAAGAACCACCTGGTCCGCCGCGTCGACGCGCGAACCCACACGATCAGCACCGTGGCGGGGACCGGAAAACCCGGTTTCAGCGGCGACGGCGGGCCCGCCACCAAAGCCATGCTGAAGGTGCCTCACTCGATTGCACTCGACGACCGAGGCAACCTCTATATCTGCGACATCGGCAACCACCGCGTCCGCCGCGTCCACCTGAAGACCGGAGTCATCTCGACGCTGGCCGGTACCGGTCAGAAGCAGCCGACACCCGATGGAGCTTCACTCGAGGGCACCCCGCTGAATGGTCCGCGTGCATTGGACTACGCCGGTGAGGGCCAACTGGTGCTGGCCCTCCGCGAGGGCAATGCCGTGTACCGCATCGATCTCGATGCCAAGACCCTGCACCACATCGG
>Ga0310124_10001448_pt1 | contig 16559 bp, 10 predicted proteins | sample CB11b_AW_Bot5_MG_FD_203507 | JGI IMG/M metagenome (GOLD analysis project Ga0310124, IMG submission 203507) | Marine microbial communities from Western Arctic Ocean, Canada - CB11b_AW_Bot5 | ecosystem: Environmental > Aquatic > Marine > Oceanic | place: Canada: Western Arctic Ocean | collected... | reverse complement strand
AATAGTTTTACGGTTTTCCTGGCGAAGGTAGCGATAGAACTTGACGGGACCATTGTCCAGGATGTACGCCACTGTCCATTGCGTGTCATCAAGGGTTCGGCTGGTAATCAAGAATTCACCGTCTTCTACCGTTGCAAGAAATTTCAGATCTTCAGCAATGTCGGGATCAATGATTTTCCATTCACGTCTGGCATAAGTGAACGAAACTGCTTGAATTGTTTTTTCCGTAGGGTGACTCAAGATGCCCCCAACGTCGCACTTGGGATCTTCGGCGATCAATTCCACTTCATCCGGATTGGATAGATTCATTGCAAATAAGGCGGCCGTATTACGTTCACGGCTGTCTTCGTAATAGAGTTTTTTGGCCTCTTTGTCGAAGCTGACAGGACCACTGGTCATCGCGTCTTCTGGACCCAATGTTACAAAGTCGACCCATTGTCGTTGGTCACCTTCACCCTCAGGCAATAGCCAGACCTGGCCGCCCAGAGGCGTGTAGTTCAGCGCAAGTCGAACACGATAATCATCGTCGGTAAGATAACCCGCAACTCCATGATTTTCCTGTACGAGTTCCTGTTTGCCCGTTTCAATGTTGATGCGATAAATATCATGCAGTTGTGGCACCCGATTGTTGATCCCCACGAGAATCTCTTCCGGGAATTTTTCGCTGGTACCGCTGATTCTTGCTTGGATTCCCTTGATGGGCGTCAGATCCAAAGAGGTCTTGCTTTTAACGTTTGTGGCGTAAACGTGCCAATTTTCGTCTCCATCCAAGTCTTGTGTGTAAAGGATGTGATTGCTCGTGTATGCCCAGCCGTGGCTGCGTATGCCACGTTTGGTGTCTTGAGTGACGGGAACTGCACTGCCTGGTTCATCCACTGGAGACACCCAGACATTGAGTACACCATTGACCGGTGCGAGAAAGCTGAGCCAATTACCATCTGGGCTGATCCGTGCTTGAGCCTTTTGTGGATTGTCAAATAAAACACGACGTGGAATTAAACGAATGTCTGCCATGAAATTATTTCCATTTTGGCCAGAATGGGTTAAGTGATCCGCCTGCTCGGTTTTATCATCACTTGGAGTTGTGGGATGGTTGCCAGGGATCTCCTGGTCGCTGGGTTCAGTAAGCGATCGATCATGACTGTGACTCTGTTGGGGCGGATTGCTACGGTCGCAACTGGCAAAAAACACGATTAATAAGAGTGTTAAACGTCGAATTTGCATAATACTGACAGAGTCCATCAGAATTCCTCCACCGTTGATCATTACTTGATTAACAGGATACGACACGACCCAGTACCATGTCGAGGCGAATCGCAAATCACAGTTGAATTGGAGATGGAAAGATCAATGCAGCAGGAGCTGTAGAAAAATAAAAGCAAATGGATCAGAACCGAACTTTGTGCATGTGAGAAGATTTTGCCATGTTGTTCTTGCCAGTTGCTAAATTGGGTGTCTGCTATCTTTCCATGGGGCCTCCCGCAGGGAAAATTTATCAACCTTTCTTTTTGCGCCTGCCACGTTTTCCACTTTTGTTCGGTTTGTTAACTCCACGTCGAGATTTTGTTTTTTTGCGCCCTGGACGAGCCCTGTCAGGAACGTCATTTGACCGCCGTTGATGATTGGCCGAGTGTGACCGATTCTCATTTTTTTGGACGACGATTCGATAGTCCAGTTCTCTAGCGTCGAGATCCACTCGCTGGATTTTTACCCGCACCAAATCGCCAAGCCGATAACTGTTTCCATTACGAAATCCTGTAAGAGTATGGGTCGCACGTTCGAATCGGTAGGTATCATCTTGAAGTGAGTTGACATGAATCAGGCCATCGGCGGGCAACTCGATTCCCTGGGCAAACAATCCGTAGTCCTCGACTCCTGTAATGACAGCATCGAGTTCGTCTCCGATTCGTTTGCTGAGGTAATACAAGAGTTTTAGTTTGGTCAGTTCGCGTTCAGCTTGTTCGGCCCGTTGCTCCCGATCCGAGCAGTGTTCGCCTTCTACCATCAGACGATCAAAGTCCAGGGAAGGATGTTTGTCAGAGTTAATTGAATCAATGATCCGATGCACGATCAAATCCGGATAACGGCGAATTGGCGAAGTGAAATGGCAATAACAATCACTTGCCAGTGCATAGTGTCCCTCATCTTGTGGGCTGTACAGTGCTTTTTGTAAACTGCGTAGAATGGCAAAGTTAATTGCCCGTTGTTGTGGTAATCCGGCAACATGCTTCAACACCCGCTGAATTTCGAACCGGCTTTCGAGACTGTCACAAGGGATTTGTAATCCTCGAACAAAATCAGTGAGTATTTTCAGTTTGCGGGGATCAGGTGCTCCGTGAATGCGACGTAGCAATACGAGACCCCGTTGGTGTACCAGCTTGGCGACTGCTTCATTGGCTGCAAGCATGAATTCTTCGATAATCTGATGACTTTCGGTTTGCTCTACCAAGTGGGCGCCACTGACTTGTCCTTGAAGGTCGAGGTCGATTGTCACCTCTGGCATCGAAAGTTCCAGCGATCCTCGTCGAAATCTTCGTTTACGTAAGATCATTGCCAGCTCGTACATGTTGGTGACAAGCTGAAACACCGCCGGTGAGAGTTTGGTTCGCCATGCCTCGCGATCGACAAGGAACTGGTCAACCTCGGTATAGGTGAATCGTCGAGTGCTTCGAATGGCAGCTGAACAGGTGTCCGTAGCGACCGTAGCGCCGTCTGCAGCAAATTCAATCCAAACAGTTTTGGTATAACGAATTCGATCGGGTTGAAGGCTAGCTAGGTTATTAGAAATTATTTCAGGTAGCATTGGGATGACACGATCGGGAAGATAAACACTCGTGGCCCGCTGCCGTGCTTCTCGATCCAGGGCAGATTGGGGTTGGACAAAGTGCGATACGTCTGCAATGTGTACACCAAGTCGCCAGTGCCCATTGTCAAGCTGTTCGAGAGAGATCGCATCGTCAAAATCACGAGCATCGGAAGGATCAATGGTGATGACCGGAAGATCCGTCAAATCAACACGATTTTCCGAAATGCTTTCGTCAAAATTTTCAGCCTGTTTTCGTGCGTCTTCCAGAACTTCTTCACCGAAATCCTCGGGAAGATTGTATTCACGCATGATGAGCAGCGTGTCGACTCCCGGTTGTCCGTGTGTCCCCAGGACCTCATCAATGACTGCTTCGCCGTCGTGTAGATGTGACGGAAAGCGAACCATTTCGATTACGACTTTGTCGTTGGGTTGGGCATTCTTGACGCCAGGATCACCGACGAGGATCGGCTGTCCGAAAACGCCGTTGTCGACACGTACTCTGCCAACCTCTTCTGATTCGAAATAGGTTCCGACAAATCGGTTCGTTTCCCTCTCAATCACCTCGACAATCGTTCCACGAATTCGGTTTTCGGGGCCCCGTCGCTTACTCAAGCGAACAAGCACACGATCGCCAGAAGCGGCGTCCATCGTGCTTTTTTGCGGTACAAAGATGTCGGCCGAACGATCGACCGGTGCTCCAGTGGGACGGACAAAACCAAATCCTTTTTGAGTCCTGTGAAAGATTCCCGTCATACGGCTTCGGTCATCGCGCTTCACTGGCTGAATGAGGTGCTTTGAACCCCAGTTCAGATATCCACGTTTTACTAGCCGCTTGATAGTTTTCTTTAGTTCACGGGTTTCTTCATCCGACAACTTGAGTTTTTTGGCGATTATCCGGGGCTTGACCGGCTGATAATTTGCAGCACTAACATATTCTAACAGGCGCCGTTCAAGATCACTCTCATTCATTGAATCGCCTGGTTTACCCACAACCTTTAAACAGCTTTCGTTCGATATTTGAATGGTAGACAGTCCAATTGCTGTCGATGTTGACATCATCTCGAATCAGTTGATCGAAGCTGTGGATTTTTGAGTCCAAGCTGTCCAAGTAATGAAGCGCAACCGCTTCGAGTGTCATCGGAAGGCGCGGACTGCCATAGGAATAAGAACCATGGTGGCTCAAGATCATATGTTTGATTCGTAGTGCCAACTCGTCTGGGAATGGTTCGCCAGAAAACTCTTGTGATTGTTGGATCTTTTCGTCAAGGATTTCAACACCGATTACCAAGTGGCCTAACAACTGTCCTTCATCACTGTATGCGAGATCACGATCGTATTGAAGCTCTCGAATTTTACCGATGTCGTGTAGGAATGCACCGATCAAGAGCAGTTCGGCATTGATTTGTGGGTACTTGGGGGCAACACTGATTACCAGTTCCAGTAAATTGACGACGTGATCTAATAAGCCACCGGGAAAAGCGTGGTGAATCTTGACACCCGCTGGAGCTCGGCAAAACTCTCCCATAAGGGTTTCGTCAATCAGAAATGATTCAGCCAAACTGCGCAAATGAAAATCTTGAATTCCTCGGAGAATTTCATCCAGGCGGGCTCGCAACGTGTGGATGGTGTTTTGGCTCAGCGTTACGAAATCTGCTTCGTTGACTGAGTCAGCTTCAGTACGAACGATTCGATTAGCAATTACCTGCATCGATCCGTTGTAAAGCTGTGCGGCACCCTCAACACGCACAAAATCACCGTTATCAAAGCTGCGGTAAATCTTGTCGTTTGCATTCCACAGCATGGTCGTAACGGAACCGGTTCGGTCGGACAACTGAATTTGCAGATAGTGGCTGCCGTTGCGGTTAGCACGAAACTGTTTATTGCTGGCCAGGTAAATTTCATCGACTGTTTCGTGGTCGGTTAGCTCGTTGACAAAGCGGTGCGTCATGATGAAATCTCTTTTAAGTCGACGTGCGCAAACTCCGATTTTATGCGATTTAAAAGCTCGTACAAGGCCATACAGTAAGTGAACTTTGCGCCTTGGGTCATTGTCGCGTATATTATCACTGTTAATGAGGAGTAATCGACTGAATCGAACTTTGAAAACGAAATTTCTGTCAACAGAAGCCCTTGAAATTGGAATGTTGAAATTGCCATGGCGAAAACGGCCATATCACCGACTCGAGTCCAAGATTATCCGGAGTGGTACCAACAGGTCATCAGGTCTGCGGATCTGGCCGAGGCATCACCCGTGCGTGGTTGCATGGTTATCAAGCCATGGGGATTTGCAATTTGGGAGAACATGCAGAGGATCTTGGACAACAAGTTCCAGGAAACGGGTCACGAAAACGCATACTTTCCTATTTTTATTCCGTTGAGTTTTTTGGAAAAGGAGGCGGAACACGTTGAAGGCTTTGCCAAAGAATGTGCCGTTGTAACCCATCATCGGTTGGAGCCTGGGCCCGATGGCGGCTTGGTGCCCACGGGCGAATTGCAAGAACCCTTGGTTGTACGGCCGACCAGTGAAACGATCATTGGAGTCATGTTTGCCAAGTGGATACAGTCGCACCGTGACTTGCCGATACTGATCAATCAATGGGCCAATGTGGTACGTTGGGAGCTGCGACCCAGAATGTTTCTCCGTACGACCGAATTTCTTTGGCAGGAAGGGCATACCGCCCATGCCACACGTGAGGAGGCAGAAGAAGAGACTCGCACCATGCTGGATGTGTATGCCGATTTTTCCGAAAACTACATGGCGATGCCGGTCATCAAAGGCGAGAAGACAGCTGGCGAACGGTTTCCCGGAGCCGTTTCGACATACAGTATTGAGGCGATGATGCAGGATCGCAAAGCATTGCAGGCAGGCACTTCACACTTTCTCGGACAGAACTTTTCCCGCGCACAACAGATTAAATTCCAGGATCAATCAGGAAGTGAAGTTTTTGCCTGGACGACATCTTGGGGTGTTTCGACCAGGTTAATTGGTGGATTGGTGATGACCCATAGTGATGACGACGGTCTTGTTGTTCCGCCACGATTGGCGCCGAAGCATGTTGTTATTTTGCCGGTCGTACACAAGGACCAGGATCAAGCTGCCGTTTTAGAGTATTGTGAAAGTCTGCGACGAGAATTGGCAGAGCAGACTTTTTCTGGAGGAACCATCAAGGTGTTTATCGACAACCGTGATCTCCGCGGTGGAGAAAAGAAGTGGTTTCATGTAAAACGCGGAGTGCCTTTACGATTAGAAATTGGTCAACGAGACATCGATAGCGATCAGATGTTTCTAGCTCGCCGAGATACAGGGCCGATAAAGCCAGGGCCCTCGCGCGAACAACTGGTAGCTACAGTTGGACAGCTTTTAGACGAAATACAGGACAATCTATTTCAGCGAGCCTGTAATTTACGGCAGGAAAATACTCGAGAAATCAACGATGTGGATGAATTTCGTGAGTATTTCAGCCCCAAGGATGTGGAGAAGCCGGAGATCCATGGTGGCTTTGCCTGGTGTCACTGGGCAGAAGACCCTGATGTCGATAAGTTGTTAGCCGATCTCAAGGTCACGATTCGTTGCATTCCATTAGAGAATTCGGAACCAGGTAAGTGTATTTTTACCGGCAAGCCGAGCCAGGGCCGAGCAGTGTTCGCAAAGGCATATTAGCCTGAAGGTTCAGATATCAGGAATTCAGGTTCCGGTGTTAAGGCAATGGGGCAAATTCAACCCACTCCAAAATCGCTGCTGATAATTGCTGCAACCAGTCGCTACGATGAAGCTCTACGATGGAGCTGTGACCGAGCGATTCAGCAGTGGGGGCCAATTGCGATTACGAGTCCTGCTTTTTCATTTACGGAAACGGACTATTATCAAAAAACCATGGGGCCAGATCTGTTGAAACAGTTTGTCGTCATAGGAGAACTTATCGATCCGGGCAGTTTGCCAGCGATCAAACACCTAACCAACCAATGGGAAGAGGAATATGTCACGACGACCGAGTGGCCCGAATCTCGGCCTTTGAATCTGGATCCGGGATATGTTACCGACGCAAAACTTGTATTGGCTTCCACAAAGAATCACGCTCACCGGATTTATCTCCACAGCGGCATCTATGCGGAGGTTACTTTGTACTATCAGGGGAGGCAATGGAAACATTGGAATTGGACGTATCCCGACTACCGGCGATCGGACTATCACGAGTTTTTTGCGAGTTGTCGAGAATACTATCTGGACCATTCCAGACGCTGACATCCGTGGGTTCCATCTCTTACAGCGCGTGGCAAGGCTTTACCCCAGTTGGTGATTTTGGCATAGAATAGAATGAGTAGCGGATTGTGAAATGCGAAAATTATTTTGGATAACAAGTTCGTTGGTCCTGGGGGTTGTGTTGGGTAGTGTTCTAGCCGTATCCGAATTGTACGAGACGGATTTCCTTGCACGACAGTTGGATGGCCCACGAACACCGGCCGATGGTGCTGCACATGTAGAGGTTGTTGGTAACACGGAGTACGATTTTGGTGCGATGGATTTAGGGACTTCTGATGAGTACACCTTTGAACTGCGTAATCAAGGAGCTGTTCCAGTCCAACTTCAATACGTGGCGAAATCGTGTAGTTGTTTGACTGTCGATTTAGAACATTCGAGCGTGCCTCCAGGGGAGAGTACAAATGTAACGATCCAATGGACGCCCCAAAAGTACGCAGCTGAGTTTTTGCAATCAGCCGATTTAGAGACGAGCGATCCGGAAAATAGATACATCACGCTGGTCATCAAGGGCCGGGTGACTCAGGCTGTTCGTTGTGTTCCCGATGCTGTGACGATCAACACGATATCCACTAGCACGAAAACAACTATCAATTTAAAGGTTTTTGGCTATCAGGATCAGCCGCTGCGAATCATCGAACACCATTTAGAAAATGCAGAGGCGGCACCGTTTATCGACGTTCGGTTTGAGTCGCTTTCACCTGAGCTGCTTGCCGCTGAAGTGGGTGCTCGCAGCGGTGTTTTGGTTAAAGTAATCATTCAATCCGGATTACCACCCGGTCCGTTTCAGCAGGACCTCCGATTGGTTACCAATGTTGCGTCTGTTGATCAATTAATAATTCCAATTGAGGGGACCGTCAAAAGTGATGTCTCAGTGATTGGAAAGAAAATGGTTGATCGCGACGGCTACATATTACTGATTGGCTCACAAAATCGATCCGAACATGTGAAAACAACATTTTCAGTATTGGTGAAAGGATCTTATCGACAGCAGACACAGTTGAAAATTGGCAATCTTGATCCAAAGGACGTTCTGCAAGTGTCAGTCGGCGAGCCTCGTGATCATGGGAAGGTTGTTGTGTTTCCTGTACAGGTTGAGATTCCTGCAGGTAGCCGCTTGGTTAGCCGACTGGGATCAGAGTCTTCGCCCCTTGGTCGGATCGAACTTGAAACGACACATCCAGAAGTCAAAACGTTGTCCATTGGTGTGCGGTTTGCTGTACAGCAATGAAAATCATGAATTGTTTCCTTAAACTTTGAATTGTCGTTAACAGTCATTGGGCGCAGTATTTTACAAGGGATTCTGATTTTATTATCGTCAAATGTAGAATGAAATTTGGAAAAACTTTAGAAATGACGAACCGATTGTTTTGGTGGAAAAATTGCGCCGCATCTACAACCAGCCGACAATCGCGAGGATCGATCACCTGGAGAAGTTATTTCGTTTTAGTGTTTGTCAGCAGTTTACTGTTTCCAGGGTGTTCTGATCATTCGTTGCCGGGAGGTCAAGCATCCTCTTCTGACGGGTCCTTGGAAGCGGGCTCAAAAGCGACACGCTCTGATCAGGCGGCCGGTTTGCCCAAATCATTTGATACCCGGGAGTCCATTGCTGAGGAAGCTGAAGCATCGGAACCGAATCAGTTGGTTTCACATCCGGTGGGAAACGACAGGCTCAAAACATTGTTTAAAGATTGGGCGCAACCGGATGTGGCTGTTGTGATTACCGGTCGACAACATGGATACATCGAACCTTGTGGGTGTACCGGACTCACGAATCAGCTAGGTGGATTGGCCCGAAGGCATTCATTGATTCAATCGCTTGAAGCGAGAGGTTGGCCGTTGGCACGCCTCGATATTGGAGATCAAGTGCGTCGATTCAGTGCTCAGGCTGAACTCAAATATCAGTCGACAGTGGGTGGTCTTCAGGAGATGAATTATTCTTCGGTGGGATTTGGGCCTGACGATCTGCAGTTGGCGGATTTAGTTAGTGTGTTAGTGAACGCGAAAGACGAGGATCAAGGCAAGAACTTGTTTGTTTGTGCCAACGTAGACTATCTGGGATTTAATGATAAATTCCACATTTTGGAAGTGAACGGCCACAGAATTGGGGTAACATCGGTTCTAGGTGATCAACAGTTACAACAGTTTTCATCTGATTTGGCCACAACACGTCCGGCACGCGACGGGTTACGGGAAGTGATTCCCATTCTTAAAGAGCAAAAATGTGAATTTTACATTCTTTTGGCTCATGCAGGGTACGAAGCCTCCTTGGCACTGGCTAAGGAGTTCAATCAGTTCGATATCGTTGTCACCGCTGGTGGTGCGGATATTCCAAGACAACAGCCGTTAAGGATTGGTCGTACCACGTTTATTGAAGTTGGAGCCAAGGGGATGTATGTGGGAGTGGTCGGGCTGTTTGGTCGTGAAAGGTCTGCTGTACGATACCAACGAATTTCGTTAGATAGCCGATGGCCCGATTCCCAAGTTATGTTGGACCGTTTGTCAGCTTATCAGGATCAGCTGGAGGTTCTCGGTTTGTCGGGACTGGGTCTTACTGCTGTGCTGCATCCAAGTGAAAGGCGTTTTGTTGGTTCGGAATTCTGTGCGGACTGCCACACGATTGCGACGGCTCGCTGGAAGGAAACTCCACATTCACATGCGCTTGGGTCGTTGGTCGATCCCAAGGAGCGTTCGGAAACTCCGCGTCATTTTGATCCCGAATGCATTAGCTGCCATGTTACAGGATGGGAACCCCAGCGGCATATTCCCTATGTGTCCGGTTATGTGGGGCTTGACGAATCACCCCTGTTACATGACGTAGGTTGCGAAAGCTGTCACGGTCCCGGTTCGGCCCATGTCGCAGCGGAAAATGGAGAAGAACAAGTTAATGAAGCGGAACTCATCCAGCGACAAAAACAGATGCGATTGCCTTTAGCTAAAGCAGAATCACGGTGCATCATGTGTCATGATTTGGATAACAGTCCGGATTTTGACTTCAACGAATACTGGAAGGATGTTGTTCACAAGGGCAAGAATTAAATCTGATCGATGTGAGTGGCCAGGTGCCCTAGTATCGAAAATAAAAAAGTCTGAGCGGGAGATGTGGCGACCGCCCCACTGTTTTTAGGATAGTCTTCATTTCTGATTTTCTGCTCTGAAATTTGCAAACGATATTTTTGACAGGCCTAACCACTAGCCTGTGAGTTTGTGGAAACGATGGAACAGGCAGATCGATGCGGGTTTGTTTACAAAGTTCACAGCTATCATTATGTCGCGGACGAGAGTGTGAATCGCACAAATCGATGAAGCCTCTTAGGAAGAGGTAAGTTCAGATTGCGTATCTACAAACATTGTGAGCGGACAGAGCTTAGTCCACTTTTGTCTTTTCGTTAAAAGCTTTGGCATAGCGTTTTGTTACCCAGAGTTACGGTTTTCTGGGACAGACTACAAGTGAAGCTCAGTCTCAGGAGGATTCTGTGCTGATTTGTACCAGCGCATCTTCGGCTAAGTTGAAATTGGCCGAGACATTTTGAACATCGTCGCGATCATCTAAAAGTTCCATCAAACGGAGGACTTTTCGGCCCATCTCCACGTCCAGATCGACGGTTGAACTCGGAATTCGAGTTACCTGGCTGACATCAACTTCTATTTCGGCCCGCTCAAGCCCGTTTGTCAGATCGGAAAAGACATCTGGGTCACAAGTGACCTCAAACTTGTCTCCTTCTCGCCTGACATCATCAGCGCCGTTTTCCAACGCAATTTCCATCAGCTGGTCCTCATCGGCTTTGTCCACGGAAATTAAGATAAGCCCTTTACGTTGAAAGAGATATGCGACACAGCCGGTCGCACCTAACTTGCCGCCATGGGTTTCAAACAATTTGCGTACTTCCGGGGCAGTGCGATTGCGATTATCGGTCATCACATCGCACATTACTGCGACACCTCCGGCGGCATACCCTTCGTAGATAATTTCCTCGACGTCACCTCCAGCCAGTTCCCCAGTTCCTTTTTTAATTGCGCGCTCGATATTGTCTTTTGGCATGCGTGCTGCCCGTGCATCGGCTAGTGGGACGCGAAGTCGAGCATTGGTTTCTGCGTCACCTCCACCTAGCTTGGCCGCGATCATCAATGCCTTGGAGATCTTGCTCCAAATCTTTCCGCGCTTATTATCAATTAATGCTTTTTTGTGTTTGATTCCTGCCCAGTGGGAATGACCAGCCATGATAAGTCTCGTTTAAGGTCGAGGGTCTTTGATTTTCAGTTTACGGTTTCTGTTTTGTCTCGTTGTGAATTTTTCTTTGTGTCATATCAAGTCGTTCTGTATCACCGATCTTTTCGAAGGCGGCAACTGCTTTTCGCCAGGATTGGACCGCTTTTTCTGATTGATTGAGTACGCGATAGACGTCACCGAGATGATCGAGAATGACACCGTCGGTATCTTGACCACCAGTAGCGGATTCCAATTGGTCTCGCGCTTCGTCGTACTTTCCCAAGCGAAACAGGGTCCATCCCAGGCTGTCACGGTATGCCAGGTTGTCAGGTTCTTTTTCGACGGCCCGCTGAACCATTCTCAACGATCGGCGAAGGTGCTTGCTCTGATCCGCGTAAAGGTATCCTAAATCATTCATGGCCCCTACATCGTTCGGAAATTCGTCAAGGACCTGTTCTAACCATTCTTCAGCGTGACCATATTCCTTTTTCATAACGTTTAAATTTGACAACATGAAGCGGGCGTCGCGAAGCAGTTCACGCGTTGTCGTCGATTGTTGTTGATCGAACCGGTCGATGATTTCGGCATAGGCCTGTTCCGCCTCAGCAGTTCGACCGGAATGATAGAGAATCCACGGGCGACGGCTGTGCATCAAAATCGACGTATCGTCGAGTCGAATGGCTTCATCTGCCGCAGTGAGGGCCTGATCCGTTTCCCCCACCATCTCGAGGGCAGTCGTTAAATAGTAGTAACACAACGCTTTTGATGTTCCGTTCTGTTTTTCCTTTAACGCTCGTTGCAGGACGTCCGCTGCTGTTGCAAACCGTTCAGTGAGAATGAGTTGTCTTGCCCATTCCATATAACGTAGTGTTCGTGTATTGGGCGATACTTGCAGCGTGTATTCGAACATCGAATCGGAAATTTCGTGTTGCGATGTCAGGCTTGTCAACAGACCGACTGCGAGACCCGCTCCAACCGAAAGTCCATGGTTTTTGTCAATTTGCTGCTGTGCTCGCTGTACGAGTTGGGCGACTGCTGTGTCATCAGCCGCAATCGATACCAATTGACGGTGCAACGTATCAAGAGTGCCCATTTGTGTTTGCGCTTGTTCGAAGAGTGACAGCAAAGCGTCGTAGTTCTTCAGTTGATAGTTCAACTTGACCAAGCTTTGAAAACCTTCTACGGTTGGCTCGTGTTTGATTGCGACTGACAATACTGATTCGGCAAGTTCGAACTGGCCGTTTTTCAAGTAGTGATTTGCCAAGAAATATCCCAGAGCAGTATTGTCAGGCTGCTTGGCATGCTTTTGTTGAAGCCGTTCAAGGAATTCGTTGCGAACTTGTTGCGGATCGAATCGAAGTTTGTTAAGCAGCAATTTCAAGAGTTTGTAGGCTCGATTTCCTCCGGCGGTGCTGTTGGATTGTAGGTATTGTTCCAGGTGATCCATGGCAACTGGATATTGTCCCCGGGCTGCAGTGATCCGGGCCAGATTTAAAGCAAGCTGATGAGGATCAGGTTCTACCTTGTCAGCTTGGCGGAACATCTCTTCGGCTTTGTCTGTCCTGATGGCCGCCAGAAAACCTTCTGCCAAAAGAGAATAGGTCAAGTCAGGTTTGCCGAGTACGATTTTTTGGAGTCTTTCAGTCAAGCGATATTTTTCCGGATGCGATAGAGAGTCCCGCACGACTTCGAAGCAATCTGCTGCCTTTTGATGCTGTTCGGTGAGCATGTACAGGCGTCCCATTTCCAGCTGTAAGAGCACGGTGGTTGCATCTTGTTTGGTAGGTTGCTCGGCTTGCATTGCCGCCTCGTGCAATGCAATGGCTTGTGGAAATTGCATTTCTTCGGTGAGGTACATGGCCAGTTGCCTCACAAGAACCGGTTCAAGTGGATATTCGGAAATTGCGATCATCGCGTATCGTCCAGCCACGTCAACCTGATCGAGTTCGATAGCCAGTGAGACAATGTCTTGTAACGCAGAACTGGCGGACCGATCGTAACGGTAGGCTCTTTGAAAGTTTCGCAGGGCGTGAGAATAATTCTCACGCTGAAAATGAATTCGGGCCATTGAAAAATGGGCCGACGCTTGAATTCGATCTTGAGCCCGCTCATCGCGAGGTTGGTAAGGATCAAGAGGTTGGGCGTGGTCTTCGAAGACGGCACTTTGTGGCTTGGCCCATGCGATATGCCAGGCGCCACAAAAAACGACCGAGAAAGTCGCTAGAAAAAGGAGGATTAGGGTGAGGAGTCGGGCCGAGCGTTGCACGAGAGACCTCCCAAATTTACCTCGGCTTGCGTTTTGTGATGCGCTTTGAGGCCGAGCCGGAATTTTTCGTAATCGCCTTGGAACGAGAAGTGGTTCGCCCTTTTCCCTTCGTTGACGATTTCTTCTTTTTTTCAACTGCCTTTTTCTTGGTTTTCGTCGTTGTTGACGGTCGCTTGGTAGTGGACGACTTCTTTTTCGTAGTCTTGGATTTGGCTGGTGGTTTGGTCTTTGCCTTTCTTTTTGGTAACCGATCTTTGGCGGTAGGTTCAATTTCCAAAAACAGCGAACGCGTAGCAGGCGAGTAAGGCGCGTTGGTTAATCGCGTGCCTAATTGATGCAATAAAGATCCGAATTCAACTCCTTTGCTTTTGGGTATACTTCTTTCGAGAGCCGGAGCTTGTTTTTTTTCAGCTTCTGCTGTTGAGATTGCACCCAGGATTACCAATGTCTCAAGTTCCCCTCGCCCCAAAGGGATCGAGTGTCCTCCCAATCCATTTTGAGTGACGTAACCAATAGAGAAATTGGTAATTCCATCATTTCGGCCTAAATCTTTAACGGACTTTCCAATGTTTTGTTTGCGAAGTCCGTCCAGATCGAAGGAATAGGACGACTCGAAAATACTTTGTAATGATCGTTTCACGTTTGCTGCCTGTCCGCCTGGGCGATACGTTTCTTTCATGACTTCTGACAGCTCGGCAACAGTGCTGACACGGATTTCGTTCCAATCAAAGAAGTTTTCACGAAGCCCGGCAAATGCGGCGTCAGCCGCTTCGTAAGAGCTGTTTTCAAGACAGCAGGCATAGACGAGATGTTCCAAAACGGTGAGCTCTGGCGGATGGACCGGTTTAAAATGCTTTTTCAGCACTTTATGGATCTTGGAGTAGATAGCAGCGCGATTGGGAGTTGCCATAGGTCGTTTGTTATTTGTCGTAATGAGGACTGAAAGGGTTTTTGGGAACAACTTCGAAGGTGTTATCCACGATCAGTCATCAGGATTTAAATTATCCTCACTGTCAGGATTGGCGTCATTGCAATGTCGCTCAGCTGAGAGCCTATCTAGAATTTTATTAATTTCTACTGAATGTTTCACGCCCATGTCGAGAATGAATTCCAATCGTGGCGTATATCGAGTATCGACACGCTGTCCAACTTTTTGTTGTAGAAAACCGGTCGCACTACGCAATCCATGGAGTGAAAGTTGTTGACTGGAATCATCACCCATTACGGAAACATGGACTTTGGCTTGCCGCAAGTCAGACGACACCTCGACATAGGTGACGGTCACATGCTGGATACGTGGATCCTTGAGATCGGTCAGTATGGCCATGCTTACAACTTCACGAATTGCTTCGGCCACTTTTAGGACTCGTCGAGAGGACATCTCACATCCAAACTGGGACGTTGTACAAAAATCGTTGATTGCTCTGCTCTCTCAAAAATTGCAAGAGGCCAGGCCTGCTTCTTTTGTACAAGTCTCTAATCTAATGTACGGGCAACTTCTTCGATTTTGAACGCTTCCAGGATGTCTCCTTCTTTGAAGTCGTTGAAGCCGGACAATTTAATCCCGCACTCAAACCCTTCGCGAACGTTCTTCACGTCTTCCTTTTCACGCCGAAGTGAGTCAAGAGGATATTCTCCGATCCCACGACCTTCACGATTGATTCGGATACGGCAGCCTCGTTCCACCGTTCCCTTCACGATATGACAGCCGGCGATTTTTCCCAAACGGCTGACGCTAAACACTTGCTTGACCAGTACGCGGCCCAGCTCGTTGATTCTTTCTTCGGGTTTCAGTTTTCCTTCTAACAACAATTTAATATCATCTGTAACCTTATAGATGATGTCATATCGGCGAATTTCAACACCACGATCGTCAGCTAATGTGCGTGCCGATTCATCTGGAATCACATTGAACCCGACGATAACAGCCCCTGATGCGGAAGCAAGTGTGACATCGGCAACAGTAATTCCACCGACAGATGACTGCAGGATCTTGATTTTTACCTCGGGATGATCCAGCTTGCCAAGTTCTTTTTGAATCGCCTCGAGAGAACCTTGTACATCGGCCCGTAAAATCAGATTCAGCATCACGACTTCGTTTGAATCAACAAGACGACCTTCTTCCAGCCGCCGCTGAAATTCTTCGAAGGAGATGTGGGCTGTTTGCCCGCCGAGCGATTGGCGACGACTTCGGCGTTCTCGCAGAGCAGCAATCTCACGCGCTTTTGAGATGTCATCCAGCACATAAAAGGCTTCACCAGCATCTGGAGCGACGTTCAAACCAGTAATGTTGACGGGCGTCGATGGTTTTGCCTCGGTTACTTTTATTCTTGTACGCAACGTGTCGTACATTGCCTTGATGCGTCCATACGCGGCTCCACAGACAACCACATCACCAACTCGCAATGTGCCATTCTGAACAATCAGTTTTGCTATAACACCCCGTTGACCCTCCTGTTCGGCTTCCAGGCAAGTACCGGTTGCCTCGCGATCAGGATTCGATTTGTAATCATTTAAATCGGAGGTTATTAAAATCGTTTCTAATAGATCGTCAATGCCTTCGCCAGTTTCAGCACTCGTTTTTACGACTTCAACATCTCCACCCCATTCGGCTGGTAACAAACCGTTGTTCGAAAGGTCATTCATCGCTTTGTCGAGATTTGCACTGGGAAGATCAATTTTATTGAGGGCTACGATAATCGGCACTTCCGCCACACGGGCGTGACTGATGGCCTCTTCTGTTTGTGGCATCACTCCATCATCAGCCGCCACAACCAGGACGGCGATGTCGGTAACATTGGCACCGCGAGCACGCATCTCTGTAAAGGCCTCGTGGCCCGGTGTATCGACGAATGCGATTTTTCGACTGTCTTTGTCGATCACATAGGCTCGTATATGTTGAGTGATTCCACCCGCTTCACCATCCACGACGCTGATACCGATAATTCTGTCCAGCAAAGAAGTCTTGCCGTGATCGACATGACCCAGGAAGGTGATAACCGGTGGTCGCCGAATGAGT
>Ga0310124_10001446_pt1 | contig 16563 bp, 18 predicted proteins | sample CB11b_AW_Bot5_MG_FD_203507 | JGI IMG/M metagenome (GOLD analysis project Ga0310124, IMG submission 203507) | Marine microbial communities from Western Arctic Ocean, Canada - CB11b_AW_Bot5 | ecosystem: Environmental > Aquatic > Marine > Oceanic | place: Canada: Western Arctic Ocean | collected... | reverse complement strand
AATCGTTATTATTCTTTTTTGAATTGACAACTGTTTTAGCTCTGGAATATACATTTTTTGCAGGCCCTACCCATCTCATCATAGCTTCATACCAAATACCTAATTGCATGACATTCATACCACTTAAATATAAATTGTCTCTCCAATGATATTCAGATCCATAATCTGGATATCCAGCATTTACAGTCAGGGGAGTCTGATGACTAATCGAAATATCAATTTGTATAATTTCCCCTAATTCTTTCTCAGCTATAATTTTTCTTATATATTTATCAAATTTCAAAGTCATTGGACCTGGGACAATTTGTGCAATAAGTCCAGGAGATGCTTTAGATAAACTTAACATATCTTTAGCATTTTCATAACTATCAGTCATTCTTGCTTCAGTCATAACATGTTTACCATTATTTAAAGCAGCTTCTACAAGTGTTTTATGCATATATGGCCATGTTCCAATACAAACAGCATTTATATCCGAATCCTTTACTAAATCTATCCAATTAGTAAAAACTTTTTGTATTAAAAACTCATCAGCAACTTTCTGTCCAGATTCTTTTGATCTATTACAAACTGAAACGACTTCAACCCCATCCAGTTTTTGAAAATTTGGAATATGAAATTTTCTAGTATTTTCACCAGCTCCAATAATGCCTATTTTTATCTTGTCTTTCATTTATATACTCTCTACTTATGTTTATAATTTATAGATATTTATTTTATATTAAAATAACAATAAATATTAAAAAGGAAAAAAACTAATTAATAATCTAAATATGCTATCATCATTTCCTATAAAAGGAGAAATATATGAATTTTGCTGCTAATCTTACAATGCTTTTTACAGAATACAACTTTTTAGACAGATTCGAAAAAGCATATAAAAATAACTTTAAAGCCGTAGAATATTTATTTCCATATGATTACAACCCACAAGAATTAAAAAACTTATTAAATGAATTCAATCTAAAACAAGCTTTACATAACCTACCTGCTGGAGATTGGAATAACGGTGACAGGGGGATTGCATGTCATCCAGACAGAACAGACGAATTCAGAGAAGGTGTTGATAAAGGAATTGAATATGCAAAAATCTTAAACTGTAATCAGCTTAATTGCCTTATTGGAATACCCAGTAATGATATAAGTCAAAAAGAATTAAAAAGCACAATAATCAATAACCTCAGTTATGCTTCTGCCAAACTGAAAAATGAAGGGATTACATTATTAATAGAAGCGGTAAATACTATAGATATACCTGGTTTTTATTTAAATACTACAAAGCAAGCTAAAGAAATAATAAATGAAGTTAATTCAGACAATATATTCATTCAATATGATATATATCATATGCAAATTATGGAAGGCAATCTTTCATTGACATTACGTAACAATATTGAAATGATAAAGCACATACAAATAGCTGATCATCCTGGTCGAAACGAACCTGGAACTGGAGAAATCAATTACAATTTTTTACTTAAATATATTAAATCTATAGGTTATAAAGGATATATAGGATGTGAGTATAATCCATATAGTAACACTGAAGATGGATTAACGTGGTTAAATAAATATATCAAATAAAGAAAATGACATGAATGAAATTATAATTATCAACTTTACAGATCAAATACTTTCATTACATAATGAACATGAAATCGATCAATATACAAACTTTGAAAATTTAAAAATCACAGGTCAACAAACTTGTTTTATAATTGTAAAATCATTGTCAGATATCCCAGATACAAAATATGCAGCTAAGATAATCGATAAATCCAATATCCCTTTTTATCTAATTACAATTGACATGGAACCAGATTTAATAGAAAAAAACCCCATAACAAAATCTGTCAAAGCATTAATATCTGGATTTCATCAAAAAAACTTAACGTATAAACTTAATGAATTAATTAACATGGTATAAATTTTGTCAGAATTCTTTGATGCAGTGACACCAAAAGAAGCTATTAAAAAACTTTTATCTGAAAAAAACTTCCCTAAAATGATTTCAGAAAAAGTAAATACCATTAACTCATGCGATCGTATACTATATCATGATATAAAGTCTGATATAAATCTTCCTCATTTCAACAGATCTTCAATGGATGGTTATGCAATATATGCTAATGATTCAAATGGAGTGTCACTATCAGCCCCAAATTACATTGAGATTATTGAGGAAATTAAAATGGGAGATGTTCCAAAACATAAAATAATTAGTGGAAAAACATCTCGTATCTTTAATGGAGGAATGTTACCTAAAGGATCTAATGCTGTAATTATGGAGGAAGATACTGAAGAATTAAATAGAAATGTGATAGAAATAAAAAAATCCGTATCTATTGGAGAAAACATAATATACAAATGTGAAGAAATAAAAAAAGATGTGTTGAATATGCATCGGGTGCTAAACACACAGAAGCAGAATTAAAAGCAACAAAACGATCGAAGATAAACCCGGAATGTCCAACTCTAACTAATCCGAATTATGTACCATATGAATAAAATTATTGCAATATTCGTTATACTATTATTAACTAGTTGCACTTTTGGTGAAAAAAGAATTAAAATATTCACAATTGAGAAACCAAGAGAAAAATTAGACTACTAATGCCAACCGCATTACAACTTGAAGAATTAAAATGGATCGTCATTACAAGTAAAAATGCAGAAGAAGTATTTAGAAAATTAGAAGAAAAAGGAATTGATCCTGTATTATTTAGGTTAACAGATAAAGATTTTGAAATGCTGGCAAAAAACTTTACACAAATAAAACAAAAATTACAAGAAATACTATGAACCCAAGGAGGAAGAATAATGAAAATATTGTGTATATTGTATGACGACCCAAAAGACGGAATGCCTTCAAGCTATCCTGTGAAGAATCTTCCTAAATTGGAAAAATATCCTGATGGGATGACATTACCAACACCAAAAGCAATTGATTTTAATCCGGGTGAATTGCTAGGTTGTGTTTCAGGAGAGTTAGGATTAAGAAAGTTCTTAGAAGATGCGGGACACACATTAGTTGTTACTTCTGATAAAGATGCTGACGGTTGTGAAGCAGATAAAGAATTAGTTGACACTGATGTAGTAATATCACAACCATTTTGGCCTTACTATCTAACAAGAAAAAGAATGGAAAGTGCACCAAATTTAAAAATGGCAATTACAGCAGGAATAGGATCTGATCACGTAGACTTAGAAGCGGCGATGGATCATAAAGTTGATGTAGTTGAAGTAACTTATTGTAATTCAAGATCAGTTTCAGAACATATTATTATGATGATTTTATCTTTAGTAAGAGATTATCACAATCAACACGCAATAGTAAAAGCAGGTGGTTGGGATATTGCTGATGCAGTTAAACGTTCTTATGATGTAGAAGGTATGCATGTAGGTACAATTGCAGCAGGACGTATCGGTTATGATGTGTTAAGAAAAATGGCACCATTTGATGTACATCTACATTATTTTGATAGACATAGATTGCCTGAAGCAAAGGAAAAAGAATTAAATTTAACTTTCCATGATTCAGTAGAATCTTTAGTTGGTGCTTGTGATGTTATTAATATAAGTTGTCCATTACACCCTGAAACAGAAAATTTATTTGATGAAGAATTAATCAGTAAATGTAAACCAGGTGCGTATGTTATTAATACTGCTAGAGGAAAAATTGTTAATAGAGAAGCAATGGCAAAAGCATTAGAGTCAGGTCAAATAAGTGGTTACGCTGGAGACGTTTGGTTTCCACAACCAGCACCTAACGACCATGTTTGGAGAACAATGCCAAATCACGGTATGACTCCACATACATCAGGAACATCTTTATCAGCACAGGCAAGATATGCCGCTGGTGTAAGAGAAATTTTAGAATGTTTCTTTGATAATGAACCAATAAGAAATCCATACTTAATTGTACAAAATGGAGAACTTGCTGGAATGGGTGCCCACTCTTATAGTAAGGGTAGTGCAACTGGGGGATCAGAAGAAGCGGCTAAATTTAAAAAATAATGTATTAATACAGAGCCAAGGTACTAAAAATTATTGATGGAGACACAGTTGATATTGATTTAGGTTTTGGTACATGGATTAAAAATGAACGTGTAAGAATAAGACAATACGGTCATAGAATGAATGTGCAGTGAAAATAGAGAAAATTTAAGATTATTCCACACCTATCCTAAGTCTTTTATTACTTTTTCCCTTACTCTCATGTCCAGTCATTTTAATATAACCAACTTCTGAAGTGTTATTAACATGGGTTCCTCCATCAGCCTGTAAATCCAATCCTTCTATATCAACTATTCTGATAAATTCTATACCTTCTGGTAATAAATTAATTTTTGTGCGTATCAAATCCGGTATTTGAAACGCTTCTTCCCTTGGTAATTGATAAATTTTTATATTCCGTTTTCTAGAAACTTCTTCATTGATTTTTTCTTCTACTTCCTTTGAAAAATCAACAGACATTTCTTCCAATTCAAAATCCATTCTTCCCGACAAAGGTTTCATATCCCCTCCTGTTACTGAAGCTGAATAATCTCTCCAAATAACACCGCACAAAATATGCAAAGCTGTATGAGTTCTCATAAGTTTATATCTTTTATTCCAATCGATTATTGAAAGAACTTTCGAATTAATTTCAGGTTTATCTCCATCTATCAAATGTACAATTTGTCCATCAATTCTTTTTAATCCTTTAACTAAATATTCTTTTTTTTCCAATATTAATTTTCCATGATCTGAAGGTTGTCCCCCTCCACCCGGGTAAAATACTGTCTGATCTAAAATTACACCATGATCATTTAGATCCTTTACTGTTGATCTGCATTCTCTTAGATAAGAATCTGAATAACATAAAATTTCCATAACTATCCTTATATAAATTTATATTAATTATTTTATAATATTTCTTATAAAGGATTCTATTTATTTTGAAAGATTTTGACATAGCCATAATTGGAGGAGGTATAGTAGGGCTTGCAACAGCAATGTATGCTCAAAACAAATATCCAAAAAAATCTATTGCCGTATTTGAAAAAGAAAGTGGTTTAGCCAAGCATCAAACCGGAAATAATAGTGGGGTGATACATGCAGGCATATACTATCAACCAGATTCTCAAAAAGCTAAATTCTGCTGGCCTGGATCATTATTATTAAGAAAATTTTGTGATGAGAACAATATTGAATATCAGTTATGTGGAAAATTGATTGTAGCCTCTGACGAATCAGAAATTGATAGTTTGAATAATCTTTATGAAAGAGGCAAAAACAATGGTGTAGATGGACTTCAATTAATAAATGAATTAAAAATAAAAGAAATAGAACCATATGTAAAAGGAGTTAAAGGGTTATGGAGTCCAAATACTGGAATAGTAGATTACATAAAACTTACAGAAGCATATGCAAAGATTTTCAAATCTAAAGATGGTCAAATTTATAAAAACACGAAATTATTAAACATTCACTCAAATACAACTGATCTAATTTTAGAAACAAATAATGGTGATTATTTAGCTAAATATTTAATAAACTGCGCTGGATTACAGGCTGACAGAGTTGCTCAAATGATGAAACTTGAAACAGATGTCAGGATTGTTCCGTTTAGAGGTGAATACTTCACGTTAACTGATGATGCAAAAAAAATGGTGAATGGGTTGATTTATCCTGTACCTGACCCCAATTTACCATTCCTGGGTGTTCATTTCACAAAACGAATTAATAATGAAGTAGAAGCTGGACCAAATGCTGTTATGGCTTATTCACGGGAAGGATATAAAAAATTTGATATTAATATGATCGATTTAATTGAATCGTTCTCTTATTTAGGATTCTGGAAAATGGTAAAAAATAATTGGAAAACAGGTTTGAGTGAACAATACAGATCATTAAATAAATTTAAATTTGTTCAATCTTTACAAAAACTTATACCCACAATTGAAAGTAAACATTTAACTAATCCAGGAGCTGGAATCCGTGCTCAAGCAATAGATAAAAAAGGTAAATTGTTACAAGATTTCAGTATTGTTCATAGCTCAAATTCATTGCATATTCTAAGTGCTCCATCACCTGGCGCAACATCTTCTCTTAAAATTGCCGAACATTTAATGGAAGAGATAAGCATTTAATTAATTATTGTAATAATACCTTTATCTGCATCAACTTCAATCAAATCATTATCACTTATAAGTTCTGTTGCATTTTCTACTTCCAAAATTGTAGGTATATTGTATTCTCTAGCAACTACTGCAGTATGAGATAATATACCTCCGTTTTCAGATATAATAGCTGATACTATTCCAAATAACGGAGTCCAAGAAGGGTTAGTACTTATACACACCATAATATCTCCCTCTTTTAACTTCTCTGAATCTTCAAATGCTTTTACAATTTTAGCAGGTCCAATTGATTTACCAAGCGCAGCAGACACACCTTTAAATACTTTGATTTTTTCCAATGTATTTATAGACATAGACTCAGATTGATTTGTATTAATAGTACCTAAATATTTAGGAGGTGTGAGATTTATATATTTATTCCTTTCTTCTTTACGCAAAAAAATTTCATTTTTAAAATCAATACTGATTTCTTCTTCTCTAAATAGATTTAACTCATTCATCTTCAAATAAAATATATCATCTTCTTTATCTATTAAATTTTTCTCATTCATAATTTTACCAAGCTTTTTTATTGCTAAACTTAAGATAGATGAACTAGCCTGATCTATATAAAAAGAATGATCTTCTTTTAAATACCATATCGCGTTAAGTGAATTGTGTAACTTGTGAAATTCATTAATTTCTTTATCGTTTGGCAAATTTGATAAAATCATATCTAAAGTTTGCTTACGTAATTCAGTGGAGTATTCAGTACTCTTTAATTTTTTTATATTCAAAGGAAATTGTTTTAAAATATTTAATACAATTTTTGGATCTTCAATCCAAATGGAATCTTTCAGATCAAAACCAACAGATCTATATCCATATAAATCAATAAATTCTGTAAATTCATCTGGAAACCCTTTGTGATCAGCAGAATCAAATGCAGTATTATTGATTATTTTTAGTAGTTCATCCATTTTAGTTGAATCTAAAAAATCTCTATATTTATTTACTAATTCATATAAATACTTATCAATTTCCAGGCTTTTATTATCTATTCCATGAAACAAATTATAAAGATCAGAAAGTTTAAAATCTTCAATAAAATTTTTCAAAAACTTGTAAAACTTATCTGTAGCATCATGAAGAGGTAAAACAACAAGAAAATGAATATACCAATGTTGTTTATGTATTTTCATTAAATTATCTAAAACATTTAAACCTGATTTCAAATCATAGATGGTTTCAATATTTCTTTTCATTTCAGTAAGATTATTTATAATTCCTGGTAAATATTTAGCTTTCCAGTCCGTGTCTAAAGTATTAATTAAATTAGTAACTTTTAAATTATGAGAAATATCATCAACAATATCTTTTGTAGATGTAAAGTTATTCACATAATATGTATATCCGTTAATAACTTTATTGATTGATCTTTGTTCTCTATTAAGGAATTTATTTGCTTCATTTGCACCTTCTGAAGTTGTCAAATTACTTATATCTGTTGACAAAGGAGTGGTTGGGAGCGGATTATGCCCACTTTCCCAAAGCCATGTTAATTTCTTTTCCGATTCAGAGAATTTTGTAGGAAACCACTCTGGTAAATATATATAATTATTATCGTTATTGTTCATGGGTATTCATGGGTATTAATAAATATCAAAATAATTATACACCACATAAAAATACAATTTGATATATTTGTTTTTTATGTGTATTCTATAGGACAGTGAAAAACAAACCTGCAAACTCAAATAATTGCAAATCTAAATCTAGATTTTCCAATCCTCTCACTTCTATAAATTTAAGTTCTGATTTTAAATACCTTTGGTTAGGCCAAGGAGGACAAGGATTTGCAATGTGGTCAGAAATGATTGCAAGAAACTGGCTGACATATCAAATCACAGGATCAGCTCTGGCAATAGGTATTGTGAATTTATTCCGTGCAATTCCATTTGTTTCATTAGGTCTTTTTGGAGGTGTGATAGCAGACAGATTCCCAAAAAGAAAAACACTAATGATAATTCAATTCTGGTCATTATCTATTTATATCGTTATGTTGATATTAATTTCTACAGGAATAATAGAGTTATGGCATATTTATATCACAGCTTTCTGTCTAGGTCTAGGAATGGCTATAAACCAACCTCTTAGAACATCGTTTATACCTCAAATGGTAGGGAAAGAACATATGTTAAATGCTATGTCTTTGAATTCCATGGCTATGGGAGTTACCAGGTTAATTGGACCTGGAATTGTAGGTTATGTTATAGCAATATCAAATGATAATGTAGCACCAGCATATCTTCTGTCAGGTATAGCATACTTATTTGTGATTTTCACAACAATCAAAATCAATGATGCAGGAAATCCTTCTCAGATACATAAAAATTCTCCTCTTAATGACTTTACTGATGGAATCAAATATATGTTTTCAGAAAACCGTACTGTTTTATGGTTGGTAATACTTGCATTGGGGCCATTAGCATTTGGATTTAGTTATATCAGTTTATTGCCAGTATATGTGAATGTTAAATTAAATTTAGGTGCAGAAGCTTTTGGTGGAATTCAATCAATTTCTTCCATTGGGGCTTTAATAAGTGCTTCATTATTAGCATCATCTGCTAATTTAAAAATTAAAGGTAAATTATTATTTGGAACCACTCTTTTATATGGTGCAGGAGTCATCATAATGGGATATTCAAGTATTCTACTAATATCATTTATTATTGCAATTTTCATTGGAGCTTCTCAATCAGTATTCAGAACATTAATATCTAGCACAATAGTAGATATTACTGATGAAAAATATAGAGGGAGAATGATAAGTATGACTATGTTAGATATGGGCATGGCATCCATTGCCTCTATAGTTGCAGGCAGAATCACAGACATACTTGATATTACATATGGAATGTTATTTTGTGGAGTGCTGTGTATTATAATCGGATTACTAACTTTTATTTCACACAAAAAACTTTTTAAAATATAAAAATATAAATTGTTTAAATCATTCACTCTATTACTGCTAATATCTTTGACTTTAACTACATTATCCTGTGGGAAAAGTAATAACAGTGAAGTGAAAAATTTAAAAACACAAGTTGCTGCTCTGGAAAAACAAAAACTACAAAACCAAGTTAATGAGCTTGAAAAAGAACTAAGCAAAGAGCAAAATTCAAAACCAAAATCTGATGCCAAAACCAAAGCTGATGCCAAAACTAAATCCGATGCTAAAACTAAATCCGATGCTAAAACTAAATCCGATGCTAAAATCAGTGTAGGGGGAGCTAATATAAAACTAGAACCAGGTAAAATCAAATTCCTGCCTAGAATACATAATGTACCTTCAGACAAAGCAAAAATAGTAGTAGATAGTATAGAAAAAGCTCGAGAATGGCTACCTTTACCACCAGGTATCATAGGAAACAGATCAGGATTGTTAATACTGCAATTATGGTCTGACCAAAATAGTAATATTAAACAAATAGCTGAAGAAAGATGTTCTTATTTTGATGCACCTAAAAAAGAATGTATAAATGATTTAATTGAAATGATGCCTCGTGGTGGAATAGGAATGGCAAAAATTTCTGAAAATCCGTTAAGGTTTGAAATAGTTGGGCGTGATAATTATTGGAACCTTCCCCCAGATGAAAATGTATTTATGATCAGCACTCATGAATGGATGCATGTATATCAATATGCTCATGCTCTTGATTTACCCGATATATATGGCAGTCAAATCCTTTCTATAGGACCTGTTTGGTTAACTGAAGGGATGGCTGATTATACCGGTTATAAAGTAACTGAAAAATACGGCAAGGTAAGTTACAAAAAATTTATCAATAATATAATTTATCAAGTATCTAGTGTTAAAAACACTACTTTAATTCTTTCTGATTTTGAAACCCCGACTCAACAAGTACAGTGGGAGGAAAATGACAGAGAAACCCCATTAGCTGCAATAGGTATGCTTGCAGTAGCATATTTAGCGACAACTAGAACTGAAGAAAATGTATACCAGGGTTACTATGAAGATCTAAATAAATTTGGATATGAAAAATCATTTGAAGTAAACTTTGGAAGCACTCCATTAGAATTCTATAAAGAATTTGATGAATTTTTAAATAAATCTGACAAAGAAAAACAAAATATTTTAAAAGTTAATTAAATCAAACAAAATTAATTAATCAAACTTTAACATTTAAAAATTACTTACTGTATATTTATCAATATAAAAATTATACGGAGATAATATGAGTTCATATAATTACGATACTTTCCCTCTAGATTTCGATATGCAGGCATTTATTGATTTTCCAAATATCGCAAATGCAGGGACTAAAGCTCCAGATGGAAAAGTTTATAATTTACTTACCAATAAATGGGAACAATTATCTACATACTGGAAAGAAAAAACAACAATCATAGAATTTGGATCAGTAACCTGATCAGAATGTGCCCTGGCGGCGCCAGGTTTTGATAAATTGGTCAAAGAATTTGGAGATAAATTTAATTTTATTTTCATTTACACAAGAGAAGCACATCCCGGAGAAAAAATACCTCATTTGACATCTTTTGAACAAAAACTTGAACATTCAAAACTAATGACAGAAAAATATATCAACAGAACTATGTTAGTTGACTCTCTAGATGGAGATATTCATCATGCATATGGCAGACTTCCTAATATGACTTACATAGTTAACAGGTATGGAAATGTAATATATAAATCAGACTGGACAGATCCTTCAACAATTAAAATGGTTCTAGATCATTATCTTGATGAAAGAGAGATGCTTGCTAATAAAATAAGAGCTACTCCCTACTATGTTGAATGGCAACCAATGAGAAAAAACGATTCAGAAGAATTTATGACAATTCTATTAAGAGATGCCGGTCCAAAAGCAATAAAGGATTTCATAGAATCACAAAAAAATTATCAAGGGCCAGTTCAATCAAATTCTAACATCGGAAAAGCTACAGCAAAAAAACTTGAAGAATGGTTAGAAAAGCAGGATTATTAATATAAAAGGAGTTATATATCAAAGGCGCATATTTTAACGGACACAACAAAATAAAAATAAATAATTTAGACCCTTATTCTGTATCAGAAAATGATGTCATTATAGAAATGAAAGCTTCAGGTTTATGTGGAAGTGATTTCCCAAAATACAGGGCTGATATACCAAGTGAATTCGTAGGTGGACACGAACCTTGCGGAATAATCACAGAACTAGGCTCGAATGTAGAAAATCTATCTATTGGAGATAGAGTAATGATTCATCACTACTCTGGATGCAGAGAATGTAAAATGTGTAATATTGGATATACACAAATGTGCCTTAATGGAACAAAAGTTTTTGGCACAACTTACAATGGTGGTCATCAGGATTATATGAAAGTACCAGATTATACCTGTGTGCCTATGCCAGACAATCTTTCTTTTGCTGTTGGAGCTACCACAGCTTGTGGAACAGGAACAGCCTATCAGGCGTTAGAAAAATTAAATATACCAAAAGGATCTACCCTTGCAATTTTTGGGCAAGGGCCAGTAGGATTAAGTGCAACAGCATTTGCAGCAGCAAATAAAATTAATGTAATAGCTATAGATGTAAATCCTTATCGCCTGCAATTAGCTAAAGATATAGGTGCAAAACATATTATCAATTCAAAGCAAAATAATACTCTAGATAATATTCTTGATATAACATCTTCTGCAGGATCTGAATATACCATGGAAGTTACTGGCATTCCTTCAGTAAGAAATCTTGCGTTAAATTCCACAGCAAACTGGGGAACTTTATGTTTTGTAGGTGAAGATTCAGGGAAAGATACTGCAATTCAAATTAGTGCTCAAATTATACACAAACAACTAACAGTAAAAGGATCATGGACTTTTGGTATTAAAGAACTAGAAAATGCAGCAAAACACATAATAGATAACAATGTCGCAATTGAACAAATTATTACTCACAAATTCAACTTAAAAGAAATTGCACAAGCTTATGAAATATTTGAAAATGGTGAGTGTGGCAAAGTTATGATCGAATGGTAAATAAATTAAATGAAAAATGAAGAAAACCTAATCAGCAATTTCAAAATCAAAATCAATGAGATTTTCAAAAAAGTAAGCTTGTACATATCAATAACCTTGGGGTTGATTCTTATAATGTACTCTGCAGCAGTTTACTATTTTAATTAGTTTCTGATTTGAATAATGTAATTAAAATTCCTATAACTGCGCCAACAACTATTCCAATTGCTAATATCCAAAAACTAAAGAATTGAATATTCCAAAAAATCTTATTTAACACATCAATATATGCAATATTGAAAGTCCCCAAAATCCTTTTATCTGTAATCAACCCAAGTATAGTTGTAAGAACACATATTGCGCCATTAACTCCAAATAATAATAAGATAAAATTTGAAATTCTTTTCAATCTACCATTTGGATCTTTTGTCATCATATCCAGTATGTATATCTATCAAAACAGTATTCCCTTTACTGTTTTCTATTTGAGCTTTCTTTATTGCCTCAGAAATTCCATGTACCTCTTTCACTTCTATGCCTATTGCACCCATTCCTTCAGCAATTTTGGCATAATTACCTTTCATAAATGATACCCCAAATTTTTCTCTTGCATTTGGAAATCCTCCTGGGTACGTAGCCATTCCTCCATTATTTAAAATTATTGTAGTAATAGCTAATTTAGATCTTACAGCTGTTTCTATATCCAATCCTGACATTCCAAAAGCACCATCACCCATCAAATTCAAACAAAATTTATCTGGATTAGCTTTTTTTGCTCCAATCATCAACGGAATGCTAAAACCTAAATGCGTAGTTTTCCCCCATCCGATATAACTATGCGGAACAGTTGCTTTGAAAAAAGGAACAATCTGATCTCTTGGAGCACCTGCATCATGAGTTACAATTGAATTTTCAAGATCAATTGAATTATTTATTTCATTAATTACTCTATATGGATTGATCGGTACTTCGTCAGAGTTTAAATGAGAAGCCCATTCAGTAAGCCATTGTTTTTTTAAATCAGCAATTTTATTTATATTACCATCAATATCTTCTCTTCCATTTTCACCTGTTTTACTTTTGATTTCCTCAATCAATAACTCAATTGTTAATTTAGTATCTCCAGCTAAAATAACATCAGCAAAAAAATCTTTATTAATGTCCTCATAATTATCAGAGTTGTGAATTATAAATTTGGAATTCTGATCAATACTTTGACCATAAGGAGTTATTGTCATGCTTGTTCCTAAAGCTAAAATAACATCAGCATTATCAAGCCATGTTCTTGCTTGTAAAGTAGTTGTTTGGACACCTGCCCCTAAAGCAAGCGGATGATCTTCATTTATAGCTGATTTTCCTGGCATAGTTGTATAAACAGGTATATTTGTTAATTCTGCTAAAGTTTTCAACTGATCAGAAGATCTGGAAAAAAGTACTCCCTGCCCTGCAATTATCAATGGATTTTTTGCTTTAAGTAGATTAGAAACAGCTAATTTGATATCTGTGATAGATGGAGCATGATATCCCTTAACTGGTGATTTATAATCATCTATATCAATATTAATTTCTGATGCAGATATATCTGCAGGAATTTCTACAACAACTGGCCCTGGACGTCCGTTCCTGATGTTATGAAAAGCTCTTCTCATTACATCAATAACCTGCCCGGGTTGTGTAATACACTCAGCACTTTTTACAATACCTTTATAATTAGAAGTAGCATTAAAATTGGGTCTCACTGAAATTTGATTCAATGGAGGAGCGCCTGGAAGTATTAAAACAGGTATATTGTCAGCATAAGCCTGACTTACACCTCCCATACTATTCTCAGCCCCTGCCTGACTTTGCATAGAAAAAATGCCTATTTTTTCCCTGTCACTTGTACGGCTATATCCATCAGCAGCCATCATTGCGCCTCTTTCATGTCTAAACATAATAGGCCTAATTCCAATCTTAGATAAATCTTCAATTAAAGGATTATTTGGAAAACATGAAATCCAATCAATATTTTCTTTTTTTAAAATTTGTGCTATTGCTTCAGATACGTTCATTATTAAAAAGGCAGATCTCCTGAGTTCACTATAAATGATTGAGAAGTTGATGCACTTTCTCTGATTTTTTTTACCGGTTTATACTCAGGCGAAGTATTCCATTCATTCAAGGCATCTATAGAAGGAAATTCTAAAACAACACACCTACCTTTAGGATTCCAATCTCCATTCCGTGTAATTATTTCTCCTCCTCTGACTAAATATTTTCCTCCATATTTCTCAATTGTATTAGGGGCTAATTTCATATATTCTTCATACTTTTGTTCATCATGGACTACAATATCGCTAATTACATAAACTTTCATATCAATAATTTATCCTTTTTATAATGTAATATGCGTTCCAGCTAATAATACAAAAACAACTATGATTGTCATAAGGCCACCAAACATAGCCAGCAAAGTCAAAGGAATAGCCTCCAAACCTAGTTCAGACAAATCCCATAAACCAATTTTTTTTCCTACACTTTCTAATAATCCAGCCAAGGTTTCCATAAGATTCTCCTTATAATTCAATTATAAATGAGGCAGAATTTCCTTTGAGAAAAATTCTATACTATTTTTATGATCTTTAATAGACATATCCCCTAATCTGAAATTAGAAATCATCCCACCTATTTCAAGCTTTTTCAATTTAAGTATTTCTTTTAAAACAGTTGAAGAGGAACCATATATAACAGCATGTTTCAACGTATTCCTGGGATCATCCAAAGCCTGTTTTATAGATTTATTTTCATCTAAAGTATTTAAATTATTTCTTGACTCAGTAATATGTGTTTGCATATTTGTAAATGCTTTTGTTGCAATAGATTCTGCCTGACTATCAGTATCAGCAACAACAATATTTCTCCAAATCCATGAATTCTCCAAATTATTATTGATATAATTATCATCATAATTATTTTCCCTAAGTGTCTCCTTATAACTAGTCACAAATTTTTCAGTATTTTCATACGTATGCGCTACAAGCATAATTGCCCTGCCATTTTTTGCCATTTCATTAACACTATTTAATGATGCACAAGCTCTAATTACATTTGGGCCATTTGGAGAATATATTTTAGGTCGTATTTCAGGAATATCGAAATTCCATATTTTGCCATTAAATTTTTTTATATCACCATTCCAGATTCCAATTAAATTATTTTCCAACTCCAATAATCTGTCTTGAGCTTCTTTTGGATCTACTCCAAATCCCCTATATTCAAAATAATTAAATGCACTTCCTCTTCCAATTCCAACTATCAATCTTCCTTTACTTAAATTATCAAGTAAAGATATTTGCTCAGCTAATTTTACAGGGTGATAAAAAGCTCCCTGTAAAGCTCCAAATCCAATTTTGATATTTTGTGTTTTAGCAATTAAAGCTGCTGCAAAAATCAACGGATCAGTATACGCTACAGTCCCGTCAAAATGATGTTCTCCCAACCAAATAGAATGGAAGCCAAGTTTCTCAGATAAAACTCCAATTTCTAAACATTCATCTATTATCCTAGAATCAGTTTCAGGGGAATTGCTTTGATGAAATAAAAAATTACCTACTTTCATATATATATAGTATTTAATAATCTATTAAAATTACAACATATATTAATAATTAATTTGTATGAAAGATAGAAATCTGTTGATTGAAAAAACAATTACTGAAGACAAAGATATACTATTGTGGGAATTTTTAAATCTTACTGAAACTTTAAAATGGAAAACTCACGAAAATAAAGCATGTAAAAAAGTACATAAAAAGTGGGGTCATCAAGAATGGGCGGGCAGATTGAAATTACCAAGTCCAAATAACTATAAAGAATTTGATTATTTTAATCCAGGAAAAACTGATGAATTAGATATAGCTAAAAAGATTGCAGAACTTTTATATGATATTGAAGTAGAAATAGAAAAATATTACATAAATAGAAAAGGCAACAAATACCATAAACTTTCCGAATTTTACAATTGGTATACGCAAAAAAACAAATTAAACTTAATGACTAAATTAAATCAAGAATTCCCGTCAAATCATAGTATTGAAAGCTTAATAGCTAACATTGATTTATAAGAAGAACATTCTCAATCAAAATTTAAATGTTCTTTTCAAAGAAACTAGGAATATTAAAGCATTTGCAATAACCCATATCGCAAAAACAAACTGGTATAAAAATTCCTGTGAGTTCATGTAAATTAATATTACAGATGTAATTCCCCAAACTGAGAATAAAAAGACAGCTAAAAATCTATAATTTGTAACCCTTAAAGGGTGTACATATTTTATTGGAAGAAAAGTACATATCAAAGATAAAATCACAGCAAATAAATTTATAATTTGCGCAGTTTGAAGTATATAAAAATACAAAATCAACAAATTCCATAAAGCG